>Ga0335074_10002166_pt1 | contig 26750 bp, 25 predicted proteins | sample Lox_Sample_23_FD_206715 | JGI IMG/M metagenome (GOLD analysis project Ga0335074, IMG submission 206715) | Soil microbial communities from Loxahatchee National Wildlife Refuge, Florida, United States - Lox_Sample_2.3 | ecosystem: Environmental > Terrestrial > Soil > Wetlands | place: USA...
CGGGTGTTCACCGACCGCGGGGTCACCTACGACTTCGCCGGCGAGGAGCGTCCGTTCCCGCTGGACCTGATCCCGCGGGTCATCGACGCGGTGGAGTGGGACCACGTGGCCCGCGGCGTACGGCAGCGGGTCCTGGCCCTGGAGGCCTTCCTGGCCGACGTCTACGGCGCCGGGCGCGCCTTCGACGACGGGGTCGTGCCGTGGCGGCTGGTGTTCACCTCGCCGCGCTTCCGCCGCGAGGTGGCCGACTTTACCCCGCCGAACGGCGTCCGGGTGCACGTCGCGGGGATCGACCTCATCCGCGACGAGGCCGGGAAGTTCCGGGTCCTGGAGGACAACGTCCGCGTCCCCTCCGGCGTGAGCTACGTGATCGAGAACCGGCTGGCCATGACCAGGACGTTCCCCGCCCTGTTCGCCGAGCAGAGCGTGCACCAGGTGGAGGAGTACCCGTCCCGCCTGCTGGCCGCGCTCCGCGCCGCCGCTCCGCGCGGGACGGCAGATCCGGTGGTGGTCGTGCTGACCCCGGGCGTGCACAACGCCGCGTACTTCGAGCACACCCTGCTGGCCCGGCTGATGGGGGTGGAGTTGGTCGAGGGGCGCGACCTGTTCTGCTCGCGCAACCGGGTCTACGTGCATACGACCCGGGGCCGGCGCCCGGTCGACGTGATCTACCGCCGGGTCGATGACGAGTTCCTCGACCCGCTGCACTTCCGGCCGGACTCGGTGATCGGCTGCCCGGGCGTCATCAACGCCGCGCGGGCCGGGAGCGTCACCATCGCCAACGCGGTCGGCAACGGGGTGGCCGACGACAAGCTCGTCTACACCTACGTTCCCGACCTCATCAGGTATTACCTGCACGAGGAGCCGCTGCTCGAGAACGTCGAGTCCTACCGCCTCGACGACCCGGAGGTGCTCGGCTGGGTGCTGGACTCGCTCGGCGAGCTGGTGGTCAAGCCGGTGGACGGGGCAGGCGGCAGCGGCATCGTCATCGGCCCCCGGGCCACGCCGGAGGAGCTGGCGGTGCTCCGCCGGCGGGTGGTGGCCGACCCGCGGGGCTGGGTCGCCCAGCGGCCAGTGGCGCTGTCCACCTCGCCCGTCCTCATTGGCGAGGGTCTGGCGCCGCGGCACATCGACCTGCGCCCGTTCGCCGTCAACGACGGCGATGACGTGTGGCTGCTACCCGGCGGGCTGACCCGGGTCGCGCTTCCGGAGGGCGAGCTCGTGGTCAACTCCAGCCAGGGCGGCGGATCGAAGGACACCTGGGTCCTGGCCGGATCACGGTCCTTCGCCCCGGCGGTGGGCCGTGCCGCCGCCTTGCCGTTGCTGGCCGGGCCGCCGGGCCGGTCGGCCGCGGCGGTGGGCCGCCAGAGCGGTCCTGACCAGTGAACAAGGAGCTGCTCAGCCGGATGGCCGAGACCCTGTTCTGGACGGGGCGCTACGTGGAGCGGGCCGACGACACCGCGCGGCTGGTGGACGTGTACGTGCACCGGATGCTCGCCGATCCCGGCGGGGACGCGGGCGCGGATTGCGGTCCGCTGTTCGGCATCCTGGGCGTTGAGCTCGGACCGGACGCCAAGCCAGACGTCGGCGTGGCGCTGTTCCGGCTGGCGTACGACGCCAAGAGCCCGAGCGCGATCGCCGGCTCGGTGCTGGCCGCGCGGGCCGGCGCGCGCGGCATCCGCGAGGTGATCTCCAGCGAGATGTGGGAATGCCTCAACGTCACCGGGCACGGCCTGTCCACGCAGCGCCGGGCGGCGGAACGCCTGGGACCGCACGTGTTCCTGCGGTACATCAGGGAGCGCGCGGCGCTGTTCTTCGGCCTGGCCGACTCGACGATGAGCCACGACGACGCCTGGCGCTTCCTGGTCCTCGGGCGGTCGATGGAACGGGCCGACATGACGGCCAGGCTGCTGCTCGCGCGCGTGCCCGCGCCGCAGGAGATGGGCTGGGCGCTGCTGCTGCACGCGTGCGGCGCCTACGAGTCGTTCATCAGGACCCACGGCTGGGCCGCCGAGCCGACCCGGGTGGCCGAGTTCTTGCTGCTCGACCGGCTGTTCCCGCGCTCGGTCCTGCACTCGCTGGTCACCGCGGAGGAATGCCTGGCCGCGCTGAACCCCGGCCCGGTCCGGGTCGGCATGGACGACCCGGCGCGCCGCCCGGTGGGACGGCTGCGGACCCAGCTGGAGTACGCCGACACCGAACAGCTGCCCGACCAGCTCCCCGTGCTGCTCGGCACCCTGCAGGAGGCCTGCGTCGAGGCGTGTGAGGCGATCAGCAGACGGTACTTCCAGTACGAGACGCCGGTCGCCTGGGAGAGGGGCGGCTGAGCATGGGCTGGCGGCTGCGGGTCGTCCACACCACCACGGTCACCTACACCGAGCCGGTCCAGGCCTCGTTCAACGAGGTGCGGATGACGCCGCTGACCCTCCCGTCCCAGGTGACCCTGGAGAGCCGGGTCTCGGCAGGCCCCGGCGTCCCGGTCTGGACCTATTCCGACTACTGGGGCACGTACGTCAGCGTGTTCGACATCACCGAGCCACATGGCGACCTGGTCATCCGCGCCCAGTCCACGGTGGAGACCGACCAGGCGCCCGCCCATCCCGGCTGGACCCAGCTGCCTTGGGCGGAACTCCGGGCCCGGGCGGCCGCCGGTCGCCTGCTCGAGTACCTGATGCCGACCTCCCTGACCACCGTGGCCCCGGCCGTAGCCGGACCGGTCGTCGACGACGTCCGCGACGCCGGCCCGGTCGAGACCGCGGCGGAGATCGCCTCACGCGTCCGAGAGCGGGTGGGCTACATGCCCGGGGCCACCGGCGTGCGGACCAACGCGCAGGAGGCCTGGGACCAGGGGCAGGGCGTGTGCCAGGACCTGGCCCACGTCACCATCGCGCTGCTCCGCGCCGCCGGGCTGCCGGCCAGGTACGTGTCCGGTTACCTCCATCCGGACCCCGACGCCGAGCCCAGGCAGACCGCGGTGGGCGAGAGCCACGCCTGGGTGGAGTACTGGGCGGGGGAGTGGCAGCCGTGCGACCCGACCAGCGGCGCCCCGGTGCGGGAGCGTCACGTGGTGGTCGCCCGCGGCCGTGACTACGCCGACGTCCCGCCCCTCAAGGGCATCTACCACGGCGCCCCGGCCAGCGCTCAAGCCGTGACCGTCGAGGTGACCCGCCTGGCCTGAGCCCAATAGCGCAGGATGCGTCCCAATTCGGCGGCGGCCTTCCCGCCAAACGCCGTGTCTCCCGTGTCTCCCGTATCGACTTCGAGGACGAACTTCATGCACCGATCCTTTCACGCTGCCACTGGAATCCGCTGTACTCCCAGCTAGAGTTAAAGATCTTGAAAAAATGTTCGTAAAAAGTATGATTCCATGCCCGCCAGCTGATATGATGTTCACATCGGCGCTCCCGAACTCTCCTCCAAGCGAAGGGTTGTTCATGTCCACGGATCCTTTCCCGCATAGCGGGCCAGGCGACCTCGGGCTCAACGGCCCGGGGAAGCGGTCCGCCGGAGGGATCGGGCCGGAGGACGGCTGGGACGCCGACGCCCACCTCGACGCCGTGATCGCCGCCGCGGACGCGGGCGAGTACCCGATGCCGGAATGGTCCGTGGAGGACCTGCCCACCGAGTTCACCCCGGGCGGCACGGCGGACCTGATGGGCCCTGGGCCGGTGCTGGCCGCCCTGGTGCACGCCGCCGTCGGCCGCGACGGTGCCGCTCTGGCCAGCCTGCCCGACGACGAGCTGCTCAAGGTCATCCGCGCCGCCCGCCGGATGGAATCCCGCGCCGTATGGACGCACCTGGCGGCCGTCCGCGAATTCGCCGCGCGCCGCACCACCGCTCCGGGATCGGCCTCGCGCTGCGGGTTCAGGGAATTCGCGCCCGAGGAGCTGGCCTGGGAACTGAACCTGACCGCGCAGGCCGCGGAGGACCAGATGGCGTACGCCTGCGCCGTGGCCGACCGCCTGCCGCAGACCTTCGCGGCCCTCGCCGCCGGGCAGATCCACCCGGTCCATGTCCTCATCATCGACAACGAGACCGCGCTCCTGTCGCCCGACGACGCCGCCAAGGCCGATGAGGTGCTCGCACAGGCCGCGCAGTCCAAGACGTTCGGCCAGCTCAGAAGCGCCGCGCACCGCCTCGTGCTCAAGCTCGACCCCGACTCCGCCCGCCGTAAGAAGGAAGAGGCCAAGAAGGACGCGCACGTCCGCAGGTTCCGCGAGGACTCCGGAAACGCCGGCATGGTCGCGCGGGAAATGCCGCCCGACGAGATCCTCGCCTCCTGGCAGCACGTCGAGCAGCGAGCCCTGGACCTGCGCGCCGCCGGCGTCGCCGGCACCCTCCAAGAACTTCGCGTCCTCGCTTACCTGGACCTCCTTCAGGAACGAGACAGCCGCCAGACCCAAGCCGGCCCGCCCGGCCACCCAGAAGGCGGCGACAGTCCCGGTGGTGAGGGCCCCGGTGGCGAGGGCCCCGGTGGCGAGGGCCCCGGTGGCGAGGGCCCCGGTGACGGCAGCGGACCCGGTGGCAGCGGCGGACCGGGCGGGGCCGGCGGCTCCGGACCTGGCCCCCGAGGTCACGGACCGACCAGGCCCGGCCCGGAAGGCCACGCCCGCCCCGCCGGGCGGGACACGGGCCCGAGCATCGCGGCTCAGGTGACCATCACCGTGCCGCTGGGAACGGCGCTCGGCCAGTCAGAAGTGCCGGGAGATGTCGCCGGATTCGGGCTGGTCGACGCCGAGACGGCCAGGGACCTGCTGGCCGCGGCCGCCCGCCACCCGGACACCCGCTGGTGCCTGACGGCCCTGAACCCCGACGGAACCGCCGCCGCCCACGGCTGCGTCTCCGGCCGCCACCGATGGCCGCCGGGTACTGCTCCGCCAGGTACCGGCCCGCCAGACTTCCTGCGAAGCCTGAATATCACCTTCAACCCCGTGATCCGCGGCCCCTGTGACCACTCTCAGGCCGAGCGCGGGTACCGGCCCAGCCGCAAGCTCCAGCACCTGGTCAACGCCCGCAACTCCCGTTGCAGCGCCCCAGGCTGCGGCCGCCCCGCCGCCCGCTGCGATCTGGATCACTCGATCGCCTGGGATAAGGGCGGACTGACCTGCTCGTGCAACCTGGCCCCGCTCTGTAGACACCACCATCGACTTAAGCAGGCCGAAGGCTGGTGGCTGGAGCAGCCGGAGCCGGGCGTCCTGGTCTGGCGGACACCTACCGGCTTGACCTACACCACCATCCCCGCCGCCTACCCGACGTGATCAGGACCCGCAAGCAGGCTCGACGCCGATGACGATACCGACTCGGGCCGGTCGGGCGGGACGCACACCATTCCCTCGCTGAAGCCCGCCGAGCCGATCCCGAACGCCGCGTTGAAGCGGTCGACGTTCACCAGGGTGAGCAGGGCGGTGATCTCCACCAACTGGCGTTCGTCGAAGTAGGACCGCACCCGCGCGAACAGCTCGTCTGTCACCTCGACCGGTGTGCGCATCACCGCGACCGTGTAGTCCAGCGCCGCCTTCTCGCGATCGGTGAACAGGTCGCTGGACCGGTAGCGCGGCAGGGCGAGGAGTTCTTCGTCGGAGAAGCCGGAGTTACGGCATATCTGCGAGCCGAGGTCGACGCAGAACTCGCACCCGATCATCTGCGCGCCCTTCAGCTCGACCAGGTTCTTGATCCGCTCATCGACAGCCTTGCCCTTGCGGACCGCCTGATTGAACCGGCCCATGCCCGTCATCATCTTCGGCTGGTAGGCCCAGATATAGAACGGCTCGATCCCGGTGCCGGTCTGCGGAGCTCGGCCGGTCAGCTTCGTCACCATCTTTGGCCCGAACCTGTACACGAGCTTCACGACCAGGCCGGCCTGAGACTTCGATACGCCCTCTATGCGTGCCATCGGGCACCCTCCTGTCACATCGGCTGAGCAGCGGGCCTCATCCGCCTGACACCGGGCGGCCGGCAAATGTGACACGGACAGATCAGCCAAGCTCCCGGATCGCTTATGAGCTGCGGATTCGCAGCCCTGAGCCGACGCACCCGATTCTAGCCCGGCACCGTGCTTGGCAAGTGTCTATCGTCTAGTTACAGTAGACGGATGGACGACACGCTACTGGCCGAGGCCAGGCAGGCCAGGGAGCGGCTGATCGACGCCGAGCGCGACCTGGAAGTGGCGCGCGCGGACTTCCACCGGGCGGTGCGCAGGCTGCACCTGAACGGCTCGTCGCTGCGCGAGCTCGCCGCCAGCCTCGGGCTCAGTCACCAGCGGGTGCACCAGATCGTCGAGGAGGCCGGCGGGTCCCGCCGCTGGATCCGCGTCAAGAACGGCGGCAGGCGCGACGATCCCATGCTCGTGTGCTCGTTCTGCGGGAAGACCCAGCACCAGGCCGCCAAGCTGATCGCCGGTCCCGGCGTGTACATCTGCGACGGATGCGTCACGCTGGCCGAGGGCGTGCTCGGTTCGGGCGAGGCCGCCCGTACCGAGTACGGCCAGGTCGCGAACGTCTCCGAGCAGAACCCGCGGATGCCGTGCAGCTTCTGCGGCAAGACCCGCGGTCAGGTGACCGGCCTGGCCATCGCCCCGCCGGTGCCGCACAGGAAGACCCCGGCGACCATCTGCCCGGAGTGCCTGGCCCTGTGCGACGAGATCATCGCCGAGGAATTCGCGGTCAGCGGCGAGGGTGACTCCGAGTAGGCCGAACCCCGCCCGGTCAGGTGAGCTCGCGCAGGTACTGCGGCAGCATCTCGCGCCACGTGTGCCACTCGTGCGGCCAGTCAGGGCCCCAGTCGTCGACCCGGTTGGGCACCCCCTTCGCGCCGAGGGCGTCGGCCATCCGCCACGACTCGCCGACGTTCTCCCAGGCGCCTGACCCTGAGGCGAGCACGGCCCGCCGCTGCCTGAGCCGGTCCAGCTGCCAGCCGTCCAGGTCGGGCAGGAACTGCAGGGGCGCAGAGAAGTACAGGTCCTGGCTCCACGCCTCGTCGTAGAAGCGCTCGATCCGGTAGGAGCCGCTCATGCCGATGGCAGCGCGGAAGACGTCAGGGTACCGGCACAACACGGCCACCGCGTTGAACGCGCCGATCGAGGCGCCCGTGGCGATCACGTCGATGGCCTGCCCACCGAGATCGGCGTGGATCGCCGGGATCACCTCCCGCCTGACGCATTCCTGGAACTGGTTGAGCAGCCACAGGCGGTGCCCTACCGAGCCCGTCTCCCTCATCATCGCCTGGCCGGCCACGCTGTCGACCGAGTACAGCTTGACCCGGCCCTCGGCGAGCAGCGGCCCGCAGGCGTCGACCAGGCCGTGCCGCTCAGCCTCGCCGGCGTCGCCGCCCGCGGAGGGGAACACCAGTACCGGCGTGCCGAACGAACCCCACCGCATGACGGTGATGTCCTGGTGGAGGCGGTCGGAGTACCAGGTGTCCGTCGCGTCAGCCATGCTCGTCACTCATCGAAGGTCGCCTATCGTCGGTCACTGATAAATGATCACTCATAGAAGAACTTCTGTGGACCGGGGAACAGCCACGACAGCCCGTCCCTGAGCCGGTCGCGCCAGTTCTCCCAGCTGTGCCCGTCCCGCGCCTCGACGAACCTGACCGTCATCCCGGCGGATTCGAAGACCGGGACCATGGACCGGTTCGGGATGATCAGCGGCTCGTAGACGCCGCAGCTGACGAACATCTTGTCGGCGACCCGCCGCGGGGCGGCCCGGTACCGGTTCATGAACCGCACCACCGGCTCGAACGGGGGGCCGCCGCCGTGGTTGGTCCCGATATCGGTGAAGACGAACGAGCCGGACTGCACCAGCAGCGACCCGTAGACGTCCGGGTAGCGGTAGGCGGTCGCCAGCGAGGCCACGGCCCCGAAGCTGCAGCCCATCAGGCACCGCCCGGACGCCCGGCCGACCAGCGGGAGCTCGGCCTCCAGCCGCGGCAGCAGCTCGGCGGTCAGGTAGCGGGCGTGCGCGGCCGAGTTGGCGTACTCGGCCAGCCGGTCGCCCGGGTACACGAACGCCGCGACGATCTCGGCCATGTCGAGCCGGTGGATCAGGTTGTCCAGGACCGTCTTGGCCGCCGCGTACCGCAGGTAGTCCCCGCCGTCGTGCACGATCAGCAGCGGGTAGCTCGCGGTGCGGCGGAACCGGGCCGGCAGGTAGATCGTGACGGGGCAGTCGCGGCGCAACGCTCGAGAAGGCACCACCATGTCCACCAGCGACCCGGCCCGCGCCTCCGGGTCGGGCAGCGTCCAGTCCGGCACGACATAACCGTGGGCGTAGCAGACCGAGGAACTGCCGACCGGGCTGTGCGCCACGCGCGGGTTCAGCGGGTCGTTCATCCGCTGGCGCTGCCCGCCGCGCACCACCTCCAGCTGGTACTCGACCCGCGAGCCTTCGGGCAGCTCCAGCACCACGTACCACAGGTCGGTGCCGTGCAGCCGGCGTAGCGCCATGCGGTCGGGCAGCCCGAAGATCCTGTGCACCAGGAACACCTCGTCGGCCTCGCCCCGGAACAGGAACGTGCAGCGGGTGCCCTCGACGATGGGCACCTGATTTCGGCCGAGGAACCGGTCGACGGCGGCCGCGTCGAGCGGCCGGCGATCACGCAGCCTGTTGATGGCCAGCTTGCCGCCGATCCGCGGCAGCGGGCCGGTGGTGGTCAGGCTGCCTCCAGCGTGATGACGTGGCCGTCCTCGGCGAGAACCCTGGTGCCGGGCGGCCAGGCACCGTCGCCGCCGACGTCCAGGCGGGTGCCGGTCTCAAGGAGGATACAGCGGGCGGGCGCGAACCTCCGGGCGAAGACGGCCATCCGCGGCGCATCGTCGAGCAGCAGCCTGGCCCGGGCGTGCGGGAGCAGGACGACCCCGCGGAGCAGGCTCAGCCCGGCACCGTACACCTCCGGGTGCCCGGGCCCCTGCGGCGAGCGGTCGTGGAACAGCACGATCCGGTCGGCCAGCGCCATCGCGCCCGCGGACCAGGCGATCACCTGTGACAGCGGGGGCTTAAGGTCCGCGGCGATATTGAACAGGTGCAGGACCTCGGCCAGCACCCCCACGTGCCCGCCCGCCATGACCAAGGCCGAGGCCGAACCGAGCACACCCGCCACGGCCGCCCGGTGCTCGGCGATCACCGGCCGGTCGTGCGGCCTCCACTCCTCGAAGAACTCCCCGCGCGCGGAGTTGACCTGGTGCAGGTACCCGTCGTCGAGCTCGCGGACCGCGGCGATCGCGTCAGCCACCGCCTCGTCAGATACCGCGTCATCCGGCAAGCGATGCACAAGCGCGTACACCGCCTGCAGCGCGTAGTCCAGGCGCAACAGGTAGGTGTCCTCCAGTTCACCGAGCACCTCGGCGAGCCGGCGCGACCCCTCGGCGTACAAGGGGTCCCGGTCCACAACGTCCAGCCACCGCCGGTACAACCCGAGGTTGACGTCGTGCCCCCCGAGCATCGTGCTGAGCAACTGGTCGTCGGGCTCGCGCTCCTGCCACCCGGCGGTCACCGTGGCGATCGGCCCGTCGGCCGCAAGCAGCCTGACCGCCGCGTCCACCGTGGGGCGCCGCTGCGGGCCCAGCAGGATGACCCTCACGAGGCGTATACGTGCAGCGTGCGGCCCACCTCGTCGAGCATGTCGTGCAGCGCGTCGTAGTCGGGGTGGCGCATCCGCACGTACGCGTTGGCGAAGTACCCCGCCTCCACCGCCTGGGTGCCGGTGCCGGGGGACGGCAGGTGCGCGTCGATGACCCACTCGCCGAACCTGCTCTGCAGCTCCTCGACGCCGCTGTACCCGCTGATGACGCCGTCGCGGTCGGGGCGCAGCGCCACGATCCCGCTGGCGAACCGCCGCGAGGGCGCGGCGCCGGTCCCGCCGTGCACGATCGCGTCGGCCCACGCCCGGTAGACGTCCATGTCGTTGCCGGCCGAGTACAGGTCCCACGCCCCGACGCCCGGCGGCCGGCATCCGATCTCGGAGAACTTCAGCCCCTTGGGCCCGAAGAACCACTCCATGTGCGTGGCCGACGTCCCGATGCCGAGCGCGGCGATGACCCGCCGGCCCATCTCGCGCAGCTCGCCGTACTCCGGCGCGGTATCGAGACGGTTCGTCGAGATGAACTCCGGCGAGATCCACCGGGTCCGCATCGCCTCGAGCACGTTCGGGTAGTAGTGCGAGGCGAAGTCCACCATGACCTGGCCGTCCACCGTGATCGTGTCGTAGAAGCCCTCGTGCCCCTCGACGAACTCCTCCGCGGCGATCGAGTCCACGCCCTGCCCGCCGAAGACCCCCAGAGCCTGGTCCAGGCCGGAGGCCGAGTCGACGCGGACCGTCCCCGACGCGCCCGCGCCGCTGCGCGGCTTCAGGACCAGGGGGAACCCGACCTCCGCAGCGAACGAATGCGCCGCGGCGGCGCTATCCACCGCAGCCGACAAAGCGGTCGGCACGCCCGCGGCGCGCAGCACCTCCTTCATCGACGGCTTGTCCCGGCACAGCCAGGCGGTGTGGACCGAGGTCCCCGGGATCGTGCAGGCCTCGCGGACCTGCGCGGTCGACATGATGTGAGCCTCGATCGTGGCCTCGATCCGGTCGACCCACAGCCGGTCCTGCACCCAGCGGACCGCGCGGATCATGTCCTCGACGTCGGTGACCGACCGGACCTGCTCGTAGTGGTCGAGCCAGCCCTTCAGGTCATCATCGAACCCGTCGGAGGAGTACTCGCCGATCCCGACCACGGTGGCGCCCGCCTGCGCCAGGGCCCGGGCGAACTCGCGCTGATTCCGCGGGAAGAACGGTTCCACGAAGATCACGTTCATGCCTGGAATGGTAGACCTGGTCCTACCGGACCCCGCGGGGCAACGAGTACGTTCTTCCCATGACCGTCGCCGGGTTTGTCGCGCCCTACCTGCTCGACACGACGACGCGGTTCGTGGAGGCCGCGGCCGGCCTGCCCGGCGTCCAGTTGGCCCTGATCACCAGCGAGCCCGAGGATCGCCTTCCGCCCGGGCTCAGGCACCGCCTGGCCGGGCACTGGCGGGTCGACGACCCGCTCGACGCCGGGCAGATCGCGTGGGCGGTCGAGGGACTGCGCGGGCAACTCGGCCACGTGGAGCGGCTGATGGCCGTCCTGGAGCAACTCCAGGTGCCGGTCGCGCAGGTCCGCGAGCACCTGGGCATCCCCGGCATGGACCCGGTCTCGGCCCGGAACTTCCGCGACAAGGCCCAGATGAAGACGGTCCTGCGCGCGGCCGGCGTGCCGTGCGCCAGGCACCGGCTGGCCGAAAACGCCAAAGCGGCCGAAGAGTTCGCGCACGAGGTGGGCTTTCCCCTGGTCGTCAAGCCCCCCGCGGGCGCCGGGGCCAAGAGCACGTTCCGCCTTGACGACCAAGGAGACCTGCACACCTGGCTCGACACGGCACCTCCCACCCCGGACCATCCCGCCATGATCGAGGAGTTCCTGACCGGCCAGGAGGGCTCGTACGACAGCGTGATGGTCGACGGCGAGCTGGTCTGGGACTCGATCTCGGCCTACCTGCCCACGCCGCTCGAGGTGCTGCGCAACCCGTGGATGCAGTGGGTCGTCCTGCTGCCCAGGGACATTGACGGCCCCGAGTACACCGAAATAAGGAAGGTAGCCCCCCAGGCACTCAGAGCGCTCGGCCTGAAAACCGGGCTGAGCCACATGGAGTGGTTCCGCCGCCCGGATGGTTCGGTCGCCGTGTCCGAGGTCGGGGCCCGGCCGCCGGGCGCACAGATCACGAGCATGCTCTGCTACGCGCACGACTTCGACCTGTACACCGCCTGGGCGCGGCTCATGGTCGAGGGCACCTTCGACCCGCCCGAACGCCGGTGGTCCGCCGGCACCGTCTACCTGCGCGGCCAGGGTGTCGGCCAGGTCCGCGCGGTGCACGGCCTGGACCGCCTGACCCCCGAGGTGAGCGCCCTCGTCGTCGACTCACGGATGCCGCGCCCGGGCCAGCCGTCCTCGGGCAGCTACGAGGGCGACGGGTTCATCACCGTCAGGCACCCCGACACCGGCGTGGTCACCGCCGCGCTCAGGGAACTGGTCACGACCGTCCGCGTCGAGCTGGGCTGAGCCCAAGAATGACCAGGGTCCTCATGATCTCGCCTGGCTACCCGGCCGAGATGGCGCTGTTCACCCGGGGCCTGGCCCAGGCCGGGGCCGAGGTCATCGGCCTGGGCGACCAGGCGCAGTCCAACCTCCCGGAGACAGCCAAGCCCGCGCTGGCCCACTACGTCCAGGTCGGCTCGCTGGCCGCGGGCGACCAGGTGGCCGCGACCGTCCGCGAGCTGGCCCGCCAGGTGCGGATCGACCAGGTGGAGTGCCTGTGGGAGCCGTACATGGTCCTCGCGGCGCGCCTCAGGGAAGAGCTCGGCCTGCCCGGCCTGACCGTGGCCCAGACCCTCCCGTTCCGCGACAAGGAGCGGATGAAGCAGCTGGTCGACGCGGCGGGCCTGCGCACGCCGTGGCACGTCGACGCGGAGACCGTCGCCGACGTGTGGGCCGCCGCGGACCGCATCGGCTTCCCGCTCATCGTCAAGCCGGTCGACGGGGCGGGCTCGGCGGACACCTACCGCGCGGACTCCTCCGCCGAGCTCGACGCGATCCTGCCCATGATCAGGCACGTGCCGCGGGTCAGCGTCGAGGAGTTCATCGAGGCCGAGGAGTTCACCTACGACACGATCTGCGCGAACGGGCAGGTCCTGGTCGAGAACATCTGCCAGTACCACCCGCGCCCGCTGGTGACCAAGATCCACGAGTGGGTCAGCCCGATCACGATGGCGCTGCGCGACCTCGATGACCCGCAACTGAGCAACGGCCGGCAGCTGGGACAAGCCGTCATCAAGGCGCTTGATTTCCGCGACGGGTTCACCCACATGGAGTGGTACCGCAAGACCGACGGCGAGGTGGTGTTCGGCGAGATCGGCGCCCGCCCGCCCGGGGCGCGCACGGTCGACGTGATGAACTACGCCACCGACTCCGACCTGTTCACGGCCTGGGCGGAGGCCGTCACCCACGGCCGGATCTCACAAGCCATCCGGCGGCGCTACAACGCGGCGAGCATCTTCAAGCGCGCCCGCGGCGCCGGGCGGATCACCCATTACGAGGGCCTGGACCGCCTGCTGGCCGAGTACGGCGAGCACGTGGCCGCGATCGAGCTCCTCCCCGTCGGCGCGCCGCGGCGCGACTGGCGTGCCACCCTGATCGCCGACGGCATGGTCGTCGTCCGCCACCCCGACCTGCGGCAGGCCCTGGACATGGCCCGGCACTTTGCTTCCGACCTCCACCTGTACGCGAGCTGAGCCGGAGCCAGCCCATGACCGAGCAAGACACCAACACGACGGCCTGGGCCGAAGCCGTCGGGCAGGTCCTGCCGTCCGTCCGCGCCGACCTCGAGCGCCTGGTCCGGATCCCGTCCGTGTCGGCGGATCCGGACCGCGCGCCGCAGGTGCACGAGAGCGCGCTGATCGTCGCCGCGCTGCTCAGCACCGCGGGCCTGGCCGACGTCGACGTGCTGACCGTCCCGGGCGGCCAGCCGGCCGTGGTGGCCCACCGCCCCGCCCCGCCCGGTGCCCCTACGGTCCTGCTCTACGCGCACCACGACGTCCAGCCGCCCGGGGACCCCGCGGACTGGGAGAGCGACCCGTTCCAGCCCGCCGAACGCGAGGGCCGCCTGTTCGGCCGCGGCGCCGCCGACGACAAGGCGGGCATCGCCGTGCACCTGGCCGCGCTGCGCGCCCACGGCGACCGCCTCCCCGTCGGGGTCGCCGTGCTCGTCGAGGGCGAGGAGGAGATCGGCTCGCCCACGCTGGCCGAGTTCCTGGCCGCCTACTCCGACCGGCTCCGCGCCGACGCGGTGGTCTTCGCCGACGCGACGAACTGGACGACGGAGGTCCCGGCGCTGACCACCACGCTGCGCGGCGGCACCGCCGTGACCGTGGAGGTCCGGACGCTGCACCACGGCGTGCACAGCGGCCTGTACGGCGGGCCGGTCCCGGACGCGCTGACCGCGCTCGCCCGGCTCCTGGCCACGCTGCACGACGAGCGCGGCGACGTGGCGGTCCCCGGCCTGGTCCACGGGACCGCGGACCCGCTCGACCTGACCGAGGCCCAGCTGCGCGCCGACGCCGGCCTCCTGGACGGCGTCCGGCTCACCGGTACCGGCGGTCTCACCGACCGGCTGTGGGCGGGCCCGGCGATCGCCGTCATCGGCATCGACGCGCCGAGCGTGGCGGCCGCCTCCAACACGCTGGTCCCCGTCGCCCGCGCGAAGGTCAGCATGCGGGTCGCCCCCGGCGACGACCCGATCCTCGCGCGCGACGCGCTGGCCGCGTACCTGCGCGCGCACGCGCCCTGGGGCGCGCAGGTGACGGTCGAGGCCGGCCTGGCGGCCGCCCCGTACGCCGTGCCCGCCGGCGGCGCCGCCTACCTGGCCATGCGCGAGGCCCTGGCCCAGGCCTGGGGGACGCCGCCCGTCGATATCGGCGCCGGCGGGTCCATCCCGTTCGTCACCGCCTACGCCGGCCTGTTCCCCGACGCGGAGATCCTGGTCACCGGCGTGGAGGACCCGGACACGCGGGCGCACGGCGCCAACGAGAGCCTCCACCTGGCCACGTTCGACCGGGCGTGCCTGGCCGAAGCCCTGCTGCTCGCCCGGCTGGCGCGAAGGTAAAGCCACCGCTCGTTCGGGATAATTAAAATCCTTTTAAGCCGAACGGGCGGTGGTGCGAGCCCAGGCATCACATCGAGCATTGAAAGGTGACCTGTTCATGCGGGAGGGGTCCGACCGGCCACGGCGCGCAGGGGGCGTCGACGTGGTCGAGTCCGGCCCCGGCGTCGTGGTCCGGCAGGCAGAACCGCGGCGGCTGCACCAGCTCAACAACACCGCGGCCATCGTCCTGGAGTTGTGCGACGGGCAGCATACGGTCGCCGAGATCGCCGGAGCGCTGGCCGAGGCGTTCGGGCTGAGCGTCCCCCCGCTGGCCGAAACGGTCGCCTGCGTGGCCGACCTGCGGCGGGCCGGACTCCTGCGACGCGAGCAAGCCGACGACCCCTTCGGTTTCTTCGCCGCTATTTACTGCCTCAATCTGGATCAGCGTCCAGACCGCTGGGAAGCCGCTCGCCGCCGCTTTTCCGTGCTCGACATTGCGGACCGCGTGGAACGGTTCCCCGCCGTTCCCACCCCCGGCAACCATCATGAAGGCTGCGCGAGATCCTGGCGGACAATGGTCGCCGAAGCGCGCGATCGCGGACTGCCTAATTTCCTTGGCCTCGAGGATGACGCGATCTTCCTCGACAACACGCATGACGTGGTTTCGGCGGCCCTGGCGGAACTGGCGGGGCTGGACTGGGATCTGCTCTACCTGGGGGGTGCCGCCTGGGAGGAGTCGGCCGACATCCCTGGTCACGCAGCGCTGCAGTCCCCGCGGGGGCTGACCTGCACCCACGCGCTCGCGGTGAACCACACGGCGTATGACCGCCTCCTCGCCGGCATCCCGGAGTCGGACGGTTTCGACGAGTGGCTCACCAGGTACCTGGCGGTCGACCAGTACCTGAGTTACCACGTGAACGCCGGGTATTACCGCGCCTACGTGCTGAATCCCCGGGTCGCCACGCAGGTTGAGCTCACCACCGGCGGCGTGCTCGACGCGCCGCTTCGCGATCGCTATACGATCCGCTGAGGCCGGTCCGCCGCGGAATCGGCGGATATGGATCGGACGCCGATTATGGGTGTCTTTGACCGCACCGCCGTTGCTAAGCTTCCCCCGTGGCGCAGGACGTGCGGGGGGCGCCCGGCCGCGACGCCGGGGAATCGGATGTCCCTCTCGGATCGGTGGCCGCGGCTGGCTCCGGCCACCGGCGCCTGTGCATCGGCATGGCCACCTACGATGACTTCGATGGTGTCTGGTTTACCATCCAGGCCATCGGCCTGTACCAGCCCGAGGTGCTCGCGGACGTGTCCTTCCTGGTGATCGACAATCACCCCGAAGGCGCGGCCGGCCCGGCCCTGCGGGCCCTGGAAGGATGGCTCCCGCATTACCGTTACGTGCCCTTTGATGGCTACCGGGGCACGGCGGTCAGGGACCTGGTGTTCCGCGAGGCCACCGCCGACATCGTGTGCTGCCTCGATTCGCACGTCCTCCTGCAGCCGGGCGCGCTGGCGCACCTGCTCGACTGGTTCAGCGCGCACCCGGACAGCCGGGACCTGCTGCAGGGCCCGTTGCTTCATGACGATCTCAAGGCGGGCCCGACTCACCTGGAGCCGACGTGGGGCGCCGGAATGTACGGGCAGTGGGGCCGCGACCCCCGCATGGATGACCCGGATGCCGAGCCATTCGAGATTCCGATGCAGGGCCTTGGCCTGTTCGCCTGCCGCAAGGATGCCTGGCCGGGGCTGAACCCGCGCCTGCGCGGCTTCGGCGGCGAGGAAGGGTACCTGCACGAGAAGTTCCGGCAGCGCGGCGGCCGGGTCCTGTGCCATCCCAAGCTGGGCTGGCTGCACCGCTTCCCCAGGCCCGCGGGCGCGTCGTACCCGAACATCTGGGAGGACCGCGTTCGCAACTACTACCTGGCGTGGTCCGAAGTCGGCTGGGACCTGGGCCCGGTCAGGTCGCACTTCCGCGAGCTGCTCGGTGCGGATGTGGACATGGACGCGCTGCTGGAGCGGGCGCGCCGGGAGGCCGAGCATCCCCTCAACGCGTTCGACGGCGTGTTCTGCCTGGCCGATGACGACGGGGCCGCGTCGTGTGACGCGCACTCCCATCCGCCCGGCATCTCCTGGCGGATGGAGCGTCTCGTCCCCGACCAGGGGCTCGGGCGGGAGAACCGGCGGCTGGCCGGATGGCACGAAGCGGTGCGCAGGTCGGCGCTGCGGTGTTATCAGCACATGCTTGTCCTGGAGGCCAGCGCGGCGCCCGGCAGCGTAACGGTGCCACCGCTGTCCCAGCGCGAGTGGGACCTGTGCCTGCTGCCCGCCACGGAGCCGGGTCACGGCGAGGCGATTCCGTTGCTCGACCCGGGAGAGAGCGGGACCCTGGCCGGCTGGGCGGTCGCCGTGCACGAGCGCGCGTACAAGCGGCTGCTCGCGGACCTGCCCGCCGACGAGGCCGGCCAGGCCGAATTCCTGGCCGCGTGGGGGAGCGTGGACCGCTATCTGGCCCGGAATATCACCGACGGCACCTTCACCGCCATCCAGCCCGTCCTCGCCTGGCCGGGTGCCGACCAGCCCCAGCGGGCCGCGGGCCTCGAGATAGCCGAACTCCCGACGGGCCTGATGGTCCGCCAGACCGAGCCGCTGCTCGTACACCAGCTCAATAACACCGCGTCGGCCGTCTTGGAACTGTGTGACGGGACGAACACGATAGCCGCCATCGCCGAGGCGCTCGCCGAGGCCTTCGGGCTCGAAGCCCTCCCGCTCGCGCAGGTGGCCGACTGCGTGGCACAACTCCGGAGTACCGGCGTCCTGGTTGACCAAGCGCAGCACCCAGCGAAGATCGAGATTCGCGTCGTATCCGCCGAGCCCGCCGGCCAGACCCCCGAAAGCAGGAGCACATGAGCGATGAGCCCGTACCCGGTTCCCCCGCCGATGACGCACGCCGGGCGTTCCTCAAGCGCATGGCCGTGGTGGGCTTTGCCGCGCCGCTGATCGCCACGTTCGAGCCCGCGGCCGCCGCCGTGGCTTCGGAGACGCATGACGACAAGCACCACCCGCACAAGCACCACCACAAGCACCACAAGCACAAGCGCCCCGAGCCAAAGCACCACGAGCACCACAAGCATCACAAGCACCACAAGCAAGAGCACCCGTGCGACATTTTCCTGTGCGAGGAGCACGGCCCCGAGTTCGAGCACCACCACAGGCACCGGCACTTCGACGAGCACGGGAACGAGTACCAGCACGACCACGAGCACCGGCACCCCGATCACCCGTACCCGACGACGGCCGCCCCCACGACTCCGGCCCCGACCACGCACGCGCCCGGGACCTCGCCCGTGCCGGTCACCACCAGCACGCACGCGCCCGTCACCACGTCCCCGGCCCCCACTAGCTCGACCACGGCCGCCCCGACCACCACCATGGCCCCGCCCACGGCCGCCCCGACCACCACCACCACGACCACGGCCGCCCCGACCACGGCCGCCCCGACCACGGCCGCCCCGCGCATGCCGACCACCACCGCGGCTCCGTGATCACCCCGGGTCACGGAATACCGGCCGGAGTCCCCTTGCTCGGCTACCCCGGCTCCTGCGGTGGCGATGCGTAGCGGGCCACGGTGAAGGCGATGATGAGCGGCACGTCGAGCGCGTAGATCGCGAGCATCACGAGCACCAGGGCTAGCGGGGCGCCCCGGGTGTGGTCGCGGATGAACGCGAAGGCGATCATCCCTGCCGAGATGCCGTAGGCCAGCAGCGCCCACCGGAAAACGAGGAAGAACCGGTTCCACGCGAACCTCGGCAGCCGGCCCAGCAGGATCGCGCTGCCCAGGATCAGCACGGCGCTGACCGCGGCGATGCCGGCGGGCAGGCCGAGGGGCGGGCGGCGGGGGACGTAGGACGCCATGAGGACGCCGCCGATGACGACCAGGGCCAGCGAGACGACGGCCAGCTCGGCGACCGGGGGGAAGCGCCGGCCGGCCGGGCGGGCCGGCACCGCGGTCGGGTCGGCGGCAACGTGGTTCTGGTCGGCGGTCACTGGGTCGCCACCCTGGTCATGATGATGAGCGTCGCGACCTGCATCGCGCCGATAACCCCAGAGGTCGCCACGAACCGCCGCATAAGCTGGGCGATGACGGCCCCGTCCGGCCTCGGCTTGCGCATCTCGAACAGCACGGCGATGTTCGCCGGGCTGAGCACGCCGAGCGCGATCACCGCCATCACCCCGACGACGCAGTACGAGACGACCAGCCAGGCGTGGTTCGGACTGGTGGGCGCGAGGTTGCCCTCCTTCAGCGCGAGCTGGAACCCGGCCGCGAGCGTCATCAGGACGAGGGTGGGCATGAGCAGGACCATCTTCGGCATGAACCGGGCCGTGAAGTCCGCCCTGGCCGGCAGGGGGAGGCTCCGCAGGATCGGCCCGATGATCAGGCCGACGAACAGGTCGACCGCCGTCCACAGGCCCCCGCCCACGACGTGGCAGAAGGTCAGCGCCCACAGCCAGTTGCCCGCGATGGACGCGATGACGAACGCCACCACCGCGGCCACGATCGGCAGCCCCCGGAGCGGGACCACCTGGATCTGCCTGGGCGGCGGGCCCGGCTCGGCGTCCACGATCCCGGCGGCCAGGCGCCCGACGTCGGTCATTTGGAGCTCCCTCCCGCTCCAGGCTAAACGCCTGCGCCCCGGTCGGCCAGAATGAACGGGTGAGCACACCCGAGCCGAACGACATCTTCGTTCGCCTGCGCCCGCGCCGTTCCTGCCTGGCCGTCCCCGGGAGCAACCCCCGGTTCCTGGAAAAGGCCCAGACCCTGCCCGCCGACCAGGTGTTCCTGGACCTGGAGGACGCCGTGGCGCCGCTGGTCAAGGAGAAGGCCAGGCACGCCGTGGTCGAGGCGCTGACCGGGGGCGACTGGTCGGGCAAGACCCGCGCGGTCCGCGTCAACGACTGGACCACGCACTGGACCTACCGGGACGTGATCACGGTGGTCGAGGGCGCGGGCGACCGGCTGGATTGCGTCATGCTGCCCAAGGTGGCCGACGCCGGGCAGGTCACCGCGCTGGACCTGCTCCTGACCCAGATCGAGAAGGCGGTCGGCCTGCCGGTCGGCCGGATCGGGATCGAGGCCCAGATCGAGAACGCCGCCGGCCTGGTGAACGTCGAGGCGATCGCCGCGGCCTCGCCGCGCCTGGAGACGATCGTCTTCGGGCCGGCGGACTTCATGGCGTCGATCAACATGAGGTCGCTCGTGGTCGGCGAGCAGCCGCCCGGGTACCCGGCGGACGCCTACCATTACGTGCTCATGCGGATCCTGGTCGCCGCCCGCGCCCACGGCCTGCAGGCCATCGACGGGCCGTACCTGCAGGTCCGCAACGTCGACGGGTTCCGTGAGGTGGCCACGCGGGCCGCCGCCCTCGGCTTCGACGGCAAGTGGGTGCTGCACCCGGACCAGATCGCCGCGGCCAACGAGATCTTCTCCCCGGCGCAAGAGGACTACGACCACGCGGAGCTGATCCTCGACGCCTACGCCTGGTCGGTGTCCGCGGCGGGCGGGGCCAAGGGTTCGGCCATGCTCGGCGACGAGATGATCGACGAGGCCTCCCGCAAGATGGCCCTGGTCATCGCCGCCCAGGGCCGGGCCGCCGGCCTGCGGCGCACGTCCGCCTTCGAGCCCCCGCAGGAGTGAGCACCATGGGACGCCTGGCCCAGACCGAAGGCCTGACCGAAGCCGAGCGGGACATCCTCGCCACGGTCCGCGAGTTCACGGACCGGGAGATCATCCCGGTCGCGGACGAGCTGGACCACGCCGATGAGTACCCGGCCGAGATCGTGGCCCGGATGAAACGGCTCGGGTTGTTCGGGCTGAGGGTCCCGGAGGCGTACGAGGGCCTCGGGGTCTCGCTGCTGCTGTACGCCCTGGTCGCGGAGGAACTCGCCCGCGGCTGGATATCCGTCGCGGGGATCATCAACACCCACTTCATCGTGGCGCACATGATCACCCGGCACGGTACGGCCGAACAACGCGACTACTTCCTGCCCCGGATGGCGGCGGGCGAGATCCGCGGTGCCTTCTCCATGTCCGAGCCCGACCTGGGTTCGGACGTGGCGGCGATCAAGACCAGGGCCGCGCGGGACGGCGACGTCTTCGTGATCAACGGGCAGAAGATGTGGGTGACCAGCGGCGGCACCGCCAACCTGGTCGCGGTGCTGTGCCGGACCGACGACGGTCGCGACCGGCCGCACCAGAACCTGACCACGTTCCTGATCGAGAAGGAGCCGGGGTTCGGGCCTAATCCGGCGGTGCCCGGCCTGACGGTGCCGGGCCGGATCCACAAGATGGGCTACCGGGGCGTCGACACCACCGAGATGATCCTCACCGACGTCCGCGTCCCGGCCAGCCGCGTGCTGGGCGGTCAGACCGGGCAGGGCTTTTACCACATGATGGACGGCATCGAGGTCGGCCGGGTCAACACGGCCGCCCGCGGCGCCGGGATGGCCCTGCGCGCCTTCGAGCTGGCCATCGGCTACGCGCAGCGTAGGCACACGTTCGGCCAGCCGATCGCCCAGCACCAGGCGATCATGTTCAAGCTGGCCGAGATGGGCGCCATGGTCGAGGCGGCCCACCAGATGGTGGTGATGGCGGCGCGCAGGAAGGACTCCGGCCAGCGCAACGACCTCGAGGCGGGGATGGCCAAGTACCTGGCCGCCGAGTACGCGAAACAGGTCGTGGACGACTCCCTGCGCATCCACGGCGGCTACGGCTTCACCAGCGAGTACGAGATCGAGCGCCTCTACCGGGACGTGCCGCTCCTGCTGATCGGGGAGGGCACCGCGGAGATCCAGAAGATGATCATCGGACGGCGCCTACTGGAGGAGTACCGGATCCCATGATCACCACCGGAACGAACGGCCATCGCGAGCTCGTCGAGCGCTTCATCACCAGCCTGGAGGCCAGGGACTGGGAAACCTGGGCCGGGCTGCTGCATCCCGACGTGGTCTACGAGATCCCGCAGTCACGGGAGCGCATCCGGGGCCGGGACCGGTACCTGCGGTTCAACCAGGAATACCCCGGTGACTGGCACCTGCGGCCGAAGATGATCGTCGCGGACGAGCAGCACGGGGCGCTGTGGTTCGAGTGGCAGCTTGACGACCACCGCGACGACGCGATGGCGTTCTTCGAGTTCGCCGACGGCCTGATCGCCCGCGTCACGGACTTCTGGCCGGAACCCTACGAGCCGCCCGCCGGCCGGGAGCACCTGGTCGAGCGCTTCTAGGGATCGCCCTGTGCCGCCGGCCCGCTCGGTGATTCTGGGCCGGGGAGCCAGACCGACACGTGGGCGGGCTGGAACGCCTCGTGGACGACAGCGACCAGATCGCCCCGGATCGCGTCCAGGTCGACGGTCCGGCGTAGCCGCGCGGAGAACGCGACCACGACGGCCTCGGCGTCGTAGCGCGCCCGGTCGAACCGGCGGTCGACGGCGCGCTGCACCCGCCTGCGCAGCGGGTTGAACAGCGCGGCGATGACCAGCGTGGCCACGGCCACGCCCACCGAGCTCCTGAACGGCAGCACACGGGTGGCCAGCAGGACCAGGCCGGCGAACACCCCGGCGAGCAGGGCCGTGATCAGCGAGTAGGAGACCACCCGGCTGACGACGCGGTTGAGCTCGTACAGCCGGTACCTCAGCACCGCCACCCCCAGGCAGGCGGGCAGGGCGGCCGTGCCGCCGATGGCCAGCACGTTGGTCACCGACTGGTTGTTCCAGCCGGGGATGGCCTTCACCGCGAGCGTGGCGAGGAAGACGCCGAAGTACGCGAACACGAAGATGGCCGCGCCGCTGTAGAGCCACTTGAGCTGCTGGCGGTGCACGCCGCTGGCGTGCCGGTAGGTCGGTATCTGGATGGCCAGCCAGGCCACCCAGCTGACCAGGGTCCCGGCGATCACCAGCACGTCGAGCACGCGGAACGCCGCGGGCGACGGGTTGGCCAGGCTCCCGCTGGCCTGGATGCGGACATCTCCTGCGGCCGCTACCAGCACGCCCCGGCTCGAGGTGACCAGGCCGACCAGCAGCCAGCCGACCGCGCCGGCCGTGGCGGCCCGGTGCCACCGGCCCGCAGGCAGCGTCCCGTCGGGGAACAGCCACAGCAGCAGCGAAACGGCGACCAGGAACATCGGCCAGCATTCCTCGAGCACCACCGCCGCCCAGCCCAAGCGCAACGACCCGTGGTGCATCCGGTAGTCCAGGATGAGGTACTGGCCGGCGGGGACGATCTCCACGATGACGATGGCCAGCATCAGCCACCCGATGGGATTGCGCGGCCTGCGAGCGGCCAGCAGCACCCCCACCGCGGTCGCGGGCACCACTCCGGCCGCCGTGATGAACGCGTCAGCCGCCGCTCCGCCGGTCCCGGCCTGATGGGTGAGGCGGTCCAGCACGACGTTGCACGCGCCGAGCCCGAGCGTGACCACGCCGAGCACGACGGCCGCCGCTGATGCCGTCCGCGCTCGCCCGCTCGTGCGCACCGGAATGCCTGTGCCCTTTCCTGCCATCGCCCCCGATGAGCCCACCTTAGGCACGCCGCGTCCCGAGATCGTTACGGGGCATGAAAACGGGGGCGCAAGCCTTGCGGCCTGCGCCCCCGGTGTGGTTGTGCCGGGCTACCGGCTTACCACTAGATGCCCTACCGCCTGATCCAGACGTAGGCAGTGGAGGAGCTCTGCCCGCGTCCGAAGGAGGTGAAGATGCCGTGGTTCGAAGAAGCCGAACCGTGGACGATGACCAAGAACGGGTTCCCGTGGTCGTAACCCCAGATGTTGAACCCCGGCTGGACCCTGAAGTGGACAGTCAGACTGGCGCTCTGTCCGGGATACAGGTTGCCGATGTTCTCGTACGCGGTGTTGCCGTAGATGTGGCAGCCGCTGTAGTAGGAACCGCAGTACTCGGCCCTCAGCGGCCACGGCAGGGAGACCTGCGCCGTTACGTCCGAGGCGAAGTCCTGGCCGAAGTTGTTGTTGTAGTTCGGGCCGTAGTTGTTGTTGTTGTACTGGCCCGGGCCGAAGAAGAAGTTCCGGTTCGAGTTGCTGACCCACAGCGTGCAGCTGCCGCTTCCGCCAATGTGCACCGGCGACGTGCAGGAGAGCGACGTGCTGAGGTTGGTCTCAGCGTAGTGGTTGTAGTTGCGGTAGTTGTTCTGCTGCTGCTGGTGGTTGTTCTGCTGCTGGTTGTTGTTGTTCTGCTGCGGCGGGTTGTAGTTCTGGCTGCCCGCGACCGTCACTGAGGTCGAGTTAGTGGACCCGGTGTAGTCGGTCGTGTCCGCAGGCGTGTAGGTGGCCGTCACCGTCCACATCCCGGGCCCTGCGCCGGTGATCTGGCAGGACCCGCCACCGCCTCCGCCACCGAACCCCGGCCCGCCCATGCCGCCCCCGAACCCCGGCCCGCCCATGCCGCCGCCCACCTGGATGGTGCAGCCGCCGCCGGACGTACTGGAGACGCTGATGGAGCCGCCCCCACCGGCGGGCGACACCGACGCATGGACGTCAATCGTCGAGCCATGCGCTGTGGCGCTCACCGACGTGGAAGTGGTGGTCACTGCGGCGGAGGCCGGACTGGCCGTCAGCAAGACGCCGCCGAGCATGCCTCCCGTCAGCACTAGCCCTGCTGCCACACCCGCCGTACGACGGCGTGCAGGCCCTATGAGTTTCTGCATGTACAAACATCTCCGCCCGTTGAGTCGAGTAATAACTCCCCAATACAGACATATCCCGGAAAACTTAAAAAGTTGCGTGATATCGGTAACGTTTTGGCTAAGGTGTGCGGAGTCGCGGGATCGCTACTGGTCGGCCGGACCGAGACGCCGCAGGTCATCGGTCATAGTAGGCAGTTCGGCGTGCTGCTGACGCCGTGAGCCACGAGCCCTCAGCAGATTCACACCTAGCTCACGGCTCCGGAGCCTATCTGTCTGTTTTGTCCGAATCCGTGAGACCCTTGGTCATGCAGTAGCCCACGTGGGCTCCAGAGACCACGTCCTGGACCTGGGCCCGCACGACGGGGCTCGGTTCGTCGAGTTCCACGAACAACTGGGGCACGCCGCCGAAGGAATCCCGGTGCCACGTCATCCCCCGCACGGGACCGGCGGCGAGGGCCGCCACCTCGGCGTCATGACGGCTCGGGTCATAGACCCACTGCAGGAGCAGCATCGTCTGGTATCCGTGCCGGATATAGAAGCCAGCTTCGGCGTCGGCGCCCAGGGAGATGCGCGTGGCCCCCGACCGGAGGGCGCTGGCTTCGAAGGCCCGCAGGAGGGCGCGCCCGATGCCCCGCCGGCGCCGGCCGGCGGACACGGACAGTATCCTCAGGGTCACCTCCGACCCTCCCGACGAAAAGCCCATCGCGGCTCCCACGACCGAGCCGCCCTCCTCGGCCACCAGCAGCAGTTCGCGCTCATCGGGGTAGGCGGCCCCGAGCTCGGCGAAACGCCGGTCGTCGGTGTGATCGATAACCGGGTCGAACTGGGCACCCGCGAGGTCGAAGGCGGCCACGAGCTCCGCTGGCGAATCGACGGGACGGATGATGACGGCCACGGTGGGCTCCTCCGGTAGCGAGGCGTCGAACCCGAGCGCGAACGCGAGCGCGCCCAGGGCCCGTCGGCGGGCTCCGGTTTCGGCCGCAAGATCCGCCCGCCATCGCTCGATCACGACGGCGTTCGGCTCGTCCAGGAACCGCGCGATGTCGGCCAGCCCGATGCCGGCCCTCCGCAGCAGAGCGATCCGCCCCGCGGTGGCGATCTGGTCTTCGGCGTAACGCCGGTAGCCGGTCGCCCGGTCGACGCGGGCAGGCACCAGCAGCCCGCGCTCGTCGTACAGCCGGAACGCCTTGACCGACAGCCCGGTAACCGCGGAGAACTCGGCGGGTCCCAGTTCCTTCATGACCCGATCCTCAAGCGTGCCCCAGGGGCCAGGTCAAGAATGAGCGGCGCGGCCCTGCTAACAGGTCATCTGCAGGTGATGCAGTTGACTGGCGGAGACTACGAGACTGCTGACCCCCACCACCTCGACCGTGTAGGGGCCAGACCCGGCAGGAATCGTCGTCGAGAAGTCATACACGCCTATCTGCCCATGCGCCAGCGGCCCGGACGTCAGCGAGGACGGCAGCTTGAGCGCGCTGGTCGCTTTGGCGTCCATGTACAACGTCGTGGTCGCCAGGACCGTCCCCGATGGCGCCTTGATGATCACCTGCGTGCCGTCGATCGCGCCGCCGCAGATTCCGCTAGCGTGGTCCATCGCCTGGGAGTAGACAGCCGCCAGCTGCGTCCCGCCGAGAACCTCGCCTTGCACCACCTGGGTGCCGGAGCCGCCACTTCCACATGCGGTCAACGCCGAGGCAGCGGCAATAGCCGCGGCGACAGCGACGGCCAGCTTGCGCATTTCGCTTCACGTCCCTTGGCAGATCAGCTCTCAAACCCCGCTGTCTGCCATGCGATGAGAGCGACTCGCACGCAGCGCCTACCGTGGCGTCGAGCGTACACCGGCGAGCCGTGATCAGGCATGACAACGGGCATTTCGGCATTCCCGCAGGCCAGCCCCTTCGGCGCTGCTCTTCGGCTGGCGCCCCCAGCAGGATTCGCCTGCGCGCACGGCTCCGGAGCGTTTGCCGATTTAATTCTCTGACCTTACCCAATACTCCTGATCCGGCAATTCTGGGTCGCTGTGGGGGCGCGGGTGTCCTCCGTCGCGGCCAGGCGAGCGCCGATGGCGCATGCTCATGGCGGGGCGAGCAGCCAGGCCAGCGCGCTGGGGAGTTGCTGTTGCCACCAGCAGTAGTCATGCCCGCCCACCCATTCCTGGTAGTGGCAGGGGAGCCCGGCGCGCTGCAGGCGTTCAGCCCACTGCCGGGTCGCTGTGCGGAAACCGGTCTCAAGTATCCCGGCGGCGAGGTAATGGCGCACGCGGGTTGTCCGGGCCAGGCGGGTGAGCTGGCCAGGGACCATCCCCACGCTGAGCGCGGCCACCGCAGTGAACAGATCCGGGCGGCGCTGCGCTGCGGCGATCGCCCAGGCGCCTCCGTTGGAGAATCCTGCGGCGGCCCAAGGCCCTTT
>Ga0335074_10002167_pt1 | contig 26747 bp, 27 predicted proteins | sample Lox_Sample_23_FD_206715 | JGI IMG/M metagenome (GOLD analysis project Ga0335074, IMG submission 206715) | Soil microbial communities from Loxahatchee National Wildlife Refuge, Florida, United States - Lox_Sample_2.3 | ecosystem: Environmental > Terrestrial > Soil > Wetlands | place: USA...
GTTGAGCTGGTTGGCGGTGGTCTCGTGGCCCGCCATCAGCAGGCCGAAGCAGAACCTCACAAGCTCGTCTTCAGACAGCTTGTCCCCGGAGTCGCGGGCGTCGATGAGCGCGCTGATCAAGTCGTCGGCTGGTTCCTTCCGCTTCGCTGCGATCAGGCCGGCCATGTACCCGTTGATCGCGGAATAGGCCTCGTCCATCTCCTCCTTCGTCCGGCTCCAGTCGGCAAACAACGTGTTCGACCAGCCATGGAAGGTATCGAGGTGGTCAGGGGGAACACCGAGCAGCGAGCAGATCACCCTGGACGGCAGCGGGAGCGAAAAGGACCGCACCAGGTCGGCGGGCCGCGGCCCGGCGATCATCTCGTCGAGCAGGCTATCGACGATGCGGGTCACCTCGGGGCGGAGGACCTGCATCCGTTTTTCGGTGAACGCGCTCGCGGCTAACTTCCGCAGCCGACTGTGCCCGGGCGGGTCCATGCCCATGAGCGACTCGGCGAGAAGGTATTCCATGCCCTGCCGCGGGCGGTCCGGAGCACAGGCGAGAGCGCGCGAGTAGCGCTGGTCGATCAGTACCTCACGGACTTCGCTGAACCCGGTCACTGCCCAGGCTAAGGAGCCGTCGGGCAGCTCGACCCTGGTGACGGGGCACCGAGCGGCGAGTGCTCGCACCTCGGGTCCGGTGTCGTAAGGGACGGGTGATGGAGGGAGCGGGAACTTGACTGGCTCTGGCTGACTGGCCAACGTGCAGGCCTCCTCGTTCAGTTCTCCCCCCACGGCACCATACGTCTGGACCAGCCGGGGAGCCATCCCGAAGCCATTAAGGAAGTCCTGATCCGATCCGCCGTATCAGCCAGATTGTCTGCCCGGCAATGGCGGGCGGAGCCGGGTGAACTCGGCCTGAACGGCGATCGTCTCGCCCGTTATGCGGCCGCCACCGAGCGCAGCGCAGTAGTTCAGGATGCAATTCCCTCACAAACCATTCACAAGCGAAGCAGACAGGTAACGTGTGCACCCGCAGTGGCCGGTCATGGTGCAGGACGCTCAGGGGAATCCGATCCCAGACGCGACGTTCATGATTTCGTATGCCCATCGGGAGGAGAAGGGCTCTGACGTCAATGTTGCGGCGCATCTGCTCGTGGACGTGCTGACGGGCGTCGTTGATGCGGCGATCGTCGTCTCGAACGACAGCGACTTGGCGTTCCCCGTCTCCTACGCTAGGACGACGGTCCCGGTTGGCCTGGTCAACCCCTCGCCGAACTACCTCGCGGGTGCCCTGCGCGGCCAGCCATCTGATGGTGTCGGTAACCACTGGTGGCAGCAACTGTCCGCGGTTGACCTGCGAGCCAGTCAGCTACCCAACCCTGCGGGCGGCTTGGCGTGCCCGGCAGGTTGGTGACTGCCTCGACGCGATGTGGCCTGGGCGCTACAATGTTGCCATACACCACCCGGTTTCCCTCGCGGAGCCGGGTTTTTCTTTGCCTAGCCCTCGCACCTGGCACTCTGGTTTGCCCCGCTTCGAATCCGCGGCGGTATCCGGCGCGAGTTTCGGAAGTCGGCAACGGTGTAGCCAGGTGCGCGGCTGACCAGTGTCGCGACAAGCACGTTGGTGCGGTGGTTGTTGTAGCCGTGGATTTCGGCGTTGGACTTGTCCAGTGGCGCGCAGGATCTGCCCGGCGTACTGGACGAGGCCGCCTTTCCATTTGACCGGTGCGGCGCGGAAGAGCATCGAGGACCAGGCAGGCGAAGCCTCACCGGCATCTGGTCCGGTCGCGACCCGCGAGCGGCGAAGGCCCCCTGTAGGCCGCCGCATGAACCCATGTGACGGCAAGATGGCACGCAGATGGCACGAGCGAACGCGGCGCTCTCCGGAGGCTCCAAAAGTTACCCAAATTACCCCAGGACCTGCGGCGATAAGTGGAGCGGGCGAAGGGAATCGAACCCTCATGACCAGCTTGGAAGGCTGGGGCTCTGCCATTGAGCTACGCCCGCGTGGCCTCTCCCCGGACAGGCCGACTGGGAGAGGCCTCGCCGGTAGCGTACCGTCTTTGCGGGCATGTCAGGTCACGCTGTGCCTCCTGGCACGGGCGGCGCGATCGGCACGGCGGGCTGGTCCGCTGAGACGGTAAGCTACGGCTGGGCAATCGGGATGTGGCGCAGCTTGGTAGCGCGCCTGCTTTGGGAGCAGGAGGCCCCGGGTTCAAGTCCCGGCATCCCGACTAATCTTGCAGGGCACCGAGCCTGTTACGGTCTGTTGAACCAGTTTCAAGATCGTTTGACCGTCATCTGACCGCCGAACCTTCCTGGTGCAAGGTCCTGGTACCGCCTAGAAGATTGCACCTTGATGCGCGTCGCGCGGGCCATTCCGTCTGGGCAGTTCTACCTCTATCTCTCCGCCAGTGCCAGCTTCATCCCCTCGTGAGAAGCGACAAAGCCCAGCCGCTCGTAGAAGCGGTGCGCGGCGGTCCTGGACTTGTCGGTAGTCAGCTGCACGAGCGCGCAGCCCCGCCGCCGGGCTTCGCTGACCGCCCAGGCCAGCATCGCGGCTCCGAGGCCGCGACCGCGCCACGCCTCGTGAACCCGGACCGCCTCGAGCTGCGCCCGCAGCGCACCGCGACGGGCGAGCCCCGGGATGACAGAAAGCTGCATCGTGCCGACGATGGTTCCGCCGGACTCGACTACCACCAGCACGTGAGCCGGGTCGCCTTGAATGGCGCGAAAGGCCGCCTGGTAGGCGGCCAGATCCTCGGCCGTCCTCACCCCGTCGCGGGTGGCACCGAGCTGGTCGGCGGCGAGCAGTGCCACGATCGCGGGGATGTCGTCGGCCTGCGCGCGCCGGAGGACGACCGGCGTCGTGCCTAGGTCCAGTGTGGCCAGTGTCTCCATTAGCCCAGTTTGCGCCTGTCCGGTTCCACGAGCGAGCTGAAGGGGGACGGGAGACCGGATCGTCAGTGGCACCGGCGCCGTGACAAACCAGGACTCGGCGAGTTGGTGATCCGGCACCTCATCCATTCTCGTTTTGAGGCAGAAGCTTTCCCATGTAGTACTCATCGATCACTAAGCCGTCGCGAACCAGCGCATGGCGGCGTAGCCCTTCGACCTGGAAACCGCTGCGCAGGTACAGGCCGAGCGCCCGCAGATTGTCGGCCATCACCGTCAGCTCCAGTCGACCCAGGCCCCGCCCACAGGCCTCCTGCGCGGCCGCCACGAGAAGGTCGCGGCCGATGCCGTGACCGGCTTCGGCCGCGTCCACGCCGATCACCAGGTAGCCCGTCTGTGCGGCGCGGCGAAACGGCAGAACTTCCACCGAGAGCCAGCCGGCCAGGCTGCCCCGTCCGTCCTCGGCGACCAGGTCAAAGCTGCCCATCTTTCCCTGGTCCTGAAGCCGGGCGCACAACCGGCCGGGCGCCTGCTCCCGCTCGCCCGGTTTCAGCAGCATGAACGGCGATTGAGCATCTAGCCGGTGCTGGAGGCCGAGCAGCGCCGGAGCGTCATCCGGATGCGCCAGACGGATGCTGTGCATCCCAGAAGGATGCCATGGCCCGCCCCGCGCCAGCCGGCTCGTTGTAGGCATACCGTCGGTGTGATAGACATCTAGATATCTATCCTTAACGTTTGCCACGAGAGGCTGGAGTGGGGTGGCATCAGCTTCTGGTTCGGAACACGCCGTGCGCAGGTCACAGCACCGGCTGGCGCGGCGCCCAGGCACTGCCCTGTACAGCGAGGTGACGCGCGACTTGCGGCTTCGTATCGAAGGTGGCGAATTCACCGCAGGCCAGCGGCTGCCGACCGAGAACGAGCTCGCTGGCCTTTACGGGGTGAACCGGCTGACCGTCCGCCGGGCGCTGTCTGATCTCGCGCGATGCGATGTGATCCGTACCGAGCATGGCGTCGGCAGCTTTGTGCGTGAGCCGGCGGTCCGGCATCGCATCGACGACGGGCACGCCAGCCTGTCCGAGAGCATGACGGCGCGCGGGCGGACCGTCACACACGAGGTCATCTCGGCCGACGCGCTGCAGGATGAGAATCAGTTCCCCCAGTGGCCGGGAGACGTCATGCGATTCCGTTACCGCAGGCTGCTGGACGGGATTCCGTGGTCTTTGTCGGAGGCAGTGCTCCCGGCCGCGATCGCCCCGTCCCACTGGGACGGCAGCGCAAGCCTGACCGCACTCCTGCAGCACGGCGGCACGCCTGTAGAGCGGGTGGAGCGCACATTCTCGGCAGCAGCCGCGGATAGCGAGGACGCCCAGTGGCTCGATATCGAGCCCGGAACGCCGATCCTTGTGATCGCCGGGATCAACACCGATCTGGCCGGGCACGACATCATGCGAGTGCGCCACCGTACCCGGGCCGATCGCGCCGAGTATGTCGTCCGGCTCCACGGCAGCCGGAGGTAGCCGCCCCCATGCCCGCCCGCCAGCGAGTGATCGTCGCGATGATCGACGGCCTTGATCCCCGGTACGCGACGCCGCAGACAATGCCCGCTTTCGGCCGGCTTGCTGCTGCCGGGACGTCGGACGTGGTCGACGCCGTTATACCGACCGTCACCAACGCAAACAACGCGAGCATCAGCTGCGCCGCGTGGCCGGCCGAGCACGGCATCACCGGCAACTACTATTACGACCCCGCCACTGGCGAGCAGGACTACATGGAGAGTTCACGGCTGCTGCTCCGTCCGACCCTCATGAGCCGCGTGACTGAGGCCGGCGGAAAGGCCGCGCTGCTGACCGCCAAGAAGAAGACGGTCAGCCTGATCGGCGACGGAACCACTCTCGCGGTCGCCGCCGAAGAACCTCCACGCGAACTGACCGACCGCTACGGCCGCCCGCCCGGCATCTACTCCGCCGGGATCAACCACTGGCTTTGGACCGTCGCCGCCGACCTCCTGAGCACCGACCCCAGCCTGGACCTGATCTACGTCCACACCACTGACTACCCGATGCATGCCTGGCCTCCGGGCCATCCAGAATCGGACGCTCACCTGGGCCGGCTCGACGAACTGATCGGCGAGGCGGTCGATGCGGCCCCCGACGCCGCGCTGTTCGCAACCGCGGATCACGGCATGAACACCAAACGCCTCGTGTACGACCTGAACCAGGCACTGCACAACCGCGGCACGCCTGTACGGCGCGCTCTGTCGGCCGAGAAGGACAAGTACGTGCGCCACCACCGGACGTTCGGCGGCACAGCCTGGGTATGGCTCAACGACCGGCGCGACGAGAACGCGGTAGCCGCAACCCTGGCCGCGCTGCCTGGCATCGAAGCCGTTTACACCCGCGGCGACGCCGCCCGGAAGTTTCGCCTCCACCCGGGCCGGATCGGCGACCTCGTCGTGCTGGGTGACGTCAGCACCGTGTTCGGCGATCTTCCGTCCGGCACCGAGTCCGAGGCGCTGCCTGCCACCTATCGGTCCCACGGCAGCCTGCACGAACAGCGCGTGCCCCTGGTCGCCTACAACAACCAGATCATGCAGTACGAAAGCCCGCCCCGGTACAACAAAGACCTGCTTGAGCCCCTGACCGGTAGCTGGCTGCGCTAGAGCCGGCGGGCGATCTGGCCGCCGCCAGGGACCGGCTGACAGTGTTCCGGCTGCCACCCTCGGTTCAGGAGGGCAGGCCGGACACCGCTACGGTCGGCTGGGCCAGTGGCGCGACGGTGGCCGGGCCCAGGCCGTAGGAGTCGCGGACGGGGGGCAGGCCGTCCCCGGCCGAGACGTCCCCAGGAGGGGGGCCGGCGTCCGGGCCGCCCCCGGCCTGGCTGCCTCCGCCCGGGGGGGTACTGGCCGGGCCGGGCACAGCGACGCACGCGCCCGTCAGGAAGTACAGCAGGTCGGTGACGAAGGAGTTCTCCGACTCGGTGGCGGCTGGGTCGTTGTCGAAGCTGGCGCTGACTCCGTCGTGTTCCGCGGCCACCCAGACCCCCTGCGAAACGCTGAACGGTCCCCAGCCCGCAGCCGTCAGGGCCTGCTCGGCGATGCGGGCCGCCTGCCCCAGCGGCGGGCCGAGATCCTCGTACAGGTGCCCGGACGCCTCGATGATGACGGCTACCTGGTACTGCAGCCCGTTACCGTTCCCGTCCGGGCTGCAGGAGGTGAACGTGCCTAACGCCTCCTCGAAGCGCAGCTGTATCCCGAGTCGCGCCTGCATGCCTGGCACGGCCTGCATGACCACGGAGGTGGCCGGCCAGTACTGCCCGGCCACCGCAGTGCGCTCTGACTCCAGCGACCGCAGCGACTGCGCCTGTGACGCCGGCGTCGGCGCCGCCGAGGCGGGCGACGAGCCGGTCGCTGGCGAGTGTTCCGAAGCCGACGGCGGCGTGTAGGTCGCTGTACCGCATCCGGCGAGGACCAGGCAAGCAGCGCCTGCGAGCACGGCCAGGGACCGCACGATCGAGGGGCTCACGCGGCCAAGCATGCCATCGGCCGCCCCGGCGCGCATCGAAGAACTGAGCGCGGAAGAGATCTTCGGTGACGTCGGCCTGGATTGGCGCGATTCAAGCTGTGGTGACGGGTTCTTTTGACCGTCAGCTGTGCGATGCTCTGGTGCTCAGTCGTTCGGGTGTTTGCGGAAGTACTCGAGCAGTTCGTCGTAGGCACCGCCCTCGTTGGCGAACATCGCGACGCCGCGGGCTGAGTTGAACCAGGGTCCGGTCGATGGCCGGACCTCGCGCAGAGCGGCCTCGAAGTCAGCCATGCCGATCATGCGGACGGTCCCCGTTCGCGACGAGTCGATCAGGGCTTTCTCGGCGGCGGTCTCGCAAAGATGCGCCAGGTCGGCGCCCGAGAACCCCGCTGTCCGCGAGACGATCTGGGTCAGGTCTATCCGTTCGACCGGACGGTCTCGCAGGTGGTACTGGAGGATGGCCGTCCTGGCCGGGGCATCGGGGGGCAGCACCAGCAAGGTCCGGTCGAACCGGCCTGGCCTGCGCAGCGCGGCATCGACATCCCAGGGTTGATTGGTGGCCGCCAGCACGAACACTCCCTCGTTGTCCGCGGCCACGCTGTCCAGCTCGGTCAGCAGTTGGTTGACGACGCCGCGAGTGGCGCTGTTGCGCGTCTGGCTGCGTTTCTGGCCCAGCGCGTCGACCTCGTCGAGGAAGAGCACGCAGGGGGCGTTGCGGCGGGCCTGGGCGAAAACCTCGTGCAGGTTGCGCTCGGACTGCCCGATGTACATGTCGAGGACTTCCGGAATTCCGATCACGATGAAATGGGCGCCCATCTCGCCCGCGACCGCCCTGGCGATGAAGGTTTTGCCGCATCCTGGCGGCCCGTACGGCATCAGGCCACCCCGCAGGCTCTTCCCGTACAGCCGCCGCAGTTCGGGATTGCGCATGGGGGCAAGGAAGCCGACTTCCAGGCGCTCCTTGACGGCTTCCATGCCCCCGACGTCGGCAAGCAGCAGGCTGGGGCGTTCGGTCTCATATGCCTCTGCTGAACCGGGGTCTTCAGCGGACTCGTCGACGAAGCGCGGCCCGACCAGGTCGCTGACCTCGTTCTCGGCAACTGACCAGTCGAATCCGGCTGGCGCGGAGGGCGGCACCTGCGCGGGGGAGGGGGCGGCGAGGGCCGACAGCATGAACTCGCGCGCTTCCTCGCATCCGGAATCATGCCGTAGCGCTTCGGCGGCCTCCGCCATCGCTCCGGCAAGGTCCCCCGATTCGAGCAACCGCCGCGCCACGGCCATTCGCAGGGCGGTGTCCTCAGGGCGCGCCGCCAGGGCGGTACGCAGGCTGTCCAGGATCGGGTCCGTCATGTGGATCTCCAGCTTTGCCGCAGCGCATCGAAGTCCCTCAGGGCCTGAGCGAACTCCGAGGCTGGCGGCGCGGGGAGCCTCTCCGGCTCGGCGAGCCTGTTCATTACGGTCTGCGCTTCCGGCCACCGGCCAGTCCGGGCGAGTAGCAGGGCCAGTTCTGCGGTCGCCTGGCTCTCGTCCGGCCCGCCGGCTGCGGCTCTCCTCAGCGCGCGTTCGGCCAGTTCGAGGTCGCCGGCATCCCGGCCGGCCCGGCCGAGTTCGAGCTGAACCCCGGGCGCGAACGGGCTGAGCTCGGCCGCTCGCTGGGCCGACCGCAGCGCCTCGTCGTACCGCTTCAGCTCCCGGAGCGAGCGGGATTCCTCCTGCAGGGCGATCGGATCGTCAGGGTTGTCAGCCAGCGCGCTGCGGGTGATGGTGAGCGCGGCTTCGTGCTCGCCCAGGGCGTCCAGGGCTGGCACTAGCGTCAAGATGGCGCGCGAGTAGCCCTCTGACAGCAGTTGCTCGGCGATCGACCGCGCCTGCTGGTACTGGCACGCGTCGTTGAGCATCCGGGACCGGACGTAGCGCGCGTCCTGGTTGCCAGGATCTACATTCAGAACGATGTCTGCCAGCTCCGCGGCGCGGCGATGCCCGTCCGAGTCCGCCTGTCGGGTGTACATCCGCCTGGCCAGCGCGCCCTGGGCCGCGATCAGCTCAGGGTCGTTTCCGGCCGCTCCCGGGTGGCTCAGGTCGGGCAGGCCGCGGGCGGCCAGGGCCAGGCGGTAGACATCTGTCAGATGGCCGGGGATCCCCTTGTATTCCACGTGCTCGATCACCTGGTCGACGTTGCCGGGCGATGGCTTGAGCCGTATCGCTGCCATCACCTGCTCGCGGGACTCGTCGAGCTGGCCGAGCCCAGCGCGGGCCAGACCGAGCAGCAGCATCGCGTACGGATCGTCTGGCTTGACCCGCAAAGACTGCAGGACCCAGCGCTCCGCCTCCACGTATCGCTCCACGTCCAGACAGATCTTGCCCGCCAGCTTATGGGCCAGTGCGTAATCCGGATCGATCATGACGGCCTGCTCTGCTAGGGCCAGCGCCTCGGCCGAACCGCGCGTGAGCTTGTTCAGCACCTCCGCCAGAACCACAAGGCAGATCGGGTTCCCGGGACCGATTTCGACAGCGCGCCGAGCGAACGGCAGCGCCTCGCGGGGTCGGCCTAGCAGGCTCGATATGAGCCGGGCGGCCATGACAAGCCCGCGAATACTGTTCGGGTGGGCACGCAGCAACTGCCGGACTGGAGCCTCCGCCTCGCCGAACCGGCCCCGGCCCACTAACCCGCGGGAGAGCAGGGCCAGCGCCTCCTCATTGTCCGGTTCCTCGGCGAGCACCCGCACCAGCAGCGGATCGGCGTCGTCGTAGCGACTCAGGCCTGCGAGGACGCGCGCGCGTTTGAGGACGTCCTCAACCATCACAGATGTCCCTTGAACGAGCCGCCAGGGAGTGCAGAAGATGACCATATACCGCCCACGGCTGCTGCGAACTGCAAGGCTGGCGGAGCAGCGCCGACGCCGAGGATATATACGATCGGGGTCTTGATGGCTGCGTAAGGTAGTAGGTAGTGACTGTGGACATCGACCAGGCCAAGCAGGCGATCCGTGCCCGGATGTGGGACCTGCTAGTAGCTGAACGCGCAGTAGAACGAGGCGTTCACGGATACGTCCCGGTGTTCGCCGGGGGCGAGCTGGCCGCTGATCGGCTCGCGGGGCTGCCCGAGTGGCGGGCGGCCAAGGTTGTCAAGGCTGTCCCTGACCGCGCCCAGCAGCCGGTCAGGGAACGGGCGCTCCGCGATGGCAAACTCCTCTACGTCGCTGTGCCCAGGCTGGCTGCCGAATTGCCATTCTTCGTTATCGATCCCGCTGACCTCTCCGCGGCACCAGCCGAGGCCGCTTCACGGGAACATGCCGCCCGCCACGCCCGCAAGATCAGGGTCGAAGACATGCGCCAGGTTGATGTCGTGGTCGTCGGCAGCGTCGCGGTGAACCGGCGCGGCACCCGGCTTGGCAAGGGCGCAGGCTACTCGGACATCGAGGTCGGCCTGCTCCAGGAGGCAGGGCGGATCGGCCCCAGCACCGTGATCGTGACCACCGTCCACCCACTCCAGGTGATCAACGAGCCTATCCCCGAGACTGACCACGACTTCAGCGTCGACCTCATCGTCACTCCCGACCAGGTCATCGAATGCGAACCGCCACGGCGGCCGACCGGCCTGTACTGGAACAACCTGAGCGCCGCCAAGATCGCGGCCATTCCCCTGCTCGCAGCCAGGGCCGCAGCCAAGAGGCGCCGCTGAGGGTCAGGAGGTGCGGCGTGGCAGGCGTGGCCACCAGCCGGGCACCTGCTTGCGGTAAGCCTCGTACTCCGGGCCGTAGCGCTTGATCATCGTGGGCTCCTCCCACCAGTGGACGAACCCGGCGACGAACGCAGCGACCACGAGCAGGTAGATGAACAGCACCGGCCGGCCGAGCAGCAGTGCCTCGCCGATGATGGCCACGAAGTACGACACGTACATGGGATTGCGCACATACCGGTACGGGCCGCCGACCATGACCTTGCGCGACGACGGGGGATTGGTCGGGAGCGGCGTCCCGAAGCCCTCGACGGGGAACCGCACGAACGTCGCGATGTTCACAAGGCCGCCCAGCACGATGAGGGCGATGCCGACGGCGTGTACCGCGAGCGGCCACGGCGGTGTGCCTGTCTGGAAGCGAGTGATCATCCACGGGAACAGCACCAGGATGATGCCCGGCCCGCCCACAGCGGCGGATATCGCGGTTATGACAGCGGACGCCCATCTCGGGAAGATGACGGGGCTGCGGCCTGGTTCAGGTGCTGGCGGAGTTCCCCCACTTGCTTGCTTTTCCATCGGTGCGCACCGAGTTTCAGCAGCTAGATGCGGCACTTTGCGCGTGACCGCCGGCCCCAGTCCGACGGTAGTAACGCTCGGACCTGTTGCTGAAGACGAACACGATGGCGGAGATCTGGACGAGCCATGCGGCGGCCAGGCTGATCAGGTCGGCCGGTGCGTACACCGCGGCGCCGGCGCTCAGCATCCACAGCAGGACCAGGGTGATGAGGCCGAAGTAAAGCACCAAGACGACCCTGGCCGCGTGACGACCGTGGCCAATAGCCCAGGCCAGCCACAGCCACCCGGCGGTGATCACGGGCAGCAGCGCTTCGACGCAGATGATGTGCGCGAACATGAGATGCCATTGCGCCGGGACAGCCCTGAGCATCGCCGACCTGACATTTGTCTCGGTGACCACTGTGCTGGCCCAGGTCGCCAGCAGTGCCGCGGCGCCGGCGTACATCAGCCGGACCGCGACAGCGACCGCGCGCGGCGCCTGCGGCGGGACGCGGAGCCGCAATGTCAGCCCGCCCCTGATGATGTCGGCCATGTCCGCCAGCCCGACGCGCCGCTGGCCGTCGCGAGCGCTTTCCAGCAGCACGCCCAGCATTTCCGCCTGGTGCTCCCGCCTGAACGCCGTGGGATACCAGGCGAGCAGTCTGCTGTACCTTCGCTCCAGGTCGGCCGAGTCGGTCATGTCGTCGTCCCTTCCGCCAGATTCAGGCGCGACAGTGCGGCGATGGCGTTGGCGTGCAGTCTGGCCGCCTCCGCGGCCAGTTGCTTGACGCCAGCGGGCGTCAGTTTGTAGTAGCGGCGCAGCCGGCTGTCCACGATCTCCTCGCGGTCGACGGTGACCAGTCCCTCCGCGCTGAGCCGGTCGAGAGCCGCGTACAACGTCCCGGCGCGCAGCCGGACCCGGCCCTGCGAGATCTCCCGCACGGCAGTCATGATCGCGTAACCGTGCTGGCTGGAGTCCGCGAGCGCGGTCAGGATCAGGAACGTCGTTTCCTGCATCGTGCGCGAAGCCATATCAGATGTATATACCGTTCAACTGACTATCGTCAAGAACGCGCTGCCGTTCGTGCGTTCTATCGTGGGTCCATGGCTATCGAGCAGGCGGAGTTCGGCCGTACCGGCCATCAGAGCACGAGGGTGATCTTCGGCGGCGCGTCTTTGGCGGAGGTACCCCAGCGGGTCGCGGATGAGACCCTGGATCTCCTGCTGTCCTTCGGGGTGAATCACGTGGACGTGGCCGCCTCCTACGGCGAGGCGGAGGTCCGCATCCGGCCATGGCTGCAGCGTGAGCCCGGCCGGTTCTTCCTGGCGACCAAGACGGATGAGCGCACCAAGGAGGGCGCGCGCGAGCAACTGCGCCGGTCCCTCGACCGGATGGGCGTCGACCACGTCGACCTCTGGCAGCTGCATTCGCTGGCAGACCCCATCGAGTGGGATATCGCGCTCAGCCCGGGCGGCGCCATCGAGGCCGCGGTCGAGGCGCGGGACGAGGGCCTGATCCGCTGGATCGGTGTCACCGGCCACGGCACCCAGATCGCCGCCACCCACCGGCGCAGCCTTGACCGGTTCGGCTTCGACTCAGTGCTCCTGCCGTACAACTACGTCACGCTGCAGAACTCTTACTATGCGGCCAACTTCAATGCGCTCTACGACACGTGCCGTGAGCGGAACATCGCGGTCCAGACGATTAAGTCGATCGCCAAGCGCCCGTGGCTCGGCCGGCCGCACACACGGTCGACCTGGTACGAGCCACTGCAGGAGCAAGACGACATCGATCTGGCGGTGTGGTGGGTGCTGAGCCGCCCGGGGGTGTTCCTTAACAGCGTCGGCGACGTCGGCCTGCTCCCCAAAGTGCTCGACGCGGCCAGCCGTTTCGCCGGGTCACCGGACGACGCGGCCATGACCGGGCTGGTGAACCGGACAGCTACCGAGCCGCTTTTCGTCTGAGCCGGGGTCCGTCAGCTTCCCGTGCCTGGCCGGACCGCGGTGACGCTGAGCTGCTGAGCCGGGCCCTTGCAGGCCGTCGAGGCGAAGTAGACCGGCAGCGGAACTCCCTGGTTCGGCGGGATCACGTACAGCCACTGTGTGCTGACCGGCGTGCAGGCCCAGGCCGGGAAGTTGCTGGCGTCGGCGATCTGCAGCGTGGCATAGGCATAGCCGCCAGGCTGCAGCGTTACCAGTTCCCTTGCGGTCGCCAGGTCTTCTGAGGACGGCTCGCCGACGTCCTGCACCGGCTGGCCGTCCGCCTGGGACACGCCGGGGAAGCCGTACAGCGTGCACGAGACGTTGTTGAGGTTCTTGAACACGAGCGTGGCGTATGACGAGCCCGCGGCCGCCCCCGATGGGGTCGCGGTGATGTTCAGGTACCGGGTGAGGCATCCGGGCGCCGAGGCCGCCTGGGCCGGGGCTGCTCCGGCCGCCGGGGTGGCCGGTGACACCGGAGCCGCGCTTGGCGGCGAGACAGGGGCGGAGCTGCCAGGAGCCGGCGAGACCGGGGCCGGGCTGGCCGGCCCGGACGGGCTGTGGACTGAGCAGGCGCACACGGTGATGCCGAGAGCGGTCAGCATGGTGAGCAGGAATGGCTTCATCGGTCAGGTCCCTCCGGTGGGGTGGATCGTTCACCGGTAGGAGTCGCCACCAGTCCCGGCACCAACAGATTTCTGGCCGCGAGACCGGGGAACCCGCCTCAGAGCCTGCGACGCGATCGCCCGGCTGGTGCGCTCCCAGGTACTGCGGGCCGGCCGGATCTGCGATCCTGCTAGTCATGCAGACGGTGTATGAGGCGGCTGGCGGGGCCGAGGGCATGCTGCGGCTGGCCGGAGCATGGCACGACCGGGTGATGGCCGACGAGATCGTCAGCCATGCCTTCAGCCACGGATATCTTCCCGACCATAACGAGCGGCTGGCCGCGTACTGGGGCGAGGCGCTCGGCGGCCCGGCGATGTACTCCCATAACTATGGTGACGAGACCGCTGTCGTGCGGATTCACAGCGGCAACGGGGAGCACGAGGAGATGGACCGCCGCGCGATCGCTTGCTTCGACCAGGCGATGGCCGACACCGGACTCGACGGCGATGAGCGCCTCCGGCAGGTGCTGCACGACTACTTCGCCTGGGCAACGACGACCACGATGGCGCGCTACCACCGCTCGGCCGACGACGTACCGGCAGGCCTCAGCATCCCGCAGTGGTCCTGGGACGGGCTCGTAGCCAGCCCTCGTGGCTGAGCGTGGAGAGTTGTCCGCTCTATTCACTGACAGGACTCCACTCTCTGACGGGACTCCGTGAAGTGGGGGCGCGGCGCGGATTACTGCTGTTCGTCGCGGAGCTGGACGAGCCACTGCTCGGCGGCGGAGGCGATGCGGGGTGGCACGCCCAGTTCGCGCAGCAGGTCGGCCGAGGCGGCCATCTCCTCGGCGCGCCGGCGCGCGTGCTGGATGCTGCCCTGCTCCAGCCGGTCGAGGGTGGCGGCGTTGAAGCTCTCAAGCTCGCCGCGGATGCTGTTGCTGATCCAGTCCTCGCATCCGGCCGCGCGTGCGGCGCGCAGCGACTCGGTGACCGCGGCGGCCAGGCCCTTGTAGAACACGCTGCGCACAAGTTTGCGCACCGAGGCCGCGCCGGCCGGGCCAGGGAGCACCTCGACGCTGGCACCGAACCCGCCGAGGGCGCGGGCGTAGGCCTCGGCGGCCGGGCCAGAAACGAGCATGGGCGTGCCCAGTCCCTTGCCGGGTACCGGAGCCATCAGCGCTACGTCCGCGAACGCGATACCGGCGCCGGCGGCCAGCGCGCCAAGGTCGGCCTTGAGTCCGCCCGACGCGGTGTTCAGGTCGGCGTAGATGGCGTCGGCGCCCACGCCGGGAAGCGCGAGCGTGAGGGTTTCCTTGGCTTCGTGCCCGCTGGTGAGAGCGAGCACGACGTCAGCGCCGCTGCTTGCCTCGGCGTCGCTGGAGCAGCCGGTGATGCCAGGCCCGGCCGCTACCTTGGGGTCGAACCCGCGCACGACGGCACCGGCGGCGCTCAGGTCGGCAGCTATCCGTGATCCGGCCTCGCCGAGACCCAGTACCGCGACGACGACCGGTGCTGCGGAGCTCAAGGGGAAGGCCACACCTCTTCAGCGGTCTCGACGATCAGCTGGAGCTTAGCCCACTGCTGCTGTTCGGTGAGATCGTTGCCTTCCGTGGTGGAGGAGAAACCGCACTGCGGTGACAGGCAGAGCTGATCGATATCGACGAACGCGGCTGCCGCTTCGATCCGCCGCTTCAGGTCATCCTTGCTCTCCAGCTCACCGCGCTTGGTGGTCACCAGCCCGAGCACTACCCGCTTGCCCGGCGGGACGAAGCGGAGTGGCTCGAAGCCGCCCGAGCGCTCGTCATCCCACTCGCAGAAGAACCCGTCGACGTCGAGCTTGTTGAACAGCGTGTCGGCGACGAAGTCGTAGCCGCCCTCGGCCGCCCACATGCTCTGGTTGTTGCCCCGGCACATGTGCGTGGTCACCGCGAGGTCCGCCGGCCGGCCCGCCAGAGCCTGGTTGATCGTGGCGATGTACCTCTCGTGCTGGTGATCGGGATCCCCGCCGATCTCCGCGATGTGCCGCCGCTGGGCCGGGTCGTTGACGTAGGCCAGGCTGGTGTCGTCGAGCTGCAGATACCGGCATCCCAGGGCGTAAAGCCCCCGCACCTCTTCGGCGTAGACCGCCGCGAGGTCGTCCCAGAACTCCTCAAGGTCCGGGTACACGGTCGCGTCGATCGCCGAGCGGCCCCCGCGGTAGTGCACCATGCTCGGCGACGGAATCGTGATCTTGGGCAGCGCCGTGGTGACCGTGTCAGCCAGGAACGTGAACGCGTCGCCGAAGATCGTGCTGGTAAGCGTCAGCGGGCTGACGACGTGTGCCGACGGCGGCGCCCATTCGTAGCTTTTCTCGCTGTTGCGGAACTCCACCCTGATCGTGTCGTCCCAGACTTTGGTGATGCCGCCGAGCTGGTAGATGAAGTCCATGTGCCACTGGTTACGGCGCAGTTCCCCGTCGGTCGCCGCCTGAAGCCCGATCTCCTGCTGTATCCGGACCACCTCGCGGATCGCGTCGTCCTCGACCGTGCGCAACGTGTCGGCGGTGATCTTCCCGTTCGCGAAATCCTCGCGGGCCTGGCGCAGTTCCGGCGGGCGCAGCAGGCTGCCGACGTGATCGGCGCGGAACGGCGGCCGTCCGTGTGCTAGCCGCTGCGGCGGACCGGGATGCGGCTGGGCACTCTGCGTCTGGACCATCGCTGACTCCCCTCGATGCAGATCGTCTACGGGATTGTAGACAATTCTGGCGCAGAGCACCGGCAGGCGCGAGGGGTCAGCTGAGAATACTGGGGGAGCGTTGCGCTTGTGTGGCCACCGCTGTCGGTGGGGGGCAAAGCCCTTAGCCGGAACTGGTGGGGCGGGCCAGCAATCTGGGTCTCAGCCGGAACCGGTGGCGAAGGCGGAGAAGGCAGAGGAGGAAGGCGGCACTCCCCAGAGCGTGAAGAACCCGTTGATGAACGCGCCGTCGTCGAAGCCCCGGTTGCCGTAGGTGCCGGCTGGGCCGAAGAACTGGGCCACGTTGTCCGGCGTCCAGAACCGGTTCGGGGCGACCTCGTTGTTAACCGAGGCTGCTGGCTTGCCGCTGAGCAGGCGGATGGTCTGATCCATGGCCTCCCAGGCATCCCACTGCTCGTCTGGCCCGGGATCGGCGGCGATCAGGCTGCCGTGCTCCAGCATGTAGGCCTCGACAGTCCGTGACCCACCCCAGGTGTAGATCTCCAGCCCGGGGCGGTGCATCGAGGCGACCGCGTTGTAGGCGAACTGGACGATGCCGTCGAAGACGATGATCACCGCGTTGATGTCGGGGTGTGCCACCAGTTCCTGCTGGACCTCGCTCTGGGTTGAGGTGGCCCAGTTCTGGATCGGGATGCTGAGGTTCACGACGCTGCAGACGCTGGGGCAGGTCGCCTGCACCGCGCTCGTCGCGGCGGCCGCCCCGGCCGGGCCCTGGATGATCGAGGGGCTGGTCACGACGAGCGCGTGCATCGGCTTCCCGTTCTGGTTCAGGATCGCCTCGTCCACGTCGTCGGTGATGCCCTGGACGGTGTTCACGGCCGTCTCGGCGTCCAGCCCGGTGTAATAGTTCGTCTCGTTGTAATTGCCGTCGATGAACGACAGGCCCGCCTGATGCGCCGCCTGCAGCTGGCTGCTGACGAGCTGCGGGACGACCCCGCAGAGCGCCACGATGGCCTGATCGCGGTCTGCTGTGGCTGCCTCGATGCCGGCCATCCACTGCGTCGGTACGCCAGTGTCGTTATATATCGTGACGTTTAGTCCGAGTTGCTTGCCGAGGGCCTGGAAATCCTGCGCCTGGGTATTGCACGCGTCGATCTGCGAGTTCACCGGCATGACGAGCACCGACTTGCCTTGCAGCACGGACGCATTCACCTGCGGGCCGGGAGCAGCGAACGCCGGAGCGGCCTCAGCCTGGTCAAGACTGGCCCGCAACGACGCCAGCGTCGACGCTGACACGGCGGTTCCGGCCGTCGGCGACGACGCTGGCGAGGACGTGCCGGAAGAGCATGCCGCCAGGGCCAGCGCACTGGCCGCCGCCAGCGCAGTCAACATGATCCCGCGCCGGTTTCTGAGCGCGTTTATCCCCCAGGGCGCAGTTCCAAGCATAATCAGCATCCTAATGGCCGCGACTACTTTCGGGGTCTTCTCTGCGCATTTCGTATCGCTCGTACCATGGATGACCAGGTGGCCGGCGACGTTTTTGCGTTGGGCGGTTGTCAGGTGGTGATGTCGGGGTACGGCAGCTTCCAGTGGCTCAGCTTGGTTGCGTACTCTAGTTGGAAGCCAAGCGGTTCTGAGTAGTCACGTTCGAACAAACCAATGAAGAGCGTCAGCGTCAGGAACGGGTGCGCGCCGAGCTCGAACAGCTTGACGTAGTCCTGCTCGATGAGCGCCGTGCGCTCGGGCTCGGTGAAGGCCACCCAGGTGCTGCGCTCGCCCGAGTGGCAGCCCAGGATCAGCCCGGCCCGCTCGGCCTCCCACCACCGCACAGTTCCTGCCGGGTCCTCGCGGTAACGCTCCACCAGGTCCAGGTCGCGGTCCACGGTGAAAAGGAACTTGTCCAGCAGGTACTTGCTCATGAGCTGGCTCCTTCAGCTCCGCCCGCGGCACTCTCGGGGTACCAGGTGAAGTAGGCCTCCATGGTGTGGAACAGGTCAAGCGAATCGCTGTAGTCGGCCTTGGCCCCGGCTCCGGCTACTCCCATCATCAGCATGAAGTCCATGAAGCCGTGGGTCGCGTTACCCGGCAGCCACAGGCTGTCCAGGCTGACCTCGGCCAGCGCCGATTCGAGATCCCCGCTGGCGATCCAGTTCACCGCCTTCCTGTCGAACTCGGGATCCGGGCCGTGCGGGCCGAACTGGCGCGGGCCGCCGAGTTCGAGGGACAGGTGGCCGGTGCCGATGATCGCGACCCGTTTGTCGCTCGGCCAGTCCTCGACGAGACGGCGGATCGCCTGGCCGAGCTCGACGAACCGCTTCGGCTGCGGCATCGGCGGGGCGAAGATGTTCGTGTAAACCGGAACGATCGGCAGGTCAGCCTCGGGGCGGAGGGTGATGATCGGGCAGGTGATGCTGTGGTCGACCCGCAACTCGTTGCTGAACGCGAGGTCGAACCCCGCATCGAGCCCGCCGCGAAGCAGGTGGCCGGACAGCTCCTCGTCGCCTTGCAGGACCATCCGCGGCAGCCCGAACTCCCGTTCCTCGTTGTAGAAGTTCGCGTCGTAGACCGGTGCCTTGCCGACCAGGAACTGCGGCATGTTGTCCAGCCAGATCTGGTGGAAGTGGTCGCTGCCCACCATGAGCAGCACGTCGGGACGCGCGGCCGTGAGAGTCTGCCGGAACGAATCGATCTTGGCGACCCACTCGTCGGCGAACGGTGGCCGGTCCGCGCCGGACGACGTGCTCGCCCGGTAGTAGAACGGGTGATGGGTGGACGCGATGACCGCGGCGATCGTCGCCATGGCGGCTCCCTGGGCTGGCGGGCCCGCGCTCAGGCGGGAGGTTCGGGGGTGCTGGTGGTCCCGGCCGGTGCGTCGAGCCAGGCGCGGATTTCTTCGCCGTGCTCATCGAGGCGGGGCGGAGGCAGGTCGTAGCGCGGCGGGGTGACCGAGAACGTCAGCGGGTGGCGCATCGCCCGCACGGCATCCTCGCCGTGCCCGGTGACGACGACCGGCTCCAGGCCTATCTCCTCGGCAAACGCGATGCCGCGGTCGACGGTGTTGATCGGCCCGCAGGGCACGCCCGCGCCGATCAGATCGGCGAACCATTCGGCCGCGGTCCGCTCGGACATGCGCTCGGCCAGCAGGGGCTTGAGTTCGGCGCGGTTGGCTGTGCGGCCCTCGTTGCGGGCGAACCGTGGGTCGTCAGCCAGTTCTGGCGCCCCGATCACCTCGCACAGCTTGCGGAATTGCGTGTCGTTGCCCGCGGTCACGATCAGCTCGCCGTCGCCAGTCGGCAGCGGCTCGTAGGGAAAGAGGCTGGGGTGCGCGTTGCCCATCCGGAACGGGACCACCCCGGCCGCGGCGTAAGCCGTGGTCTGGTTGACCATGCCGGACATGGCCGAGGCCATCAGGCTCGCCTCGATGTGCTGGCCCTGCCCGGTCGCTGCCCGGTGGTTCAGCGCAGCCAGGATGCCGATCGTGGTGTGCAGGCCCGCGATCACGTCGAACAGTGAGATGCCGGCCCGGTACGCGGGCCCGTCCGGGTCACCGGTCAGGCTCATCAGGCCGGACATGGCCTGAACCATGAGGTCGTATCCGGGCAGGTCCCGCCCGCTTCCGCGCAGGCCGAACCCGCTGATGGAGGCGTAGATGATGGGCGGGTTGGCGGCGCTGACAGAGGCGTAGTCGAGCTTGAAGCGGTCCAGCCCGCCGGGCTTGAAGTTCTGCACGAACACATCGGCGCGGCGGGCCAGCTCATGCGCGGCGGCCAGGTCATCCGGCTCGCCCAGGTCGAGCACTACGGAGCGCTTGTTCCTGTTGATCGACATGAAGTACGTCGAGACGCCGTCGCTGGTGGTGGGGGGCACCCAGCGGCGGGTGTCGTCACCGCCCGGGCTCTCGACCTTGATCACGTCGGCGCCGAGGTCGGCGAGCAGCATCGTGCAGTACGGGCCGGCCAGCACCCGGGAGAAGTCGGCGACGAGCAGACCGGACAGCGGCCCCGGAGTGCGGCCGTGACCAGTGTCCTGGCTCATGTACCCGTGTATACCCCTCTGCCCGCTGGCCGGACAGATGTCCGGCGCCTCGCAGTCTGAGCGCTGGCCGTCGCGGTTGTCAAGGCACCCGGGCTGGCCTGGGGCAGCGTGACCTGCGGCACTGACTGGCTGGCGGCCCAGTCGGCACTGACCGCCCCGGCCGTCTGGAGCAGCATCGGCAGGTACTCGCCGGTGAGCACCTCGACCGGGGTCTCGGCGGCGTGCACGGTGACGTTCATCGCGGCGACAACGGTGCCGTCCCCGTTCCGCAGCGGCGCGGCAACCGACCGGATCCCGGGAGCGAGCTGCTGGTCGGTCAGCGACCACCCCCGGGCCCGCACCTCCCGCAGCTCGGCCAGGCGCTCGGCCTTGAGCGGCTGCCAGCGGGCCGTGATTCCTGACCGGCTGGGCTCGGCGAGCACCCGCTCGGCCTCATCTGATGGCAGCGCCGCCAGCAGCACCTTGCCGAGCGAGGTCTGCATCGCCGGGAACCGGGTGCCGATCGTGACCGCCAGGGTGATGATCTTGGGGACCGCGACCCTGGCCACGTAGACGATGTCGGAACCGTCCAGCTGCGCGATAGACGACGACTCGTGGGTCCGCCCCACCAGGTGCTCCATGTGCGGCCGGGCCACCTCCCAGAGGCCGCGGGACAGCACGTAGGGGATGCCGAGTTCCAGCACCCGTGGGGTCAGCTCGAAGCCGCCGTCGGTGCCGCGGACGTAGCCGAGCTCCTTCAGCGTCAGCAGGATGCGCCGCGCCGTGGGCCTGGGCAGGCCGGCCGCCACCGCGACCGCGGTCAGGGACATGACCGGCTGACGCGGCTGGAACGCCCGGATCACATCGAGGCCGCGGGCGAGCGCCTCGATGAAGTCCGGGCTGGTGTCACGGCGTGCCATGCCATGTCTCCCGGTGCCGTCGGCTTGCGTTGCTTGCATGCCTGCTCCCAGTGCCGCCACAGGCGGCGCCGGGACCGACTGTAGCGCGCCCAAGTCCTGCTTGTCCGCGTGGCGGACAGGCGCGGGGTATCCCGGCTGCCGTCCGGCCAAATCGTCTCTTGACAGCGCTCTGCGAACCGGCAACGCTTCCGCACAGGCCAGCAGTGATCGCCACGCGGACACATGTCCGTTGCCAGCCCCTGGTTCCATCCGCCCGGCGCAGAGTGGAGGTTCCCGTGACAGCCCCATCCAGCCAGCCGAGTGAGCCGGACGCCAGCCGGCCGCTCGTTATCCGCAACGCCACCGTTCTGACCATGGACGACGACCATCACGTCGTCGAGGGTGCCGACGTGCTGATCTCCGGCGAGCGCATCGCCGGGGTCGGGCCGCATCTGGAGGTACCCGAGGGCACCGTCGAGATCGACGGAACCGGCGGCATCCTGATGCCAGGCATGATCGACACCCACAGGCACATGTGGCAGACCGCCATGCGCGGGTACGGCGCCGACTGGACCCTGACCCAGTACTTCGTCTGGAACTATCTGCAGTGGGGTAAGTCGTTCCGGCCGCAGGACATCTACGCGGGCAACCTGCTGTCGGCGGTCGAGGCCATCGACGCCGGCGTGACCACCACGGTTGACTGGTCACACAACCTGCAGACGACCGAGCACGCGGACGCGGCGGCGGACGCCCTCGAGGAGGTGCCGGGCCGGTTCGTCCTGGCCTACGGGAACATCCAGGCAGCCCCGTGGGAGTGGACGGCGACACCGGAGTTCCGCGACTTCGTCAGCAGGCGGATGCGCGCCAGCAACGACATGCTGGGCTTCCAGATCGCCTTCGACGTCCCGCCGGCCAGCCCCGACTTCCCGGAAAAGGCAGCATTCGAGGTAGCGCGCGACCTGGGCGTTCCGGTGACCACCCACGCCGGGGTGTGGAAGGTGACCGGCGACGAGGGCATCCGGCTCATGCATGAGAACGGCTTCATGACCCCGCAGACCATCTATGTGCACTCAGCGAGCCTGTCGGCCGACTCCTACAACCGGATCGCGGCGACCGGCGGAACCGTGTCGCTGTCCACCGAGAGCGAGCAGAGCGCCGGCCAGGGCTACCCGCCCACCTGGAAGCTGCGCAAGCACGGGATCGGTGTCTCGCTGTCGATGGACACCAGCGTCTGGTGGAGCGCCGACCTGTTCTCCGCGATGCGCGCCACACTGAGCGCCGACCGCGCCCGCGAGCATCTGGAGGCGCACAACAACGACGAGACCGTGACCAACCACCGGCTGCGCGCCGAGGAAGTTGTTGACTGGGCTACCCGCGGCGGGGCCAAGGCGCTCGGCCTTGACTCGGTGATCGGCAGCATCGAGCCGGGCAAGAAGGCAGACCTGGTGCTGATCAAGAACGACGCCTCGCCGGCGATGTTCCCTCTCCTGCACCCCTACGGCCACGTCGTCTTCCAGGCCCAGCGGGGCGACGTGCACACGGTGATCATCAACGGGCGCGTCGTCAAGCAGGACCATCGCCTGGTCGGCACCGACCTGGCCAAGGCCAGGCAGGCGGTCGGGGAGACCGTCGAGTACCTGAAGGGCGTGCTCGGGCCCGAGGCCTGGGCCGAGGGCATGCACCCGGAGATCCCCGCGACCAGGCAGCTCGACAACCCCTACACCTACAGGGACACAGCCGCCTGGAAGGAGACAGCCGCCAGTGACGGCGCCTCCTGATCGCCCGAGCCGCTCTTCAGGCTCGGGGGATCAGGCCCCGCGGGGGGTCCGGGGGGTCGTCCCCCCGGACCAGCACTGGGCCGCGGTGATCACCGGGCACGGCAGCGCGCCGGAGTATCAGCGCCACCCGGTGCCGTCGCGCGGCCCGGGCCAGGCGCTGATCCGGGTGACGGCGGCGCCGGTTAACCCGCTCGACCTGCTGTGCGCCTCGGGCACTTCCTACTTCGGCGCCCCGGCGCTGCCGTACGCCCCTGGCACACAGGGCGTCGGTGTCGTCGAAGAGGCCGGCGCGCTGCCAGCCGGCCAGCGGGTCTGGTTCAGCTGCAGCGCTGGCATGCAGCCCGGCGACGGGGCCATGGCTGAGTGGTGCGCGGCCGACGAGGCGGCGGTGCTGCCGCTTCCAGACGGGGTCAGCGACGACCTCGCCGCCGCGCTCGGCCTGTCCGCGATCGCCGCCTGGATGGCGCTGACCCTGCGCGGCGGCCTGCAGCCAGGCGAGCGCGTGCTGGTCCTTGGGGCCAGCGGCACTGTCGGCCAGGTGGGAACCCAGGTCGCCAAGCTGCTCGGCGCTGGCCGGGTGACGGCGGCTTGCCGTGACCCGGCAGGCCTGACCCGGGCCGCTGAGCTTGGCGCCGACGCGGTCGCCGACCTGTCAGGCGACGACGTGGACGCGATCGCCAGCCGCCTGGCCGAGGCCACGGACGGGCACGCCGACCTCGTGCTCGACCCGGTGTGGGGCAGGCCAGCCGAGGCCGCCATGCGGGTGCTCTCGCCCGGCGGCCGGCTGGTCAACCTGGGGTCCTCGGCTGGCCCGGCAGCCAGCCTCGGCTCGGCCGGGCTGCGCAGCGGGATGCTGTCGGTGCTCGGCTACACCAACAACGCGCTCAGCGGCGAGCAGAAAGCCGCGGCGCTGCGCGAGATCCTCGGCCACGCCGCCGCCGGGAACCTGACCGCTGACCGCGAGACCATGCCGCTGGCCCGGGCGGCCGAGGGCTGGTCCAGCACCGGCCAGCCCCCGCACCGCAAGGCGATACTCATCCCCTGATGCCCATACCGGCTTTTCAGCGAGGGATCTAGGGCCTTCCGCCCCGGTTTCCTGGAGTGCCGGGTCCCAGTAACCAGTAGCGCGGAGTGCATCTCGCGTGGCTTCAGTCCCCTCGGAAGTGCACGTGACGATCAGGTGACAGGCCGGCTCAGCCGGCAGGCGCAATACGGTCTCGGTCGTCGCGATAATCCGGTCTCCGTCTCGCTCAAACCCAGCGGGGAACCCGGTTCGGGCTCACCCACATCCAGCCGCCGCCGCTCAGCCGTGCGCGCAGCTGCTGGTAGCCGTGACTCCAGTCACCCTGGTCCGTGACCTCATACCCGGTCACGGTGGCGAGGACGTGAGCGAATGCGTCCAGGCTGACGTCGGCGGCGATCCGGAATGCTCTCGTCTCGACTTCGTCGACGAGGCCGTCGAGAAAGGCGGCGAAAGTATCAGCGACCTGCACCTGCTCCTCGGTCTCGATGTCGACATAGGTCACTGCGGGCTCGCCCGTGCAGCATCCGGTGCGGCAAACCTGGTCAGGTGGCTCGGAGGTATCCGCTGTTCTGAACTGCGAGAATCGACACATAAACCGGCGGCAACCTGACACCGAACTGCCGCTCAGCCGCCTGTACAGCTTCTGCCGTCAGCGGGGGCTGTACCGACGGCAGGAACGCGGGAACCGCCCATAGCAGCTCCGGCTTTCTGGCCATTGCCTGTCCTCGGTCAAGAGCTAGCAAACGCACTCCCAGCGACCGACACGATAATCGCCGCCGGGGCTGGGCTAGGCCCCTCCTGTTCCATGCGGGCGTGATAGGGGTGGACCATGCGTTCGCTGCGGGGGTCATCCAGGCCTGCCGCAGCGGCTAGCCGGGCTGAGCGGGCCGCGGTGAACGTCGCGGGCCTTGTGCAGGGCATCGTGCTGGTCACGTTCCCGGCGGCCAGCACGATCTTCACCGCTCATGGCGCCTACGACCTGTCCAGCAGCGAGTACGGGCTGATGTTCGTGCCCCAGGTGATCACCGCGGTGACCACCTCGCTGCTCGGCGCCGGGCTGCTCGGCCCGAGCCTGGCCGGCCGGTACGGCGAGAAGGCGCTCTACCTGGCGGGCCTGCTGGCCGACCTGGTATCGATGCTGCTGCTCATCGTCAGCTGGCTGGCGGCGCACCAGCATGGGCTCGCTTACGCGCTGCTGCTGGCGGCGACCGCGTTCCTTGGCGCTGGCTTTGGCCTGGCCGTCCCGGCGCTCAACACGCTGACGGCGGCGTTCAATGCCGGCGCCGTCGACCGGGCGGTGCTGGTGCTCAACGCGCTCCTCGGGCTGGGCACAGCCCTGGCCCCGGTGTTCGTCGCGATATTCGTGGGCCTGGGATTCTGGACCGGGCTGCCGATCCTCGCCGCCTGCCTTCTCGCCGCACTGATCCTGGTGAGCCTGCGGCTGCCGCTCCGGCCGCAAGCCCCATCCGCCCGGCCAGGGGAACCAGGTCAGGTGGGGGGAGGAGTGCCGGCAGCGTTCTGGATTCTTGGGGGTTTCGCGTTGCTCTATGGCATCTGCGAGACCATGAACGGCAACTGGTCCCAGCTCGATATCACGTCGTCACTGCACATCAGGACGTCGGTGGCGTCGCTGGCCCTGACGGCGTTCTGGGCGGTGGTGACCGCGGGACGGGTGCTGTTCGCCGCCATCCAGCGATGGCTGCCGAGCCGGGTGACGTATCACATCCTGCCGTTTTTGCTCGCCGGGACGTTCGTGCTGATCGCTGTGCTGCCGGCCCGTTCGCCCGCGGCTGCTGTCGGCGCCTTCGCCCTGGCCGGCCTTGGCTGCTCGGCGCTGCTCCCGCTGACGATCAGTATCGGGCAGGAGAAGCTGGCCAGCCGGGAGGCGATGGTGGCGGGCGGAGTGATCGCCTGCTATCAGGTCGGCTACGGGATTGCCGCGTTCGGTGTGGGACCGCTCACCAGCTCGGGCGCCCGGCTGCCGGTGATCTTCGGGGCGAGCGCCGTAGTCGCCGTGGCCATGGGCCTGCTCTCCATCGCCGTCGCCCGCGGCCGGCCGTCCCCGCATAGGGTCCATCCCAGGCCCGCGCCCCTGGCGGCGCGCCGGGCACCAGCCGTGGCCGGGGGTAAGGCGGGCCGTCCCAGCGGAACGGTTCCGCAGGCCGGCCACCCACCGGAGGCGCTCTCATGAACGGCGCAGCGACCACGCCCGCAGAGCCGTGGACCCACAATGTGCACTACCACCGGGTGATCCTGCGCGCCGTCCCGCCTGGATGGCAGCGGGCGCTGGACGTCGGCTGTGGCCAGGGCGCACTGACCCGCACGCTGCGCCAGGTGGTGCCGCAGGTGACCGGCATCGACCGCGACCAGCGCAGCATCGAGATCGCCCAGGCGCACCCGGCGGCGGCTGACATCAGCTACCTCCTCGGCGACTTCATGGAAACGCCGCTGCCGCCTGAGTCACTGGACCTGGTGACCGCGATCGCCTCGCTGCACCACATGGACGACGAGGCGGCGCTGCGGCGGATGGCGGCCCTGCTGCGGCCGGGCGGGGTACTGGCGGTCATCGGACTCGCCCGCGGTGTGACCCCGGCCGACCTGTACCTCATTCCCGCGACGGTGCTCGGCTCGCGACTGCACAAGGCAGCCTCACGTCGCCGCCGCCGGGCCACGCGACAATCAGCCGGGGGATACGCCTCGCCGGTCATCTGGCCACCGCCACTGACCTACCCCGCCACCCGCCGTCTGGCTCTGCGGGTCCTGCCTGGCGTCAGGTACCGCCAGCGCCTCTACTGGCGCTACTCGCTGATATGGACCAAACCTCGCGGGGCGCGTCAATAATGTTGGGCCATTATGTTTCCGCTGTTCACTGCATGATCTGGTTCGGTATGCCGCAACCAGGCTCAAACATGCAGGTCAGCGGAGCGCAGGCCGTTCCTGCCGCTGCGCAGCGGCACGTCTGCCCCCCACCGCCACAACCAGCCCGCCAGCGCGCAACCCGCCCAGCCCAGCCCCGCCCCGCCCCCGCCCCCGCCCCCGCCGCAAAGATGATCTTCCCTCGCGATGCCTCCTGTCCCTCCTGTGTCTACTGTGCCTCCTGTGCTTGCTGGGCCGTACCCGCAGGCGCCGCCGTGATGATCGA
>Ga0335074_10002168_pt1 | contig 26740 bp, 30 predicted proteins | sample Lox_Sample_23_FD_206715 | JGI IMG/M metagenome (GOLD analysis project Ga0335074, IMG submission 206715) | Soil microbial communities from Loxahatchee National Wildlife Refuge, Florida, United States - Lox_Sample_2.3 | ecosystem: Environmental > Terrestrial > Soil > Wetlands | place: USA...
CGCGTCATGCGGGATTTTAGCTCCCCCGTGAGGGGTTGATGCAACGCCTCGGCCTCCCGGCTCCCTTCCCCGGTGGGAAGAGAGCCGGGAGTTACGCCCCCGTAGAGCCCGTTGGTACCGTTCAGCTCTGTGCGTGATGCGAAACCGGGTGAAGCCTGATCGCGGCGTCCGCGACATCGTAGCTCGCGCGCACGCGATGTTTTTCCGTCGCGATCCGCTCGTGCCGGCGCGCCCTGTGATGCGGGATTATGCCATCCACCAGCTCGGCCAATCGCGTTGGAGTTTTTTCGATCGGCGATCCGAGCGCTCCGTGATCGAGCATCACCTGTTTCACCTCGTCGTAGGATTCGCGAATGCCCTGGTGAAGGTGGCCGATCGTGACTACGGACTTCACGCTGTCGGCGTATTCGCCGGGCAGCGGCTCGCGAACGGACGTTACTTTCGCAAGGTCGATCTTTACCGGCGTGCCGTCGGGCCGTGTGAATTTGACCGTGCTGCCGCCGTGTTCCGCGATCTCTGCGCCCGCCGTCTTGCCGCCCAAAGCCGTTTCGATATGGGTGATATAATTACGCGTCTCTGTCGGCAGCAGGCCGCCCTTCATCAGGCGCTCCTCGAGATGCCCGGGCCCGTCATTATAGGCGGCGAACATCGCCGGGTACCCGTATTTGTGATAGAGCCAATCCAGATAGGCGACGCCGGCGATGACATTGTCGTGCGGGTCGTAAGGATTGCTGCCGAGGCGATACTCGCCGCGCATCTGCGCGTAGGTCGCGGGCATCAGCTGCATCAGCCCCATCGCGCCGACGCGCGAGGTAATCGGCTTGAAAGCTGCAGACATCGTTCGCCCGCCGCTCTCCGTCTGCATCACGGCACGAATCCACGCCGCCGGAATGGAGAATCGCCGCGATGCCTGCGCGACGAGCGAATTCCAGCGATCCAGCAATTGATGCCGGCCCATGTTTTGTTCGGCGACATAGGTCGTATCGACGGGCGCTGGCGCGGACTCGATGTGCGGCAGCGCCTTCCACGCGGTATGAACCCAGCGCACGACGGCGGCGACCGGTGTTTCGGTATCGGGGCGCACCGAGAATTGCTGCACGTGCAGCGTGATGCCCTGCCAGATGAAGAGAATGCCCGCGGCGATCGCGGCCATGAGGGTCAGCTTGCCGGCGCTCTCAAGTGCGGTATTGGCGGGCGCCTTGGCACGTTGGATTCCGAATTCCATACGCATGCCGGGCTTGCATTTTGTGGGGTGAAGACTGCCGGAATAGGGGCTCGCGCCGGTTAGGCGCGTGTCGATGTTCTGCAGGGCCACGCTCCCGTTTCGTTGCTCGTGATGGGAACCGCCCGGCAAGCATTTGTTGCTCCGGCGGATCAACCGTCAAGCGCGGCTTGGACTGCAGCTTGCGGGGCCGGCGCAAACTCGGCGCCGACCAACGCCGAGATAAGGGTTTCGTTCCGCCGATGCAAGCACTTTTTTCGAGGTAAACGATCCTTCATAAACAAATGACAAAGATGGGAACTTCGCGGATGAAATTCGAATTATCCGCGTACTAATTATTAACTGGCGCAGCACTCCGCGCCTTCACTGCCGAGAAAACTCGCAAACGGAACGTCGTGCTCGCGGCGCGCCGATGAAGGAGATACCGTTTCAAGTGCCTTCTGCGTAACCGTTCTCCAGTTCATCCATGTGAAAATCAAGCTCCACTGAACCAGCCCGCTTTTTCCGGGTGGCCTGATGGAGCGCAAGCGTGACATCGCCGGTGACAAATTCGCTCCAACCGGGCGGTTCAAATTTGAGCGGCAGTCCCAGCGTATCGCGATAGAAACGGACCACCCGATCCATATCCGGGACGAACTTCATCACATTAGTCAGACGCGTTGCCTTGACTGTCTCCCCGCATTCCGCGCGCAGGAGATTAGCACGATGCCGTCATTGGCGCGAACGGGGCAGTCGTGTCGGGCTTTCCCAGCCATATATTGAAACCCATCGGGCTTTCGTCGATCCGCCCCTGCCCAAACGGCGAGGCTGCGATCATGCGCAGAAGACTTTCGCGCGAATAGGCACGCTTGCGCAGCATGTGTTTGAAGATGAGCGTGTTGAAGAAGCGTGACACGGGACCTAGCCGCATTTCCGCGACCGTCTCGGCGATTGCCGCGTCGGAGGCGTCGCGCCGCATATCGATGATCAGTGCCTTGCCGTTTGCGCGCAGGGTGCGATGCATTTCGGCGAGCGCGCCGGCGGGATCGGAGAAATTCTTGAACGCCGCGCGGCAGACGATGAAATCGAAGGAATTGTCTTCGAAGGGCAGGGCTGCGGCGTCTCCGTGGCGAAAATCGGCAGCGACGCCCGCGCGGCCCGCATTCCCCGCAGCAATCGCGACAAAGGCGCGGCTGATATCGATGCCGGTGACATGTAAGCCGCGCTTCGCCAGTTCGATGGCAAGATAGCCCGGTCCGGGCGCAATTTCGAGCACGCGTGCGCCGGATATGGTTTCTTCCGCGATGCGGCCGGCCAGCGCGCGGAATTCGGTTTGATAACAGGCGGCCGTGCGCGCGTACCATCTTGCAATCGGCCCTTCCATCCCTAAGCCTCTGTACGCCTTGGTGGCGGGTAGTGCTGTTCGTTCCATCAGCGGACTCTCTATCTTAGTGTGTAAGATATTTAACAAGTAAGAGGAATGTCGCACTATGTCAAGCAGGCGGGCGAGCCGCAAGGAACTGGTTGCGGAGCTGATCATGGCAATGCGAGACGTAAGCGGCCTCGGCGTGCTCTACAGCCAGACGGTGGCAGGGCGGCTCGGCATCAACAGCACCGATCTGGAATGCCTGGATCTCGTGGAGCGCGGACCGGTTGCGGCCGGCACGCTGGCCGAGGCCACCGGGTTGACGACCGGCGCCATTACGGGCGTCATCGACCGTCTGGAGCGCGCCGGTTTCGTGCGTCGCGAAGCCGATGCATCCGATCGCCGCAAGGTACTGGTTCGCGCGCTTCCAGCCGTGGCCGAATCGGTCGAACCGCAGTTCCGCCCCATGCAACGCGCCACGGTCCGCGCCTTGTCATCCTATCGCACCGAGGAGCTTGCGCTGCTGCTGGATTTTCTTTCGCGTCTTCGCGAGGCAGGTCTCGCCGCCATGGCCGAGCTGCGCGACGAACCCGAACAAGCGCCGCGGAAGTTGAGGGAATAGCCCGCCGCCAGCAGCCGAAACCGCTTCGAATGCGTTCTTGTTTTGCCTGCCCTGCGCGGGCGTTCCTTCCAGCCTTGACGGAGACGACTATGCCCGAGAGCACCAGGACCGGCGCCGAAAATGCCAAGCCCTTTCTGACCGATGTGAAGACGTTGCGCGAGCGCGCCCGCAAGCACCTCGAAACCGGTGACGTCACAAAGACCTATGTCGGCGACGTGAACAAGACGATCGAGATCCTCCAAAGCGTGCTCGCCACCGAACTTGTCTGTTACCTGCGCTATACGTTTCATTGGATCGCCGCGACCGGGATTTCGAGCGAAGGCGTCAAGGCCGAGTTCGCCGAGCATGCCAAAGATGAACGTCAGCATATGGTCGAGGTCGCCGAGCGCATCAACCAGCTTGGCGGCAAGCCGAATTTCAATCCGGAAGGTCTGCTCAGCCGCTCGGCCTCGCAATATGTGGAAGGAAATAATCTCGTCGACATGATCAGGGAGAATCTGGTCGCCGAGCGCATCGCCGTCGATCATTACCGCGAACTGATCCGTTATTTCGGCGACGACGATCCGGCAACCCGGGTGATGCTCGAGAAGATCCTGGCGGTGGAGGAAGATCATGCCAACGACATGCACGATCTCCTTGTCGCCCACGAAGGCAGGCCCATGCTGCCGAAATAGCGGAGGGCGGATTAGGACGTATAGCCTGCGCCCAGTGTCAGCGCGAAAGCAGCAAAGACGATAAATGCGGCGGCGAGCCATCCCATGCTGCGCGCAATCGCGGGTATTTCGCTGGCGCCTGCCGCCTCGCGGCGGGGGATCAGCAGGGGAACGGACGCGACGCCGATTTCAAGGCCGGCCTGCAGCGTGGCACCGCTCCGGCTTGGCGCATAAAGCGCGGCGGCTGCAACCGCGGCGATGGTGGCGGCAAACCACGAAATCTGTAGCAGGCGCGATATGCGCGCGCCGAACAATCCCGCGGCGGCGACTCTGAGAGCGCGGCTGAACAGCAGATAAAGCGCGACGCCGACGACGATTCCGCCATTGCGCCACGACGCGTCGTTATCTCCAAGAAAGTCGCGGAAAGCGATGGCGTAATCGCCCCTTCCGGTCGCCAGCGACGAAACGAGATAGGCAAACGCCCAGAAGAAACTGAACGCCGCCAGCAGGAGCGCGAACAACTTCGCGCGCGGCTGCGAATCGGGAAGCAGCCGCATTGCGACCCAGCAGGCGAAGCCGGCCACGAGATTTCCGAGCGGTCCCGCGGGCGAAACCAGGCGGCTTGCGAGGTCGCACCGAAAATAGACGCTCGTCAGCAGCGTGATACGCCCGCCAAGCAGCAGACACGCACTGCCATGGCCCACCGCCTCGTGCGCCGCCGTCGCAACGCTCATCGCGATGATGGCAATCGCACCGACAGTGATTGCATCGTCGCGCATCACATTCCCCCGACTATGTTGTCACTGTCCCGGAATAGAGTTGGCACGCGGAGGCGCCGGGGAAAAGTCTGACATAAAGAGCACCAAGTACACGAAGGAAGAAATGCGCGTATCCTCCCTCGTTGCTTCGCAGCTTCGGTGGACAGGCACGTTCGCTCGCCGAGGCCCCGGCGAAGGCGGGTCGCGCGCTATGGTTCTTCGTGCTCTTTGTGTGCTTCGTGGTTCAACAACTCTGCGTCTCCGCGTGAAATAATCCCGGACCTCTGCAAAGAAGCGGCCGGCAGCCGCAATTCGGCGAGCGTGCCTTCGCCGGGGAGGCTTGAGAGGCTGAGCGTTCCGCCGATGCGGCGGGTGAGGCCCATCGCGATGGCGAGGCCGACGCCCATGCCGCCCGGCGCGCCGTCGCGCGGGAAACGCAGAAATGGCCGGCCGGCGTTTTCCTTTTCGGTCTTTGTAAAGCCGGGGCCGGTGTCGCGGATGCTGACCAGTGTCTCGCGTCCGGCGCGGACTTCCACCCATATCGTTCCCCCTCTCGGCGTATACGCGAGCGCATTGTCGAGCAGGTGGGTGACGATGCGGGCGAGCACATGCACATCGGCGCGCACCGGCGCCTCGCGCGGAATGGCGAATATCAGTTTCAATCCGCGCGATCGCGCCTGCATCGCATGCTGTCCGACCGATGCGCGCACGATCTTTGCCGCGTCAGCGACTCGCGTGGCGGGCGGCAGGGGATCCTCGGCGCTGTCGACGGCGGCATATTCCAGCACCGAGCCGATTTTGGCGTGCAACTCGCGCGCGGCGACGCCGATGTCCTGCGAATATTCGACATATTTCGGGTGCCCGGCCGCACCGAATACGCCGGTTTCGATGACTTCCGCGAAGCCGATAATGGCATTGAGCGGCGTGCGGAATTCGTGGCTGACCTGGGAAACGAAACGACCCTTCGCGCGCTCGGATTCGGCGGCACGGCGTTCGGCATGGGCGAGGCGGACGAGTGCCTTTGTCTCGCCCGGATGCAGCGCGCGCAGCGCCCTGACGGCGATGGCGGCTCTCGCCTGCCGCTCGAAGACGCCGACGAACAGCACGGCAAGTGCCGCGCCGGCAAAGGCGGGTCCCAGAATGATGAACAGATAAAGCGGGAAATTGCCGTACCAGGCATGGAGCGTCTCGGCGACGGGCACGCTCGCGCCCGCGATGAGTGGCCAGCCGGCGATTCGCCTGAGCGAAACGAGCCGCGCGCCGTCCGCCTGATCGACAATACGCGAGGCAGAGTCCGCGCTGCCGAGCGCGAGAGCGGCGGCATCCGGTGCTCTTTGCCAGGTCGCACCACGCGCCACGAGTCGGCCCGAGAGCGTCGCCAGTACCGAATCCTTCATGCCGGCCGGGGAGAGCAGAGCCGCCGGATCGATCTGCACCAACGCAAGGCGCTGACCTGCCGCGAAGAGCAGCACGAGACTGCGCCCGTCGCGCGCGGCAAAGGCGGTCCGTCCGTGCCTTGCCGCATCCAGCACATCCGGATCGAGCGGAAATATGTCCGGGGGCGCGGCCATCATTTCCGAAACCGGATTTCCGTTTGCGTCGAGAACGACGATGTTGCGCAATGACGTTCCGCCGGCCCGGGCAAGCGCCGCGGAGGTTTCCGCGCCGCCGCGCGCCGAGGCGAATGCTGCGCCGATGGCCGCATAGCGGTCGAGCGCCGCGCCGAGATCGGTGGCCATTTCCTCCGCGCGGCCGGCAGTGAAGCTCGCCGCCTGCGACAGGGCGTGGTCCCGGTCGCGCTGCATCTGGATGACGGCGGCCGAACCGAAGCTGCCGCAGATGAGAACGACACAGACGATCACCGTCGCGCGCACATTCCAGCCCGCGCCGCGCAGCCGGCGCACGAACAGGGGAGTTCCCACAGTACCGGCGACCGCTTGCGCTTGAGACATGGGGAAACCGGCAGCCTCGGGTGATTCGCGAATCGCCATTATGGACCTCGCGGAATCGCTGTCGATACCGGTCGCGCGCGCGTGAACGGAGCCTGCTGTTTCCGTCTTCCAAGACACGGCCGAAACTGCGACGATGGGCGCGGCTTTGAGCGCAGAGGCATTCCATGAAATACGGCATCGATTTCAAATATCTGGCCAAGGGCTCGAATACCCCGACCGACAATTCCTACAAGATTGACCAGGAAGTCGATGAGGAGCAGTTCGCGCTCATCCCCAATATCGGCGACCATGTCTGCATCCCGGGCGACAATCCCGGCATGCGCAACGTCCCCCTCTCGGGCCGCGTGCGCAGCCGGCTGTTCCACTACCGGCTGGGCTATTGCTACATCACCATCGTGGTCGAAGACAGCGACGCCGACTGGAAGAGCATCGGGGGGACATGAGCCGCCCCTTCATTTTCCGCGCGTTATGACAATGTCGAGCATCTCTCCGGGGTCGTGATGTTCTCCACTGTGGCGGTCGCCGCGAATTTCCGTTCCGCTGCGCGCGACGCTTCCATCCTGTAGTTTTCGTCGGTGGCGAGACGGACGCCGCGCAGGCCATCGCCGACGAAACAGCGCATGATGGCCGCGCGGGCGAGCGCGTTGTCGGGAAGATTCGAGCGGTAAACGGACCAGTCGCGGCCGTCATTCATCGGCTCGTCCATTCCTTCCGCGGCCGCGTCGGAATTGTTCCAGAGCAGCAGCCGCATCACGCCGGCGTGGTCGCGTGCGAAAGCGTAATCGCAGACCGCCAGAGCCATCATCAGTGTCCAGGCTTCGGCGAGCTTCAGGCCGGCGGCGGCGGGGCAGAGTTCGTGGACGTCCGAAAACACGGTGTACATGCGCTGGTTCCTCTTTGGGAACAAAATAGGAACAGACGTGCCCGGAGTCGAGTCCTCCAATTGCATCGACCGGTGGATAATTGCGGGCTTCGGCGGATCAGCGCATCCACGGCTCCAGCACTTCGTAGACCGGCGCTTCCGCAAATCCGCGATGGTTCACGTCGATCAGCTTGCGTGCGGAAAGCAGGCGTACGGCATTCTGTACCGAGGATTTCGAGAGACCGGTTTCGGTGGCGATGGTCTGCAGGCTCGCGCCGAAAAGGCTGCGCCGCGACCCCTTCGTCTGCCGCCACAGCCACAAATAAACAAGGAATGCGCTCGGCATCCGGTCGTGATTGACCAGATCGCGCATCAGCACATCGACGACATAAGCGTCCAGACCGAATCGCGCCATGCAATGCTTACTATAGCAAGGATTGGACGGCTTGATGAAGCGCGTGGCGCATGCAGAACTGCCGCAGCCGATATAACGAGGCGAGGAGACAAACATGATCAAGGGATTGAAATTTGCCGGAATCCCGACACGGGACCAGGACCGGGCGGTCAAATTCTGGACCGAGAAGCTGGGCTTTCGCGTCCGCACCGACCAGCCGATGGGCGCCCAGCGCTGGATCGAACTCTCGATCGGCAACAGCGCGACGGGCATCGTCCTCTTCACGCCGGAAGGTCACGAGGACCGCATCGGCAGCTTCTTCAACGGCTCGTTCCTCTGCGACGATGTCGAGGCGACATACCGCCAGCTCTGCGAAAAAGGCGTCGAGTTCGCCACCCCGCCCACCAAACAATCCTGGGGTACGTTCGCGGTCTTCAAGGATCCGGACGGAAACCAGTTCGTGATGGGAACGGGGTGAGCGGCGGTCGGGCGAATGTCGCCGCCGGACGGGAAACATCTGTCCTGACGCAACATTCCCATGAAGCGGGGCTCTTCGCCCGATCGATCCCGGCAGCTACAAATCAAGCTGAACTCACTTCTCCACGACGATGTTGTCCAGGCCGATATGGTTGTCGCAGCATGCCGTCTTCAGGCCGGTGAGCGTGATCTCGACGGAGTCGACGAGCGTGGCGGCATCGGGATTGTCGACGGTCGTAAACCCGCCCATGGGATTGGGAACCTGGCCTTTGTCTGTATAGAGCGTTTGCCCCTTGAGCTTGCCCACGAATTCCCAGTTCACCGCCGAGATGCTGGATGTGATATCGATGGAATCGAGCGAGAATTCCCTGCTCGATTCCGTAACGGTAACGGCCTTTCCAACTTCGCTGTTCGCGGGAACATCGAAGTCGATCATCGGGGCAGGGTTGCCGTAGGTGCCGTCCACCACCCAGCCCCGCTTCACGCGCCGCACGCTGAATCCATCGGCCTTGTAAATCTTGAAATTCGCTCCGTTGTTCAACCCGTCGAAACCAAGAACGACGGCTTTGGCCGGCGTCGTCTGATCGACGACGCTTTGCGCAAACCCGCTGGGCGAAGCTGTCGCCGCCAGTGTCAATGCAAATGCCATGATGGCAAAAGATCTTCTCATCGTCGTCTCCCCGTTGTGTTCCGAAAAAAGCTGCTATGCCGTAATGCTTTCCCTCAGTCGCTCGCCGCTCACGCCGGCAACCGCTTCCGCCTCGAGGCGCGTGCAAAAAAACGATGACCTGTCCCGGCCATGTTATTCTCGCCAGTACCCTTTACAACCTCTCTTGCGACTCCGAACTTATTGAAACTGATTGTAATATCGCTGCGTATATTCCCGAGCTATGTCGGTGGAGGAAACGGACTTACCGCCCGCGCTTCGGCAATACTTCACGGATGTTCTCCGGCACTGGAAGGCCGAGATCACCCGCGACCGCGCCACATTCCCACCTCAACCGCCCGGCTTTGTATTCCACGGAGCAGTAAAGCTGCGCACCGACCATCTGGAGCGACAGCACGAGCGCCTGCATCGGATCGACACCGCAAATGCATTTCACCTCCTCCGAACCGATGCCGATGATCTGATTGGGACAATACCAGTCATCGCTTCCGGGAAGCCTTCGCGGTTTGCCGATGAGAGCCGTGGCTTTCTGTTCGCCGTCCAGCAACAGTTCTCGTGATGCAATGATATTGCCGACACTTTTCAGTCTTATCACTGCGATCCCTTATCCAACCGAGACTTAGTTATCACTTTGATCAGCCGCGCCCTTCACAGAAAGACCCTTCCGCGTTTTCCAGTAAGTGCCCGGATACCCCCACCCGGCGGCCAAATCGAAATAGGCGCCCAGCTCGCCTTTGATAAATACACCGACCTTCGTTTCACCGTCGTACCATCTCACATCGACATCGGCTTCCGTAAAATCAGGGATACCTAAATAGACCTGTACGGCGCCGAAAATCTGGCTAGATTTCGGGTCGAGATCGCGATCCTGCAAATAGAACCAGCTGGTATCATCGTTGGCTTCAAAGAAGGCCACAAAACGACCTTGCCTTCCAACTCCATAAGCGAAGATGCCTGCGTCTGCCATTTTCTTCGTACCTAACCAAGGATGGTTGAGGAGATAGTTTGTTCCGAGACGATGGCTCAGCGCAATCGCGAGGTTGCCAGCCACCACCTATGCCCGATCGCTTCAGAAGAGGAGTGCTTCCGAGAAACACGCCCGTCTCGTCGCAGGAAATGCCCGCCCGCTGCCCGGAGGCGCCAGCCAGATCGACGGGGAGACCGTGCGGATCCCTCCGGCGAGACGAATCAAAGCGCGATTGCGTGAGTACGTCAGCGGGCTCGCGCAAGGCGCGGAGAGTACGAACGCGATGATTTTCGCTGTTACGCCCTAACCTGCACGCTTCAGTCGCATCGCCGACCAGTCGTCGTCGATCGCGATCTGGCTCACCACTTCGAGGCCATGGGCGGGCGCGGCGTCGTGGATCACGTCGCGGTTGAGATCGCCGGCGAGCTTCGAGGTGAGTTTCGGATAGGCGAGCCACAAAATCGCCGTTTGCGGCGTCTTGAGCAGCCCGGCGAATTGTTTCTTCAGTTCCGCGCCATTGCGGGCAAATGCGAGAACGACATCGGCCGCTTCCGGCTTCGCGCGGGCGGCGCCGATGGCGCGATCCACCGCGGCCGGCGCGTCTATAATTGCAAGCCGCCGGCCGTTCTTGACCTGGAGACGCTCTGCGACGGGCTTGTCGGACATCGCTGTTCGGCTCCCCGCGCCGTCAGCCCAGCATCTTTGTTGCTACTTCGAACATGTTCGAGGAACGGCCCGGTATCGCCAGCATCGCCTCGAGTTCGGCGCGCATGAGCGACTGGCGTCTGGCGTCGTAGCGCCGCCAGGTCTCGAATGCCCCGGCCATCCGCGCTGCAACCTGCGCATTGATGCCGTCAAGCCGGCGCAGGACCTCGCCCACCAGGCTGTAGCCTTCGCCGTCACCCGCGTGAAAGCGCAGATGATTTGCTGCGAAGGCGCCGATCAGCGCGCGCACGCGATTGGGATTTTTGATGTCGAAGAACGGATGATGCATCAGTGCGCGCACGCCGTTTGCCGTTCCGGGCAGCGGTGAGGACGCCTGCAGCGCCAGCCATTTGTCGAGCACCAGCGCATTGTTGCGGAACCGGTCGTGGAAATGCGCGAAGGCCGTGTCGCGCGCGTGCGAATCCATCCGCGCGAGCTGTGCGAGGCCCGCCATCATGTCGCTCATGTTCGAAGCGGCGCGGTAATGTGCATCGGCCAGCTCGGCCGCTTCGTCGTCGTCGGCCGAGGTGAGATAGCGCAGACAGACATTGCGGAGCGCGCGCCGGCCAGCCGAAGCGGCATTGGGCGTGTAGGTGTCATCGCTCGCAAGCGACCGGTACAATCGCCGAAAGGCGTCCGCGTGCGCTTGCGCCACCGTGCGAATGAAAGTCGAGCGTGCTGCGTGAAGCGCTTCGGGATCGGCCGGCTGCATGACGAGCGCAAGCTCGGATTCAAGCGGCGGGACGAGCATATGCGCGGCAAACGCGCGATCGTCTACGGCTCGGGCCAGCACTTCGCCCATCGCGTCCACGACAATGGTGTCCGGCGCAGGCGTTCGCCCGGCAAGCGCCGTCTGCGCCATTTCGAGCAGCACCTCGCGGCCGAGCGTCTGGCCGGCTTCCCAGCGGTTGAAACCGTCGGGATCGCGCGCCATGAGCGCCGCGTGATCGTTTCTGCCCAGTTGGGTTTTGAAAATCGCCGGCGCCGAGAATCGCCGGGCGATGGAAAGGAGGGGCGGCTCGGGAACATCGACAAACACAAATCGCTGTTCCGCACCGGTGAGTTCGAGTACGCGCTCCTCGGGGCCGGCGGCGTTCTCGCCTTCGAGAGTCAACGACAGCGCGCGGCCATTGGCACCGAGCATTCCGAGACGCACCGGAATATGCATCGGTTTCTTCTGCGGCTGACCCGGCGTCGGACCCAGATGCTGCTTCAGCGTCAGAGCAAATGACTTGCGCTCCGCGTCATACTCGCCTGCGGCTTCGATCACCGGCGTTCCCGACTGCGCATACCACAGCCGGAACTGTTTCAGGTCGCGGCCGGAGGAATCCTCGAAGCATTTCACCCAGTCCTCGACGGTCGCGGCCTGGCCGTCATGGCGCGCGAAGTAGAGATCGGTGGCTTTGCGATAGCCCTCGTCGCCTACCAGCGTCTTGAGCATGCCGATGACTTCGGCGCCTTTCTCGTAGACCGTACCGGTGTAGAAATTGTCGATCGTGATGTAGGATTGCGGCTGCACGGGATGGGCGAGCGGTCCCGCATCTTCCGGAAATTGCCTGAGACGCAGATGGCGCACATCCTCGATGCGCTGTACAGCAGCCGAGCGCATGTCGGCGGAGAAACTCTGGTCGCGGAAAACGGTCAGCCCTTCTTTCAGCGACAGCTGGAACCAGTCGCGGCAGGTGACGCGATTGCCCGTCCAGTTATGGAAATATTCATGGGCGACCACGCTTTCGATGCGCGCGTAGTCCTCGTCGGTTGCCGTTTCGGGGCTCGCGAGCAGCACCTTGTCGTTGAAAATGTTGAGTCCCTTGTTCTCCATCGCGCCGAAATTGAAGGCGGAGACGGCGACGATCATGAAAATGTCGAGATCATATTCGCGGCCATATGTTTCTTCATCCCAGCGCATCGCGCGCTTGAGCGAATCCATCGCGTAGAGCGCGTGCGTCTCGTTGCCGTGCTCGACATAGATGCGCAGATCCACGCGACGGCCCGACATGGTGACAAATGAATCCGCGATATGGCCCAGATCGCCCGCCACCAGCGCGAAGAGATAACAGGGCTTGGGGTACGGATCGTGCCAGACGGCGTAATGCCGACCGCCGGGCAGCTCGCCGCGCTCTATCGCATTGCCGTTCGAAAGCAGCACGGGCAGCGTATCTTTCGGCGCTTCGATGCGTGTTGTGTAGACAGCCAGCACGTCGGGCCGGTCGGGGAAATAGGTGATGCGGCGAAAACCTTCCGACTCGCATTGCGAGCAGAAAATTCCTTTCGCGACGTAGAGCCCTTCGAGCGCGGTGTTCTGCGCGGGCGCGACCTCGGTGACGATTTCGAGCACGAAATGCGCGGGCGGGTTGTGTAATGTCAGCGTCTCCGGCCCGATCTGATATTCGCCGCGGCTCAGCGCGCGCCCGTCAAGGGCGATCGAAACGAGCTTCAGCTCTTCGCCGTCCAGAATCAATGGAACCGCTTGGTTTCCGGTTCGCTCCATCTGCAGCCGGGAGGTCACGCGCGTGACGTCCGGGTGGAGCACAAAATCGAGCGCGATCTCGCGCACGCGATAGGCGGGCGGGTTATAGTCTTTCAGTCGAACGGCGCGCGGCTCTTCGGTGCGCATGGACGATCCTCGGAGGGAAATCCAAGTCGTCTTATGCCATTTCGATCGGTAACGGAACCGAGCTTGCGCGCTCAGGCTTCGCTTTGCTCGACTTCGGCGATGACGTCCTGCGCTTCGCGGGCGAGTGCGGCCAGAGACGAAGGCATTTCCTCGCCGGATTTTCGCGCCCAGTCCACGAGTTCGCGGGCGAAGGTCTCAAGCTTGGGCGCGTTCGCGATCAGGCGTGCCTGGCGCTCGATGCGATAGGGATCGAGATCGTATTCCGCACCCGGAACGCGCCAGCCGCCCCATTCCGTCTGTCCGGTCAGCACGATGGGATAGGTGCCCGGAATGGGATGGCGCGCGCAATCTTCGGCCTGCTGCCATTTGTTGCGTGCGCGCATGACGCGCCAGTCCTCGGCTTCGCGATGCCGGTTGTCAGCCGTCTGCTGCTCGGCCTGCAATTCGTCGGCGGCGAATTCGCGCCCCAGTCCCACGTCGTAATAAATGCGCAGCGGCTCGTCGATGCCTTTCGCCCAGTGCGGCACGACGCGCTCGATCAGCGCCCAGGTGCCGACCGGCTTCACATAGACGCGCTGGTTCTTGTGGAACTGCGCTTTTGCCATAAGAGACCGCCTGCTATTGCAGGTTCACCATAGTGAGCCCCTGTTAAACTGCAGTTAAGATCGCGGTCCGGCAAATTGCATGCAAGCCATTGAAACGCCCTGCATCAAAATCTGCGAAATCGATCCCGCGAATGGTCTCTGCAAAGGCTGCGCGCGCACGCTGAACGAGATTGCGCGCTGGGGCACGATGTCGGCGGAGGAACGCCGGCGGATCATGGCGGAGCTGTCGGCGCGACGGGAAAAAGCACCTTTGATCATGCGTGCGCCTTGATGTAGGGCTCCGCCGCGCCCGTCATTCCCGAGGAGTGCCCGATGTCCCTGCCGCGTTCCGACCTGAAGCCCAACACCTACGAATATGAGACCGAGCCGCTGGTCACGCCCAACGGCTTTCGCGAATATGACGCGCGCTGGCTGTTCGGGAAGGAAATCAACCTGCCCGGTGTCGAGGCGCTCGGTCTCGGGCTTGGTACCTATTTCCACGAGCGCGGCGCGGTGCCGAAGGTCGCCACCGGCCATGACTACCGGTCCTACTCATTGTCGATCAAGCAGGCGCTCGCGATCGGCCTGATGCGTTCGGGCTGCGAAGTGATCGATATCGGCATGGTGACGACGCCTGTCTGTTACTTCGCGCAATTCGCGCTCGATGCGCCCTGCGTGGCGATGGTGACGGCGAGCCACAACGAGAATGGCTGGACCGGCGTGAAGATGGGCGCAGAGCGTCCACTCACTTTCGGTCCGGACGAAATGCTGCGGCTGAAGGAGATCGTGCTCGGCGGCAAGGGCGTCGTGCGGCCGGGCGGTTCGTTCTCGCGCGTGCAAGACATTCGCGAACGTTATATCGCCGCCATCACCGAAGGCCATCGCCTGTCGCGGCCGATGCGGGTTGCGGTTGCCTGCGGCAACGGCACGGCCGGCGCTTTCGGGCCGGAGGCATTGCGGCGTATCGGCGCGGAGGTGATCGAGGTCGATTGCGCGCTGGATTACAATTTCCCGAACTACAATCCCAACACGGAAGACATGCAGATGCTGCATGCCATGGCGGATGCGGTGCGGGCGCATAACGCGGATATCTGCCTCGGCTTCGACGGCGACGGCGACCGTTGCGGCGTGGTGGACGACAGGGGCGAGGAAATCTTCGCCGACAAAGTCGGCGTGCTGCTCGCCCGCGATCTGTCCGCGCAGCATCCGGGCGCAAAATTCGTGGTCGATGTCAAATCAACGGGATTGTTCGAAACCGATCCGGTGCTGAAAGAGCGCGGCGTCGTCACCGATTACTGGAAGACCGGGCACTCCTATATCAAGCGGCGCACGGCGGAGCTGAACGCGCTCGCGGGATTCGAAAAGAGTGGTCATTACTTCTTCAACCCGCCCATCGGCCGCGGTTATGACGACGGCATCGTCGCGGCCATCGCCGTGCTCGAAATGCTCGACCGCGCGGACGGGAAGAAAATGTCCGAACTGGTCGCGAGCCTGCCGCACACATGGGGCTCGCCTACCATGGCGCCTTACTGCCCCGACGAGAGCAAATATGCCGTGGTCGACGCGCTGACGAAGCAATATCAGGATCTGAAAACGCGCGGCGAAAAACTGCTTGGCCAGGACATCGCGAATATCGTGACGGTGAACGGCGTGCGTGTGGTGCTGGAAGACGGCACCTGGGGTCTCGTGCGCGCGTCGTCCAACAAACCGTCGCTGGTCGTCGTCGTCGAAAGTCCGGCTTCGGAAGCAAACATGCGCGCGATCTTCAAAGACCTCGACACACGCCTCGCCAACCACCCCGAAGTCGGCGAATACGACCAGAAGATCTGATCACACAGAGGCGCAGAGCCACAGGGTAGTTCGACACAAAGAGCACGAAAAGCACAAAGAATTATTGCGCGCTTTGCGCGCCATCTTTTCTTTGTGTGCCTCGTGGCCTTTGTGTTAAACAAACTTCTGCGTCTCTGCGTGCCGATAATTCATCCCAGCGCGTCCCAGAGCATGCGGGCGGTGATGATGGCGATGAGGGCGGCGAAGACGAGGCGCAGGCGCTTCAGGTTGATGATGTTCGCGGCCGCAGCGCCCGCCGGCTCCATCAGGAGCAGGATCGGCGCCGTCAGCGCAAAGGCGAGCAGGTTCACATAGCCAAGCGAAACCGGGGGCAGGAGCCGGCTGTGCCAGCCCGCCAGAACGGCGCTGATACTTGCGGGAATGCCGACCGCAAGACCGAAAAGCGAAGCAGTCGCGAGCGCGCGAGAAGGCGGAAGTTGCTGCGCTTTCAGGGCCGGCAGCACGAGCGTCGTGCCGCCCATTCCGGTGATTGTCGCAGCAAAGCCCAGTATGGCGGCGAGGACCGACCCCGCCCGACGCCGTGTTGCCGGCGCAATCCAGCGGTCCGCGCGGCCGCCAAGTGCCAGTTCGAGCATGACAGGGACGGCGGCGACCGCGAATATCAGCGCGAGCGTATGGCCGCCCGACAGCGCCATGAGCGTGCTGCCGAGGGCGATGCCCCCCATGAGCGGCAAAAACCATCTGCGCATGATGAGCCAGTCGATCTCACTCTCGCGGCCGTGCAGGCGCGCAAGCGAGGCCGGAATGGCCGCGGAAAGCGATGTGCCGACCGCGACATGCATGCGGATGCTTTCGTCGAGCCCGAGCGTCGCCAGCACGTGATAAAGAACCGGCACCATCACAATGCCGCCGCCGATGCCGAGGACGCCCGCGACCAGCCCGCCAACCACGCCCGCAATGACGAGGCCGAGCGCCAGAACGCCGAGATCCCCCGGAGGGAATGCGTGAAAAATGTCCACGGTTTCAGGCAGCTGCGTGCAGGGACGGGGCAGGACCCTGAACCCTGGGCGCAAGATGCGCAAGCGCTGCCCGCACCACTTCGATGCCGGCATGCGCCGCCGTGGCATGTTCGCTCAGATGGCGGCGGAACAGTCGCGCGCCCGGCCGGCCGGTGAACAGGCCGAGCATGTGGCGCGTCATCGCATGGAGCGGTACGCCTTCTGTCAGCTTCCCTTCGATATAATCTGCAAAGCGCGCAACGGTCCCGTCGATATCGCGCGGCGCATCGCCGAACAGTCGCGCATCGATTCCGGCAAGTAACGCGGGCGACCGATAGGCGGCGCGTCCCATCATCACACCATCGACATGCTGCAGATGCCGTTCCGTTTCGGCGAGGGTCGAAATGCCGCCATTGATGACGATCGTCAGCTGCGGGTTTTCCAGTTTCAGCCGGTAGACGAGTTTGTAGTCAAGCGGTGGCACGTCGCGATTTTCGCGCGGCGAGAGCCCGTTGAGCCAGGCTTTGCGCGCATGAACGATGAAAGTCGTCATGCCAGGCGCAACGCAGGCGGACACGAAACTGCGCAGACTTTCTTCGGGGTCCTGGTCGTCCACGCCCAGCCGGCATTTCACCGTGACGGGCACCTGCACGGCGTTGCGCATCGCGGCGAGGCAGTCCGCGACGAGCGCCGGTTCGCGCATCAGGCAGGCACCGAAGCGGCCGGATTGCACGCGGTCGGATGGACAGCCGACATTGAGGTTGATCTCGTCATAGCCGAATTCCTCGGCGATCCGTGCCGCAAGCGCGAGGCGCGCGGGTTCCGCGCCGCCCAGCTGCAGCGCCACCGGATGCTCGAACGGATCGAAGCCGATCAGCCGCTCACGGTCGCCGCGGATTACGGCCTCCGCCGTCACCATCTCGGTGTAAAGCCGCGCGCGCCCCGAGAGCAGGCGGTGGAGATACCGGCAATGCCGGTCCGTCCACTCCATCATGGGCGCGACGCAGAAGCGATGCTCGTTCATGCCGCCGATGTATCGCGGGCTGGCAGAAATAACGAGTGGGGCGTCGCACCGACGCCCAGGGAAGCGCCGCCGGCCCAAAATAATCCGGCGCGATTACCGTTGACGGGCAGCCAATATAATGTCGAAGGCTGTTAACGGCGGCGCGATCGCGTGCGCGCGGCTTTCTTCGCTGCGGTCGAGCGGCCCTTGGCACCCTTGGTCTTGGATGCTTTCTTCGCCGCCGCCGATCGCGATGCGGCCGAGCGGCGGGATGCAGCGCTCTTGGCCTGCCTCGACAGCGCATCGCGCGAGACCGTACCGGTCGGTTCGCGTTTCAGCGCCTTTTTCACCGCGCCGGCGACGCGCGGACGCTTCTTCGTCTTGCGCTCGCCCTGTCCCGCCTCATAGGCGTAACGCGCTCCCTTGCGAGTCTTCTTCTTTGCTTTGCCTTTTCCGGGCGGCGGAAGATCGACGCCGGCGCGGCGCGCTTCCGAAAGACCGATGGCGATGGCCTGCTGCGGTGATCTTGCGCCGTGTTCGCCATCGCGAATCCTTTCGATCTCGTCGCGCACGAACTCGCCGGCCTGCGTGCTCGGCGATTTTCCCGCGCGCTTGTCCCGCCTCGCTCTCTCGATCGTTTCTTTCCTCGGCATCGCGACGACTCCTCCGGCCAACGGCAAATCCACTGTCGCAAAAACGTACGAAACGGCAGATTGATCCTTTGATGTGCGGAACATGCGATACGGGTTTGCGACCTGGCGGTCTTCCATGCGATCGGCCGGCCGCGCACTGCATCTGGAGGAAAAGCCATGACCGATCTGCTCGATCCGAAAACGACCGCAGTGCTTGTCATGGATTTCCAGACGCTGATCGTCGAAGGGTTTGCGGAGGGACAGGAACAGCTTCTCGACAGGACGTCCCGGCTGATCGCCGCCGCGCGGAAAGCGGACGCAATGGTGCTTTATGTCGTGGTGGGATTTCGTGCCGGGCATCCGGAGATCAACCCGCATAATCCCGTGTTCGCGCCGGTGCGCACGAGCGGCCTCTTTGCATCGGGCACGCCCGGGACCGAAATACACCCCGCCGTCGCGCCGAAGCCGGAGGATGTCGTCGTCACGAAACACCGGGTCGGCGCATTCACCGGCACGGATCTCGACATGGTGCTGCGCGCGAACGGTATCCACACACTGATACTGGCGGGGATCGCAACCAGCGGCGTCGTGCTGTCAACGCTGCGGCATGCAGCCGACGCCGATTACCGGATCATCGTTGCGTCCGATTGCTGCTCGGATCGCGATCCCGAAGTACATCGTGTGCTGCTGGAGAAGGTTTTCCCGCGCCAGGCGAAAGTGCAGACGTCGGAAGAGATACTATCGACTTTATGGATAACAAATAACAACGTCATGGCCCGCAAATGCGGGCCATGACAGTAATTTGGCGGCTATGCACCTTCACTCGTGCGTCGTCTGCCCGTCTGCCTGGACGCCGACGCCAGGCCCGGCAACATCGGGTATTTTCTCATTGGTGTAGCGCTGCGCAGATACGCCGCCGGTTTCGGTCACGTCTTCCCGCGGCTGGTCCGGGTCGAGGAGCAGCTTCTTTTTCGGTTTGTCCGTTTCGGCTTTCTTTTTCCAGAACATTGCAATTCTCCTCCGACTTGCGTTCGGACAGATAACGGCCGGAACGGCGCGTTGTTGCCTTGAGACAATTCAGCGCGCGGCCCGAAGCGGCCTTGCCGCATTTGTCTTGTCGATCCACGCGAGGACATCCGCCCAGCGCGCCGGGCCTTCGAGATCGCGCAACAGCATATGATAACCGCCGGGATAACGAATGACGGTGGCTTTGGAGCCGAGTTCCGCCGTCACCGCCTGAGTCGGCCTGGCGGGGATGACCTGGTCGTTTCCGCCATAGAGAAACAGGATCGGAGGAGGATCGGCCAGTTCCCGCGGTACGTCGCGTGCTTCGCTCATCAGATTGACGAGGCCATAGACCTGGTCGACGCGCGCGGAATGCTGATAAAGCGGATCGCGGGAAAGCTTGCGCAGCACGGGGAAATTGTTCGTCGCGAGAATGTGCAGACCTTCGCCCGAAACATGCATGCCCGGGACCGTGTGGGCGGTGATCCATAACACCATGCCGTAGACGAAAGGCATGTCCTCGCGCGACCAGACGGCCGGCGCGACGAGAATGACCCCGTCCACATGCGGCGGACGTTTGCTCGCAAGCGCCGTCATGACGACCGATCCGCCCATGCTTTCACCCAGCGCATAGACGGGAATACCGACAAATTTCGTGCGGATCGCATCGACGAAATCGTCGAGATCCTGACGCATCGGGCCGGCTCCGGCCCAGATGCCCGGATCGGGTGCTGCGCCGAAGCCGCGCTGGTCATAGGCGTAGACGGAAACGCCATGCGCCGCCCACCACGGGCCCGGCAAATCGAACGCTTCGGAATAATCGCTCATGCCATGCAGCGCGACGATGATGGCGCGCGGCTTGTCGGCATCCCAGTGACGGAGCGGCAGGCGGAGACCGTCGCGGGTAATAAAGAAATTATCTGCAACTTCGGGCATGTCGTTCGAAGCGCCTCGCGGCGCGAGTGCCGGCGCGCAGGCGGCGAGAACAAGAATGATCAGGGCGACAGCGCCCGGGCGACACGCGCGCGCAAGAAAGGCAGCAATTCCTGTTCGAACCATGGATGTTTCTTCAGCCAGCCCGAGTTGCGCCATGATGGATGCGGCAGGGGGATATGTCCCGGCGCATATTCGCGCCAGGCCTCGACGGTTTCGGTCAGCGTCGGCCGGGCGCGTGAACCAAGATGCCAGACTTGCGCGTGACGTCCAACCAGAAGAAACAGCGGAATCTCCGGCAGCGCCTCGAACAGCCGCGCGCGCCAGGTTTTCGCACATTCGCGCCGCGGCGGAAGATCATGACCTTTTTCGTCATAACCCGGAAAGCAGAAGGACATTCCCGCGATGGCAATGCGGCCGTCATCGTAGAAGGTCGCACGGTCAATCCCCATCCATTCGCGAAGGCGATCACCGGAGCGATCGTTGAACGAAAGCCCGGTTTCATGCACGCGCAGGCCCGGCGCCTGGCCGACGATGAACAGGCGCGGCCTGGCGCCGACATGCAGCACCGGCCGCACGCCATGCGGCAAATGCTTGGCGCAAATCCGGCAGGCGCGGATCTCGGTCAGAAGTGAAAGGAGGTTATTATTCAACGCTCTTCAATTCTTTCGCCGCCTCAGCATCGAAGATGTGAACTTTCAGCTGATCGGCAAGAGGCCGATGATACATCCGGTGAGACCACTCGCCATGGTGCCGGATAGAAGCGCGCGCATCGCGAGTGGCGCAATCTCGTCGCGGCGTTCGGGGACGAGACCTGATACGCCGGCAATCATGATGCCGACCGAGCCGAAATTCGCAAAGCCGCACATGGCATAGACCATGATCAGTTGCGCCCGCGGATCGAGCGCGCCGGCCGGAAGCGACGCGAGTTTCAGGTAGGCGACGAATTCGTTGAGGACGGTTTTCTGTCCCATCAACGAGCCGGCCGTTGCCGTCTCATTCCAGGGAATTCCGTACAGCCAGACCATGGGCGCGAAGATCCAGCCGAAGATTCGTTCGAGACTGACCGGTGCGCCGCCCAAATGCGGCAACGGCGCGAGAAGAATGTCCACCAGCGCCACCAGCGCGACTATCACCAGCAGCATGGCAACGATGCCGAGCCAGAGCTTCAGCCCGTCCTCCGTGCCGCGGGCGATGGCGTCCATGCTGGAACGATAGGTATGGCCGGGCGGAGCTTCGGCGCGCGTCGCGGTTTCGCCGGGGATCATGATGCGGCCGATCATCAGCGCACCGAACACGGAGAGCATCGACGCGATGAGGATATGCCCGAGCGCGCCGGGCAGGGCGTGGGCGAGAACGGTTGCGTAAAGCACGAAGACGGTTCCCGCCACGGTCGCGAGGCCCACAGAGAACAGCATGAACAATTCGGATCGTGTGAGCCGCGCGAGATAGGGGCGGATGAGCAGCGGCGCCTCGATCATGCCGAGGAAGATCGTGGCCGCCGCGCCGAGCCCGATCGCGCCCCCAACACCCATTGTGCGATGCAGGAGCCAGGCGAAACCGTTGACGATGACCGGCAAAATCCGCCAATGCCAGAGCAGCGCCGCGAGCGCGGAAATCACGATCACCAGCGGCATGATCTGGAAGGCGAAATTCGTCAGCGCAGCCGGCTTGGTGATTGCGAAGGGCGGCGCCGCACCGCCGACATAGCCGAAAACGAAGCCGGTGCCGGCGCGGGTGGCCCGCGAGAGCGCGTCGACGACCACGTTCAACGACAGCAGGGCCGTCCGCGCTACGGGGATTTTCAAGAGCAGAAGCGCGAGCGCGATCTGCAGGCCAAGGCCGACCAATACTGTCCGGAACGGGAAGGCATGCCGATTCTCGGACAAAGCCCAGGCGAGCGCGAGGATCACGACAATTCCGAGGAGGGATTGAAAATGGTAGAGCAACAGGACTCGCCCTTGCTGCCGGGAGGCCCTTCAGTCCTACTATGATTCGCACATGACGCCGCCATCCCGACCGACGGAAATCCGGGCGCTCAAGGGCGCCCGCGCGCTGCCGCCGCTGATCCTCGTGCTGTTTCACTATTGCGAAGGGCATGGCTATCGCGGTGCGAAATGGTTCGATCTGCCGGTGGCGCGCGGCTATCTCTGGGTCGAGTTCTTCTTCGCGCTGTCGGGTTTCGTGCTGACCTATGTCTATGCGGCGCGGCTGCGCGAGTTGTGGAGCGTGCGCGGTTATGGGCGCTTCATCCGCTCGCGACTTGCGCGGCTCTATCCGCTGCATCTCGCCATGCTGCTCGTCATTCTCGGCATGGTGATTACTCTGCGCTGGGTTGCCGCGCGCGGCGGCTATCTCTCGATCTATGATGAGCCATGGCACCCGGTCGTCAATCTGCCGACATTCATCGCCAATCTGTTCCTGGTGCAGGCGTGGAACATATTTCCCTATCTATCCTGGAACGGCGCGTCATGGTTTGTGAGCGTGGAATTTCTGCTTTGCCTGTTGTTTTCGATCTACCTCGCCGTGTCACGCGGCGGCTGGAAAATTGCCGCGCTGCTGATTGCCGGCGGCGCCGTGAGTCTCGCATTGCTCGCGGACAAGCGCTACGGGCTCGATCTCACTTACCACAATGGCATCTGGCGCGGCATGGCGGCTTTCGCGATGGGAGTCGGCTTCGCGATGTTTCATCGCGACGCATTTGCGCGCGGCATCGGGAACATGCCGGAATTCGTCTTCACGCTCGCGCAGGCGATCGTGTTCGCATGCCTCGTTTACGCCATCTACAACACGGGATGGTCGCACACGCCCAGGGATATCTACACCGCGCTTGCCGTAATCGCGCTGGTATTTGTTTTGTCCTTCGATCGCGGACTGCTCGCAAAGGCGCTCGCTTTGCCGGCTCTTCTTGTCCTGGGCGAATGGTCCTATGCGATCTATATCGGCCAGACGCCGCTGCTGCAGCTGTTGCGGCATGCGCAATTGCATCTCTATCCGGCGCCGGACGCAATCATATTTGGCCGCGCATGGGCGTCATGGGCACCGATCTGGCACTGGCTGGAACCTGCGCTTCTCGTCGCGGCCGCAATTATCTGGGGCGCGTTTCTGTTCAATTTTATCGAGCGTCCCGCGGATGCGCTGCTGCGCCGGATCGGCCGGCCGCGCTTGACCGGCCGCAGCGGCTCCGCCATCACTGCATCAAACGCCATTCCGCTCAAGGGAGACTGAGATGACCATTCGTTTCGATGACAGGGTGGTGATTGTCACCGGTGCCGGCGGCGGGCTTGGCCGCGCGCATGCGCTGGAATTTGCACGTCGCGGCGCGAAACTTGTCGTCAACGATCTCGGCAGCGCCGTCGATGGAACCGGCGGTTCGTCGCAGGCGGCGGAGAACGTTGTCGCAGAAATCAAGGCCGCGGGCGGAACGGCGATTGCCAATGGTGCATCCGTTTCCGACGATGCAGGCGTTGCGCATCTCGTCGCGCAGACGCTCGATGCCTTCGGACGCATCGACATATTGATCGCCAATGCCGGCATCCTGCGCGACAAGAGCTTCGGCAAGATGGAGATCGGCGATTTTTCGGCGGTAATGGACGTGCATGTGATGGGCACGGTGAAGCCGGCAAAGGCCGTGTGGCAGCATATGCGCGACAAACAATATGGCCGCATCGTTGTAACAACGTCGTCGACCGGGCTTTACGGCAATTTCGGCCAGGCGAATTACGGCGCGGCGAAATCGGCGCTGGTCGGCCTGATGCACACGCTGAAACTCGAAGGCGCGAAGGACAACATTCGCGTCAACGCGATCTGCCCCGTGGCCGGCACGCGGATGACGGCGAATATCATTCCCCCGCCGATGCTCGAAATGCTCAAGCCGGAATATGTCACCCCGGGCGTGATCTTCCTGGCGGGCGACGACGCGCCGACCGGAGTAATTTTGACGGCCGGCGCGGGCGTGTTCTCCGCCGCGCAGATGGTCGAGACGAGCGGAATCAATCTCGGCCATGATGCGACCGGCGATACGGTCGCGGCGCACTGGTCGCGCATCGCCGACTTCGGCGGCGCCAAGCATTATATCAATGGCGGCGAACAGGTGGCCAAGATCTTCGAGCGTGCCCAGGAGCCTGTGGCGGGGTGAAGGAATTCGTCCAGACTTCGCCCAGAGCCAGACGGATTTTTGAGGCCTCTATCCGCATCCACTCCCGCGAAGTAGGAGCCATGGTTTCGGCAAGCCCGAAATGCTAGCGTTACGTACCGATTTGTGCGTGGCAGGAGCCTGGGTTGTTCGATACGTACTTGCTATTCACCCGCCTGCGCCTGCGCTGGTACATCCGCGCAAGCGGCGATCTTCTGGCGCGGCATTGGCAGTGGTTTCTGATTGCAGGTCTGTTGGTCCCCAACCCACCATTTGTCGGGCTGTTTTACCTTCCGGCTCGCGGGTTGGAAGCGGTGTTCTCACACGAACCCAGACTGCTTTGGCAGTTTGTTGGCATACTGGCCGTCCAACTGGCAGCGATTCTCTGGATCATGCCTCAGCGCCAGTTCTACGCCGGTGGAGGCTTCATGGATTACGCCTCCGCCTTGCCCCTGTCGAAAAGTCTGTGCCTCGCCGTCGATCTGACCCTGCTTTTTGTCGCAAACAGTTTGTTGATCGTTCCGGCCTTTATCGCGACGGCGCATATATTGGCGGCACAATCGCCGGACAGACTGTTTCGTGTTTGCGCATTGTGGCTGCTGTTGGCTTCGGCGTGTATCGTGCAAATGGTTGCGCTCAAAAGGCGGCCGATTGCTTTAACGGGCATTGCTCTCACTGATGTCGCGTTGGGATCAAGTTTGGTTTTGCCCGATGTTCTTCGTTTACCGCTGTTGACGCTGGCGCTCGCCGGCACGATTGCGGGGCTTTTGATCAGTCGCCAGGCAAAGCGTTTGAGCCCGATTCCGCAGGCCTTCGCGAATTTTCGGCCGCTGTCATCCGCCACGCGTACGGCGGGCCGCTATTCGCCGGCGTTTCTTATCCAGTGCAAGGCCGTGGCAGCGCGTCCAGGGCTGGCCGTGTTGCGCTTGAGCATGCCGATTATCCTGGCATTGGCTGCCGATCGCCTGATTGCGATGTTCATATTCGATTGGCGTTCTCTTCCCGTAGTGATCTTGGCGCTGGCTGCGATTTCCCTTCTCTTGAGCGGCATTTATCGGACGCTTCGTGATGCGCATGCTACAATGCGGGCCTATTTGGCCTCGCTGCCGACATCGTCTCACTATTGGCCGATCCGCGATACGGCGTTTGTCGTGCTGCTCGGTGTGGTCCCGTTGTGCATCTTGCTGTGGCCTCTCGTGGTTCATGAGCTTTCGCCCTGGTTCGTGTTGCTCGCTCTGGCGACCGCGTATCTGGCGTTGCTTGTATCTCAGCGATTCCTGCTGACATTCGGCGGGCGCAACGCGGTGCTGTATGGGTTCATGCTCGCGGCGGTTTGGTCCGGAGCCGCGTTGGCGGCTTTGCCGCGATGACCTCTAAAATATTGCTGCGTTTCGAAGGGCTGACGGCATCTTATGAGCGGCACGTAATCTTCCGATCGGCAAGCCTCGCCCTCGGCGCCGGCATCTATGCTCTGCAGGGTCCAAACGGGATCGGAAAAACGACACTGTTGCGCTTGCTGGCGGGCGTACAGCCCGCGGATGCGGGCGAGGTTTGGATCGATAGTATCAGCCTTATGCAGGGTGCCGAAAAGGCAAAGCAAAACCTTTCCTACGTGCCGGACGAAAGCCCGATCTATCCCTTCATGACGGGGAACGAGCTGTTGCAGTTCGTTGCTGCGATCAAACGGGCGGATATCGACACGAACGTGCGTGCCTTGATCGACGAATTCGGGCTGTACGCACATCTGGACACCCGCTTTGACGCCATGTCTCTGGGAGCGCAGAAGAAGATGATGCTATGTGCAGCCTGGATCGGCGCGCCACGCGTCTTTCTCCTGGACGAGCCGAGCAACGGGCTCGATCAGGCTGCGCGCAACGTTCTTGCCAAGTTGTTTGCGAGCCAGGACGGCACCGTCCTGTTCGCTGCCCATGATGCCGATTTCGTGGCCGCAACGGGGGCGTCCGTCATAGAGATGCAGGACATTATTGAGCCCGCGCGCGCGATTTGCGCGGGATGAGCAAAATACAGATGAGGGTCTTTGGAACGTAATTACTCGCCCTTGAACGCTGGCTCGCGCTTTTCGAAAAAGGCGTTGACGGCTTCCTTTTGATCGACGGTCAGATGGGCGAGGCCCTGGAAGGCGGCGGACATGTCCATGATGGTGTCGAAGCCCACGCGCTCGGCGTCGCGCATCAGGCGTTTTGTCAGGCGCAGCACGTCCGGCGGCTGGCGGCAGATGCGGGCGGCGAGCAAAGCTGAACGTGAATATCGAATCCTTTGCAAAATTTGGTTGTTCCACACCCGTGCGGGAACAGTTTGCTGTATTCTGTTCGTGCGCCAGGATGTTGGCGTGATCCAGCCGGTGGAAGTCCGGTCCGAGTAGGCCGTAGCGGGCGCTCGGTAGCGAGTGTTGCGGAG
>Ga0335074_10002169_pt1 | contig 26736 bp, 27 predicted proteins | sample Lox_Sample_23_FD_206715 | JGI IMG/M metagenome (GOLD analysis project Ga0335074, IMG submission 206715) | Soil microbial communities from Loxahatchee National Wildlife Refuge, Florida, United States - Lox_Sample_2.3 | ecosystem: Environmental > Terrestrial > Soil > Wetlands | place: USA...
GGCCGCGTGATCCCTATGCGGCGACCAAGCTGACGGTCGACTTGATGCTGGCCGGAGAATGCGCAGCGTTCGGCCTGGGCGCCGCCAGCCTCCGGTACTTCAACGCGTGCGGTGCTGTCGGCCCCCTGGGCGAGCGGCACAACCCGGAAAGCCATCTGATCCCGATCGTGCTGCAGGTGGCCGCGGGCGAGCGCGAGATGCTGATGCTGTACGGGGATGATTACCCGACACCGGATGGGACCTGTGTCCGGGACTACATTCACGTCGCCGACCTGGCAACCGCCCACCTGCTCGCCCTGGATGCAATCAGGCCGGGCCAACACGAGATCTACAACCTGGGCAACGGCGACGGGTACAGCAACCTGCAGGTCATTGACGCAGTGCGCGAGGTAACCGGTCACCCCGTGCCGGTGAAGCCAGCGCCACGCCGGGCAGGAGACGCGGCGTGCACGGTCGCCTCCAGCGAGAAGGCGCGCCGCCAGCTGGGCTGGCAACCCGCCAAGCCCGACCTGCAGGACATGATCGCTGATGCATGGACCTTCACCCATGCCAGCGGGCGCGGCCGGACGTAACTCAGCTTCGTAGATTGCGAGTACGTCCTAGTGCGCTGGCGCGCAGCTCGCGGTAGGAGGCGGCGAAGGCTGACCACCATTGCGGGTCGGTGGCGCTGATGGCCTGGGCGAGCTGCTTCGCGGACTCGGTTCGCAGGGACGCGATCGAGCTCTCCTGCCACGCGGTGGTGTCGTGCGCTTGCGTCTGGTACTCGACGGCCTGGAGCAGGGTCTCGAGCTTGTCGGCGTCGCGCGCGACCTGGGCCTCGAGGGTCTGGCCGGCCTCGAACTCGAGAGTGAGTCCTTGGAAGGCTTTGGCGGCGGCGTCCGGCATGCCGGCCGTCTGGTGGCTGGAGACTGCCTCGGGCGCTGCTGTTGTCACGTAGGCACGGCCGACCGAGGGAACATCACCGATCCGGGTCTCATGCGCGTCGTGCAGCAGGCACAGCGCCGAGGTGCGTCCGACGTCGGCGCCCTCGAGCGCGGCGAGGGCCATGCTCCAGGTCCTCGAGCAGGCACAGAACAATGCGCTCGCTCCGCTCAAGACGAAGGCGTCGAGGCGCACTGTCCCGGTTGGCGAATGGGTTCTCGCGGAGGTCGACGCTCATCTCGAGGAGTTCGGGCCCGGACCGCACCAGCTGGTGATGTCGACGGCGTACGGGGGGTTCGTCCACCGGAGCGCCTTCGGGGATATGTGGCGGCGGGCCGTGCGACTTGCCCGTACCTGCGGAAAGCCCGCAGCAACGAACGCGAACCAAGACCACAAGCAGTGCGCAGACAGGTGCGCCAACCCTGCCCACATGGTGCCGCACGGAACGAGGTTCCACGACCTGCGCCACTTCTACGCCTCAGCCCTGATCGCGGCGAACCTCAACCCGAAGGTGATTCAGGCCCGGCTCGGCCACGCCACTGTAAGCGAGACGATGGACACCTACGGGCACCTATTTCAGGATGCCGACGAGCTCGGGATCGGGGCCGTGGACGAGGCTCTGGCATCAGCACTGGAGGTACGGCGGAGGTACAGAGACCTTTCCGGAGGCATCAGTGGCTGAGAACCTGCAGGTCAAAGGGTCGGCGGCGGACGAGTCGGCCTGTAGGCCGGGCAGTAACTGCGTCCGTTTTGCCGCTTGCCGGGACCCGCCATGCCCGTCCTACCTGCGGATGCGCAGGTTGCCGATTCGCGATGATTCTCGCTCTGGCCAAGCCATCGCCGGAACAGGCGCGGAACCGACGCCCGTCTATTCAGGGCTGCGCGGCGCATGCTGAGGCAGGCTCCTGACCTGCCCCTCAATCTGCCGATGCCGTGCCAGAGGCTCGCGGTCAAGGACGCCGCAGGCGCCGCGCAGCGGGCGAAGCTCCTTGACCGTGAGGGGCACGGCCATACCGTCAGCCGCGCAGCCCGGCAGCCGCGCCCGCCATCGTCGGTAACGCCCGCTGCCTGCACCGCCCTCACATTCCCCCTCACCTACTTCTTCAGCCAGTCAACGCTGACGCATCGCGCTGCTGTTGCGCTGCCGGCTGCCATCCCGGCCTCGATCACCATCGGGGTCCGCCACTGTGCGGGCTCCGGTGTCCAACTCGTTCTGCGAGGCTCGCTATGACAACCACGACCCGACCCACCACTGGATCACGCAGCCCGAGGGCGCGCGAAGTGTGCGCGCCCCGAGGCGGCCGGGCGCGAAGCGCAGTAGGCCGCCGATCATCCTTCTCCACGTCTCTTTCTCCTGACGCTCCCGCCAACGCACTGTCTCGGTATAGACGCAAAGTTTCGAACCACCCCCTGGTGACATGCGACGATCCGGCTGGATGGCGCCGCGGCGCAAGGATGAACCTGCGCGCACTCGCCGCCGCCGACCCTGACACACCGCAACGCCAGCGCAACTGCGGAGCCGTCCCCGTCGGTGATCGAGTCGAGATCCGGATCAAAGACGGCTCCGCGTACTACTGCGGGTTAGAGACGTGCGCGAACGTGTGGCTCTGCTCCGTCTGCTCCGCCAAGATTCACCACCGCCGCGCCGCCGAACTCCGCGAAGCGGTCACGACCTGGGAAGCAGGCGGGCACGCCGCCAGTCTCGTGACGATCACCGTGCCCCACGACCTCGACGACCCGCTCGCAAAGCTCGTCGACGCACAGCGGGACGCCTGGAGACACGTCACTAAGGGTGCGGCTTGGCAGCGGCTCAAGCACCGGCTCGGCATTGCCGGGCACATCATTGCGCTGGAGTTCACCTGGGGCGACGAAAACGGCTGGCACCCCCACTACCACGTGCTCCTGGTCCACGACCAGGACCTGGATTCCGCCGCCATCACAGACCTGCACGCGCACCTCCACTCTCGTCTCAGGATCAGTTGCCGCGACCACGGCCTCCGCCCGCCCGACCAGTTACACGCCATCCGCATCGACCCCAACGTCAACGCCACCGCCGCCGGCCCCTACATCACCAAAGGTGGCGACTGGACGCCCGCCGAGGAAATGACCCGCGGCGACCTCAAAACCAGCCGCACGTGCAGCCGCACACCGTTCCAGATCCTCGCCGACTACTACCAGACTGGCGACACGCGCGACCTGGCACTCTGGCGCGAGTACTCCCGCGTCACTCGCGGCCATGCTGCCGTGCGATGGTCGCGCGGCCTCCGGGCCGCGATGCTCGGTCCCTCGGCCGTGCCAGTGAGAAGCGACCTGGAGCTGTCCGCCGACGAAACCGATGGCGATCTAATTGCGGATATCCCAGTCCCAATCTGGAGGGCCATCCGCCTCGCGGGCCTCGATCTCGTCTTGCTGGCTGCGGCCGAGAAAGGCGGCAATTCAGCCGTCTATTCTGCAGCGGCCGCGGTGGGCCAGCGGTTGCCGAGTTGAGCTGTAATCGGCTCAAAGGCGGCGACGCCCGGACACGCTCACTTCACGTACCGAGCAGTCCTCTAGAAGCAGCGGGTCGAGCGCGACGTGCACACACTGGTATCCCACGCCAGTAGGCGTTGGCCAACTGCCCGATCGATACCAACCCGTTAGCCGCAGGGCTTCTCGTACTGGCTCAGCCACGCACTGTAGGCGATGCGCCACGCAGACAGCGCCGCCGGGCAGCTAGCCGTCCACTGGCGGATCTCCTCGCAGGCATCGCTGACTCTGGCCGGGTCCAGGGCTTCGATAATGAGATCGCCCATTGGCGGGTAAGCCGGTTCAGTATCCCGCTGCCCATCCCAGTCGCTGACGACAAGGGGCGTTCCGCGCAACGCTGCTTGATGCGTGCAGTCGACGAGTACCCATTTGGCAGCCAGTCGCAGCTGGACGGCGCGATGCAAGTCGATCCTCGACGACAGGTGCGCAGTCTCGGGTACCACGTCTGGCAGTTGGTATCGCCAGCGCACATACCGTGCGGGGAAGCCAAGGAACTTAGCGGCCAACCCGAGCAGCTCGGACTTGGCCAAGCAATCGCCCCGATGTTGTCCCAGCAGCTCGAGGGCGTCGTGCGCGCCGTCAAGGGCATAGGGCATCTCGCGGACTGCGTAGTAGCAGGCGACTATCGGAGCCATAGCGGGACGCCGGGTTGCCGCGACATTGATCAAAGCGCCGACGCTGTCCAAAACGGTGTCTCCACGGAGATGCTACCCAGCCACAGTATGGTCCTGGGGCCAGCGCGTATCGAGTCAGCGGAGCTTGCGACACTAGCCACCAAGCAGGTGTTACTGGGACATTACGCACGGACCACGGGCACTTTCAGCTACTTGAGTCGGGCCCGGGTGGCCCGCCAGCTGGCGCTCAGATGTCGCTGAACCGGGAGATCGGGCGACCTTCGTTAGAAATTCGCAGCTTCCGGGACTCCTCGGACAGGCCCATGCGGTGGCTCATGGGCTCACGATCGGACTGGTGTGCAGGATGGGGAAGATCTCGTCGCTTCAAAGGGCGTGATGATCTTCTTGATCCTGCCAACGACCTTGGACAGCCGCTCTTGCATGTCTTCGCCCGCAAGGCATGCAGCACAGCGTTGACCGCGGCCCTTGACATCGCGGCTTGACCACAGTCATGCTCCGAAAGATGCGGAAACATTTGGCTATTTCAGTCCTTGTGTGTGCGTTCTGCGCTGCAGCTGGCTTATCGGCCTCTCCGTCGTCCGCGACAGCAGCGCGGTCTGCGCAAGGAAGACTCGCGGCGCTGAGTGCCGTGAGGGCAACGCCGGTAAACTGCGATGGCAAGATCATCGACGCGCTGACCGTGCCGCACGGCGAGGGGATGCCGCTCGCCGCCGTCGATCATCAGCGGACTACGCCGGTACTCAAGGCGATGGAGTCGCCGCGACTTCACTGGATTATCCCTCGCTGCGGGAAGCCGATCCCCGGTCTCGGGTTCGGAGTTGGCGTCCGACAGCATGGTTCCGCCGACCCCGAGGAGATTCCGGCGACCGGCCAGGTGAACAGCGCCAACTGGTCCGGCTTCCAATCCACTGGCGATAGCTACACCAGCGTCCAGGCCGGGTGGAATGTTCCGGCAATTGTCGCTACCTGCGGGTCAAGCTGCGACTCGTATTCTTCCGCGTGGGTAGGATTGGGGCCGCCTTGCTGTGCCGCGACCAGCGACTTGCTAATCCAGGACGGAACAGAGTCGGACAACGTAAACGGCGCCAACTCTTACGTTGCCTGGTATGAGATGTACCCATACCAGCCCGACATCGTGCCGTTTCCTAACATTACAGTAAACCGGGGTGACAGCGTTGACGTTGTCATCAGTAATGGCGGCTCAGATACTGCGTTGTTTTCCATGGCTGATACTTCGAATGGTGATGCGTACGGCTTCAGCCAGGCATATCCGTCTTCTTATACGCTGGCCACAAACGCCTTGTGGATAATGGAGCGGCCTCTGGTTAACAATAATCAGGACTACGCGCGGCTCGCGGATTTTAATGTAATCGATTGGGTCGGGGCGTACGCGACGGACAGCCAGGGCACTGAAGCGCCGGTCGGCAACTGGAAGAGAGACTTCGATTACATGTACAGCTGCGGCAATACAGAGCTCCTGGCGGAAACCGGCGACATTAGTGGCGATGACGACTTCCCCGTTGACTGGGAAGGCTTTCCCACCGGGGGCCTGGAGGCGGCTCCGTGCTGATTGACCCGGGCCGTCGCGCCGCCAGAGGCGGTAACCTGGTGCCGGCGCAGTTAGGCCGCAGCGAACGGAGACCGTGTGATGCGGCGGTGTAGCCAGGTGCGGGCATTGCTCATCCTGATGAGCGCGGTGGCGCTGGGCGGGGCGGGCTGCGGTCAGTTGGCAGCGCCGTCGCACGTTCACGCGGGACTGGCCGCCGCGAGCAGGGCGCCGGACCCGACCAGGACCGGGCCGGATCTGCCGCAGGCGCCAGCGAGACCCGTCAGGCCAGTCGCCGCCCACCGCGCCATAGAGTTCGCTCAGCGGATGCTCGCCAGCGCTATTGTCCCTCCTGGGTCGCGCGCCCTGGTCCGGTTGCGCAATCCTCACATAGCCGATCCGGGGCTTCTGCAGATAGCCTGCAACCCGTTCGAGGATGTCACCGAGTGGTGGGTCGTCCCAGGATCTCCCGGACGGGTCGCGGCCTTCCTGAACGCCCATGTTCCGCACGGCATGACGGTCGGCGTCAGGGACGGCCACGGGACCATCCATAGGGCCCCCGGGCCCGAATTCGAATCCGACCTAACCGCCGGCATGCACCTCCACGGGGCACTCGACTTCACCTTCGCTGCCGTGGGCCGCAAGACCAAGCTCCGAGTCGATGCCGTGGACGTTCCCGTCGGCGCGTTCTGCGTCGGCATTGGGTACGGGCAGGGAACAGGCCCATCGCCTACGCCTACGAAGTAGAGCCTGTGCCCACGCCTGGCACTCTGGCGGGAGTCAGCAGGCGCGTCGAGATTTTCCCGCCGAGAGATGCCCCACCGACAGGTTCCTGCGAGGACTTCCTTTACGTCTTCAAGGGCGTGCGGAGTGCGCCGACTGCGACCCGCCTGCAATAGGCCGCCGGCGCCGCGACGTTGCTGAGCACGACTTGCGACTTGCGACTTGCGACTTGGGTCTCCTGCCCGCTTTAACGCACTCTGGGCCACGGCGGCGTCGGCGCAGTCAACCCAATGCAGCCCGTTCGCATTGTCGACACTAGTAACCTTCAGTCTCGAGCCGACGCCGTCGTCCCGGCGCTGAAGTGCCGATCCGTGGCAGGTCCCGGTCAAGGGCGGCGCCTTCAGTGCCGTCACACGTGATGCCCTTCGGGCATCCTTGACAGCGATCGGCCGCGGATCACGCGGCGCCAATCGGGACTACGGCACGATGGGCAGGTTATTGCTGCACGTCGAACGGCTCGGTTACGTTCACAGCGTGCACGGCAGTTCGGTAATGCCCTGCCAACCTACGTAGGGACCTGCTCAACAGATGGTTCAGCCACGAATTCGAGATTAAGGGCTGCGACAGGGCCTGGATTGCGGCTCTGGGCGGGCCTGACGGATAGCAGACCGTTGCTGTCGTCACGCGAGTCCGTTCAGTCGCTGGGTTTTCTGAGCTGCTTGTGCGCGCGTGTGCTCGCCCGGAGTTCCGAGTACGAGGCGTTGAAGGCTGCCCACCATTGGGGGCTGGATGATGTGACTGCGCGGGCTAGCTCGGCGCCGGCGTCGGTGCGCAGCGCGGCGAGGGCGTTCTCCTGCCATTGCCTGGTGTCGGCGCCGAGGGCCTCGTACTCGATTGCCTGGATCAGCATCTCGATCTTGTCGGCGTCGTGGGCAAGGTGCGCTTCCGGTGTCTGGTTGTCTTCGTATTCGGCGATCAGTTCCTGGATGGCCTTGCTGGCATCGGCCGGCATGCCAGCGGTCTGGTGTGCGGTGACGGCCTCGGGTGAAGCGGTGGTGACGTAGGCCCGGCCGACTGCGGGTACGTCGCCGATCCGGGTCTCGTGCGCGTCGTGGAGCACAGACAACGCTGCGGTGCGGCCGATGTCGGCGCCGGCGATCGCGGCCAGTGTGATCCCGACAGTCGCGGTGCGGAACGAGTGCTCGGCGACGCTCTCAGGTCTCTGGAGGCCGAGCAGCTGCCAGCCGGAGCGCGGCTGGTTCTTCAGCTGCCCCATCTCGAACAGGAACGCTGCGGCCCCGGCGAGGGGATGCTCAGCGTCCTTGGGACCGGGCAGGCTGGCCTGCTCCCGGACGTAGACGCCGCTGCCGGCCAGGCTGCGCACAAAGCCCTCGTCCCGCAGGGTCCGGATCGCGGTCTGGATCGTCATGCGGCTGACGCCGAAGAAGCTGGCCAGCTCGTGGCCCGCCGGCAGCTGCTCGCCTGGCTCCAGCTCGCCGGTCAGGATGGCTGCCCTGATGCTGGCGGCGATCTGGACGTTGGGCTGCCGCTTGTCCGCCGGGTCGATGCGCTGCATGACGACCAGATTAGCTGGCTAGACAGGTATGCGCCCTATTGACGGACCTAGCCAGCCAGATCTAGATTCAGCCTAGGTCGTAACTCTATCTGGCCAGCTAGGTTGATCACCAAGCCAGGCCGGTCAGAGTCAGTCTCGCAGGAGGCAGCAGATGCCAGGAACACTCACCATCGACACCGGAGCGACCTTCCAGGCCGTCTTACTGATGGCCAGCGGCCCCAAGCTCAAGTTCGGCAGCACCGAGCAGGACATCAGCGCTCGCGGCGAGCGCAAGTGGGATGTGCAGGCCGCCGTCACCTACCACGCCGAACCCGGCATGAAGCCCGTGAGCGAGGTCATCGGCGTCACCGTCACCGGCCCGGCGACTGACCCCTGCGCCTCGATCGCGCCCGGCACCCCGATCGTGTTCGACAAGATGCGCGTCGGGTTCTCCCCGCCCGAAGCACGCGAGAACGGCCGCGGGATCCGCGGCGGCCGTCCCTGGTACCAGGCCAGCAACGTCCGCCAGGCCCAGCAATCCCGGCCAGCCAAGAACGAGGCCGCATAATCCCCCAGCCGCCCGGTCAGGGCTGACGTGCCGGTCCTCGCCGGGCTCCCAAGCCGTGGAGGCCAGCAGTGCTCACCGTATCCGTTGTCTTATGGCTCATCGACCCCTGGCACGACGCTCTCGCGCTCGTCGCACTATTCCTGCTCTACCGCCCGGCAGCTGACCTGATCCGGTTAGGGCTAGCTACCCCGGCTGCCCGTCGGCACTACCTCGGCATGATCCGCGCCCGGCACCGCTGGCACTGGCTGTGCCGGTGCACTGGCCTGGCCCAGCCTGAGCTCGCACCGAAGAACCGCCCGGCCGCCGAGTCCCGCGCCATGCTGCTCGTTGTCCTTGCGCTGACCTGGAGGCTGCTGGCGCTCCTGATCGGCTACGAGGCGTCCGAGCGCAGCGCTCGGATCCACTACCCACGCGCACGGCGCTGGCGACTCGCTGACTACGGATGGGAATGCGAGGTCACCGCTACGCCTCGAACCGGCCGTAAGGAAGTCGAGAAGCAAGCAGCTCACATCGCTGATTGCTGGCGGTCTGTCCGCGTCGGCGTTACACAAACCGCACCCGGCCGTCTTATTGTTCGTGCGTTACGGGCTGACCCGCTGGCCGAGCCGTTCGGCCCCGACCAGTGCCCGCCCGGCACCTACGAGCCGCACGTCCCGAACGTGCTCTACGTCGGCCGCGATGACTTCGGCCATGATCGGTATCTGCCGCTGCACGGCCTGACGGGCGTCTGCGTGTCAGGCCTGCCCGGCTACGGGAAGACATCTCTGATCGCATCCTGGCTGTGCCAGCTCACGACCACCCCGGCAGCGCAGTTCGCGCTGTTAGACGGCAAAAACGGCGGCGACCAGGAACCGTGGCATGACCGGGCTTGGAGGCACTGCGGCGACCAGCTCGCCGACGCCCTCGAGGTCCTGGAGGACCAGCACGCCGAGATGCGCCGACGACTCCGCAACATCTCCGCGCTATGCGGGCAGCGCAACGCATGGAACGCCGCCGGTCCTACCGAGCAGCTGCCCCTTCTCGTGACGGTGATCGACGAATGCCAGACCTATCTCGATCTCGCTCAGCACAAAGGAGACCGGATCCTTGAGGGACTCGCCCGTCGTTGCATCGCGCTCGTGGGCGAGCTGATCCGCAAGGGCCGATCGGTCCTATGCCTGACCATCCTGGCGACGCAGAAAACGACCGGCGACTCGATCCCGACCAGCTTGCGCGACAACTCCGGGCTCGCCGTGTCCTTCGCGCTCAAGACCACCGAGAGCAGCGTTGCCGCGCTCGGAGACGCCATCCGCGAGTACCCCGGCTACTCGCCCACATTGCTGCGCGAGACACCGAGTGGCATCGGCACCGCGGTAGTCACCCTCGCCACCGGCACCGATCCCTTCACCCGCTTACGCGTCCCCGAGATCACCGAGCAATGGGCGGCCGCGCGCGCCGCCGCGACAGCTGACCGTCGGCGTGATCCACGGACCGAACTTCTCACGTCCGAACCGATACCGGTAGGTGCGGAATGACCAGCCAGAAGAACGCAGCCCCTAGCCATCTTCCGCTCGCGACGCCCGAGGAGCTCGCCGAGTTCCTCAACGGCATCCCGGTCAAGACCCTCGCTCAGTGGCGCTCGAAGGGCATCGGGCCCAAGTACCGGAAGGTCGGCCGGCACGTCCGCTACGACTGGGCCGACGTGCATGCCTGGGTCGCTCGCCAGCTCCCGGACCGGCCCTGGTGGGACTGACGAATGTCGCGCGTCAAGGATCTCTGGCTCACCACCGATAAGCGTCAGACTTCCAAGTTCGGCCACGGCAAACGATGGCTAGCGGTATGGACCGGCTTGGACGGCGGCGAACGCACCAAGGCATTCGTTCGCAAGTCCGACGCCGAGCGTCACCTCGTTATGACCGAGGCCGACCAGCTGCGCGGCCTCTACGTCGATCCGCGGCGCGGCGCCAAGCGCGTTCGGGACTACTCGGAGGAGATATTCCTTCCATCGCTCGTCCACCTGCGGCCGAACTCCGCCAGCACCTATAGGTCGCACCTGCGCACGCACGTCTACCCACTACTCGGCGACCGGCGCATCGGCTCGTTGCACCGGTCCGATATCAAGTCCTTCGTCGCGGCGAAAGCGAACGGCCTCGCTCCATCGACCGTCGAAACGATTGTTTCCGTCCTGCGGGCGATGCTCGCGTCGGCAGTCGAGGACCGCTACATCGCGATCAATCCTGCCGCCCGTGTGCAGCTGCCTCAGGTCACGCCGCGCGTCCTTGCTCCGCTGGAGCCCGCGCAAGTCCTAGCGCTCGCTGGCGCTGTTCCGCCGCGGTACCGGGTCGGCGTGGTCCTGGGCGCCGGCGCGGGCCTGAGATTCGGCGAGGCAACCGGACTGACCGTGCCACGAGCCGAGCTGCTCCGCCGCCGCATCCGCGTCCTCGAGCAAGCTCAGAACGGCGCCCTCGCACCACTCAAGACCAGGGCGTCACGCCGGACCGTGCCGATCAGCGACTGGGTGATCGAGGAAATCGCTGCCCACCTGGAGCGGTTCGGGCCCGGTGTCAGTGACGTCATCATGTGCAACGCCGACCAGCGCATCATCCGGCGCAGTGCCTTCGGCACCATGTGGCGGTCAGCAGTAGCTTCCACACGCACCTGCGGCAAGCCACCGGCCGAGACCGGCGCCAAGCCCGAGTGCAGCGACTGCTGCGCTGATCCAGCACACATGCTCCCAGCCGGAACGAGATTCCATGACCTCCGGCATTTCTACGCGTCGGCACTGATTGCCGCGAACCTCAACCCGAAGATCATTCAGGCCCGCATGGGCCACGCGACTCTGGCCGAGACAATGGACGCCTACGGGCACCTGTTCGCCGACGCGGACGACCTCGGCCGCACCGCAATCGACCAGATTCTGAAGCCCATATTGACGGAACCGGAACGGAACTGGAGCGCCCGTGACCATAAACCAGCAGGTCAGCGGGCAGGCGGCGGGCGAGTCGGCCTGTAGGCCGGGTTCTGTGCGCCCGCTTGCGCGGGCCGGCGGCCATCCATCTAGAGCTGCCGTTGCCGACAGCCTCAAGCGGTCTACCCGCGAGCATCGGGCGGGCCACCCTCAACTGCTCGCGCAGGACACGCGCACCTGCGCGGTCCCTTCTGACCTTGCTCCGGGTGGGGTTTACCGAGCCGCTCAGGTCACCCTGAGCGCTGGTGGTCTCTTACACCACCGTTTCACCCTTACCCCCGGCCTTCGCCGGAGGCGGTTTGCTTTCTGTGGCACTGTCCCGCGGGTCACCCCGGGTCGGCGTTACCGACCACCCTGCCCGTGGAGCCCGGACCTTCCTCGGCGCGCCAGGGAACTGGCGCGACGCGGCCGCCCGGCCGACTCGTCCGCCGCTTCCATCCAGAATAAGCGTTCGGGCACCGGCGGCGCGATCACTGAGTCCCCAAAACGGGCAAGGCGGGCAGCACTGGCGACTCTGCCAGCGCTGCCCGCCTGCCTGCGGGCTAAGCCTGTGGTCAGTGAATCAGGCTGCCGAGCAGGCTGCCGTACTCACCGTTGCCGCGCGACGGAGCGGACAAGCTCAGCGAGGAACCTGGCCGCGCGCTGGACCCTGAGGGGCGGCTGGCCGGGCGGCTGCTGCCGCTCGACCGGCTGCTGGGGCGGCGCGCCGACGTGCGCGACCTTGGCACGCTCATGCCTGACCGGGGCATGGCCTGCCCCGCGCCTGACATGCCGGACTGCAGGCCGGCCGACGAGCCGGACTGAGATCCGGTCATCCCCGGCTCCATCATCATGCCGGCCGATCCGGCCGCCGCCCTGGCTGAAGTGCCCCTAGCCGAGCCGCTCCTGGATGACCCCGTTCTGGCTGACGCCCTGCCAGACGCCGACCTGGCCGACGAGGACCGGGATGAACTGGCCCTGGCCGACCCGGCTGTCCGGCGGGACGTCGACCTGCCGGACGTAGACCTGCCCGATGTGCTGGCGGACCCTGAGGTCGTGCTCCGGGACGTCCCGGTGCGGGACGTGCCGGACCTAGTCGACCGCGCGGACGTGCGGGATGACGAGCGCGAGGCTGGCCGGGTCGAGCCGGCTGCCCTCGCCGCAGGCCTGCGGGTGGCGGTGCTGCGCCGCGCCGTTGTGGTGCCGACCGGGATCTTCGCCGACGACATCGACCTGGCTGCTGCCGTCAGCGCCTTCGCCGCGGTCTGCATGGCCTTGGTGGCCGTGTTCATCGACCGCATGGCGGACGACATGGTCTGTGCCGACGCGGTTGCCTTGGTGGCGGCCGCTGTCATCTTGGTCGCCGCCGAGGTCACCTTGGTCGCGGCTGACGACACGCCCTTGGCGGCCGCTGCCGGTGTAGCCGAGCTACGGCTTGAGGTGCTCCGGCTCGCGGTGCTCCTGGTCGACGTACGGCCGGAAGTGCTTCTCCTGGACGTGCTCCGACTGGAGGAACTACGCCCGGCCGCGGTGGAACGAGAACGAGAAGCCGAGGGACGGGATGCCGTCGATGCGGTGGTGCTGCGCGACGACCGTGCGGTCGTGCTCCGCGCCGAGGCAGCCGTGCTCCTGGCCGGCCTTGAAGCGGAGCTGCGAGTGGTCCTCGTCGTTCCGCTTGCTGTTCTCGAGGCTGACGTGGATCTCGGCCGGCTCGCAGTGCCCCGTGACGCACTACGGCTGGCCGACCTGCGAGCGGTACTCGCCGAACTACGGCGGGTCGCCGCGCGGGTCGTGGACTGTACAGGCACTGAACTCCCCCCGTCTTGATCAATTACGAAGAGTGCTATTCCACACACGGAGAGTATTTACACGCAGCACGACTTCTTCGCTCAGAACATTGACCTCAACGGGGCCGAAATGACGCGCTAGCTGTTGCAACGCCGACGCTCGGAGCGTGCCGATCCGGGTCAGCGCGACCGCAGGTGCGCGGTGTCGTTCAGTGACCGCAGCACCGCCTGGCCATCGGCGAACCACGCAGCCTCAGTCAGCGACGCGACGTCCAGGTACATCCGGAAGAGAGCAGCAGTGGGAGCCAGCAGAGCCCGGCAGACGATCGTCTTGATAGGAGTCACATGGCTGACGACGACGACCGTCTGGCCCTGGTGAGCGCCGAGGAGCCGGTCGAGCGCGCCATCCACGCGCACTGCGACGGCGGCGAAGCTCTCGCCGCCCGGCGGCGCTGCCTGAGCGTCCGCTCGCCAGGCCGTCATCTCGTCCGGCCAGCGCGCCATCGCCTCGGCGAAGGTCAGGCCTTCCCAGCTGCCGAAGTCAGTCTCGGCGAAGTCCTCGTCAACGATCAGCGGGGCCCCGGTCTGCTGCGCCACGACCTCCGCGGTCTGGACAGCGCGGCCGAGCGGCGACGTCACGACGGCGCTGATTCCGCCCTGCGCAGCCAGGGCCGCTGCGGCCCGGGCGGCCTGCTGCCGGCCCACGTCAGTGAGTGGTATGTCACCGCGACCGGCGAACCGGCGGTCGACGGACAACGCGGTCTGCCCGTGGCGGAGCAGGAGAGTGGTTGTCAGCGGGCCCCGCACGGGCTGCCAGCCTGTCCCTCGCTCAGCCTCCTGCTCAGAGCCCGGACTCATCTGTCCTGACGAGGATCCGCCGGCACTCCTCGCACCGCAGCACGTCGTCGGGCGCGGCGGCGCGAATCGCGCTCAGGTCCACAGAAGTCAGTGTCAGGTGGCAGCCCTGGCACTGACCGCGCCTCAGGGCAGCCGCACCGACGCCGCCGAGCTGAGCGCGGAGCCGCTCGTACAGCGCGACCAGGTCGGCTGGTTCCTCGGCGACGATGACGGACCGCCGATCCGCGGCCTTGCCGGCCAGCTCGGCAATCTCCGCGAGCGCGGCGTCCCTGCGCGCGATCAGGGCTTCGGCAGCGGTAGCGATGCCCGCGCGCTCCTCAGTGGCCTCTTTGAGCCTGGCCTGCACGGTCTCCAGGCGTTCCATGACGTCCAGCTCAGCATCCTCGAGGTCGGACTGCCGCCGGAGCAGCGACTCGATCTCCGACTGCAGGTTCTCCAGCTCGCGCGGGGAGCTGACCTGGCCGGCGTCCAGCCTGGCACGGTCCCTGGCGATGCGGCTGCGTACCTGCTCGACGTCGGCATCCGCCTTCGCCTGCTCGCGCTTGGTGTCCCCCTCGCGCGCCTGGAGCGTCGCCAGTTCGTCGCGCAGCTTGCGATCGCGCTCCTCGAGCTGGCTCAGCTCGGCGTGCTCCGGCAGGCTCCGGCGGCGATGCTCGAGCCTGCCAAGCTCGGCGTCCAGGTCGGCAAGCTCAAGCAGCCGGAGCTGCGCCTCGGGGGATGCTCTCATCTTCGCCACGTTAGCCTGCCGCAGCGCGAAATGTCGCCCCGGCACCCGGTCCGCGGCGCTTGCGGCTCAGTAGCCGAGCGCCACGAGCACAATCGGCGCTGAAGTCGGGTTACGCGACCCGCCAGCCGGCACGACAATCAGTGCGAGCTGGTCGCCGGGGGCAAGCTGGCCCACCACCATCGGTCCCGTCATGCCGTGATGGCCAGGCGGCGGGAGCATGCCCGCCGGAGTGCGGCCAGCCGGGCCCATCAGCCACAGCTCGTATGCCTTCGACGGCGGCAGGTCTGACAGGCCCCTGGCGATAAAGACGAGGGCATGCGCGCGGTGCGACATCACCACGGTCGCCGTGCCGCCGGTCTGCACGTGAGCTGTCAGAGTCGTCGCGTCCTTCGCGGTGAGCACGGCCGCGATCGCGCTGTCACGCTGCTCGGCGGCACTGAGCCTGTTCTGCATGCTGCTCAGGTGCAGTCCCAGTGCGATGGAGGTCACGGCCAGCGCCACCGCGACCGCGGCTGCAGCCACAGCCAGCCACAGCCGCCGGTGAGCCGCAGCCAGCCGGCCCGCAGTCCTGCTGGCGTGCCTAGGGTCCTGCTGCGCGGGCACCGCGGGAGGAAGCTGCCTGGTCATGCCAGCGGACCGGATGACCTGCTCGCGCAGGTCCGGGCGGGGCGGCACTACAGCCGTCGCACCGAGCTTTGCGGTCGCCTCACTCAGCGCTCCGGTGTCATCGCGGCACTGCTCGCAGCCGAGGAGGTGCCGCTCGAAGGACGCTCGCTCCGCCTCGGGCAGCGCATCCAGCACGTAAGCGCCGACCAGGGCGTGCAGGTCACTGCCGGCGCGCCGCCGTGCTCCCCGCCGGAGGAACGCAGGCCACGTCAGCCGTACTCGCATCAGTCCACCCCCAGGCAGTCGCGCAGCCTGATCAGGCCGTCCCGCATGCGCGTCTTGATAGTGCCGACCGGCGCACCAAGCAGCCTGGCTACCTCTGCGTACGTATATCCGCCGTAATAAGCGAGCGTTACCGACTCCCGCTGGAGGTCGGTCAGCCCGTCGAGGCAGCGCCGGACCCGCTCCTGCTCGAGAGTGGCCTCGACGGCGTCGGTCACCTCGTCGTAGGCGACCGGCGCGCTGGCCGCGCGCAGCTCGCGCTCGGCTGCGCGCTGTTCCGACCTCACCCGGTCCACGGACCGCCGGTGCGCGAGCGTCATGATCCAAGCCGTTGCCGACCCGGCCGCCGGATCGAACCTGGACGCAGTCCGCCAGACTTCGAGCAGAACTTCCTGCATGACCTCCTCGGACTGCGCCGGATCGCGCAGCACTCGGCGCGCTATCCCGAGCACGGCCGGGGCAGCCTGGTCGTAGACGGCACGGAAGGCGGCCTCGTTGCCCTTCGCAACCTCGGCGAGGACAGCCTCCAGGCTGGCTTCGCCGCTCGCGTCGCGGCGAACGCCTCGCATCGCGGGCGGGCGGCCACTGACCGGGTCACCGCCGCCGGCCGCATCTCCCCCTAGCATGTCCACAACCCCATATTCGTCGCAGCCGGGCGCTTGGCTTGCCCCCGCCGCCAATCCGGCCGCACGACAGATACGAATACTGACGTGACCTCATCACCCAAACCAGGTTCACCTCAGCCAGCCCGCCGCCAGTCCGCACGGCCGGCCATCGCGGCTTCACGGGCAGCGCTCGCAGGCTCCGGAGCGATAGTCGGCATCGTCACGACGCTGGTGGCGCTGGGCGTGGCGCAGGTCGTAGCCGCGCTGCTCAGCTCCCCCCTCGGCGCGCCTGTCGACGCAGTCGGCGAACTGTCCATCGACCACTCGCCGCCTGCCGTCAAGAACTTCGCTATCCGAACCTTCGGCTCCAACGACAAGACCGTGCTGGTGTGGGGCATCCGGGGAGTGCTGATCATCTTTGCCGTGATCATCGGCATCGTCGCGGTCCGCAAGCTCTGGTACGGCATGGTCGGCCTCGCGATCTTCACGGCCATCGGGGTCTACGCGGCACTCAGCCAGCCCGCCTCGAAGGCTGAGGACGCGGTGCCGACCCTGTTCGGCGCCGCAGTAGCTGCCGTGGCGCTCTGGTACTTCGCCACCCGGGCGGCCGAGCAGCACGAGGCCCGGCGACTCGGCTACGCCTCGGCAGGCAGCTTCCGGCCGGGCGGCGCGGCACCGGCGGGGCGGTCGCCCGCTCGTTACCTGGGCGAGCGCAATCAGGGCGTTCCGCCGCCCGCTGCCGACTGGGTCCCCGCCGACCCCTTTCCGACCAGCACCTCCCCCGCCGATACCACTGCGCCCCCCGCGGACACCACTGGCGCGCCGTCCGCCGACGCGTCTGCCGGGTCGGCCGCCGGCGCCTCCGCGACCGGCGCGATCGGCCCGACCGGCGCGCCAGCCCCGGGCATGCCTCCGGCCGGAGCGACCCCTCCCCGCGCACCGGTCAGCTCTGCACGCGCGGCCGAACTGGCCGGCCAGGACCGGCGCAGGTTCCTGGTATCCGGCGCGGTCGTGGCAGGTGCCTCCCTGCTGACCTACGGCGCCGGCACGTGGCTGGGCGAGCGCAGGGACGTGACCGCCGCCGCGCGGTCACTCCGGCTGCCTCCCCCGACGGTGCCCGCGCCTCCGCTGCCAGCCGGCGCGAACCTCGGCATCCCGGGCCTCGCGAGCTTCGTCACGCCGAACAACAACTTCTACCGGGTGGACACCGCCATCGTGCTGCCCGAGATCCTTCCGGCCAGCTGGACGCTGCGGGTGCACGGGATGGTCAGCAAGGAGCTCGTGCTCAGCTTCGCTGACCTGATCAAGCGGCCGCTGATCGAGGACTACATCACGCTGTGCTGCGTCTCCAATCCGGTCGGCGGCCCGTATATCGGCAATGCCAAGTGGCTCGGGGCCAGCCTCCGCGGCCTGCTGCAGGAGGCGGGAATTAAGGCAGGCGCCAGCCAGCTGCTGGCCACCTCGTCCGACGGCTTCACCTCGGGATCGCCGGTGCAGATCGCGATGGAGAGCGGCCGCGACAGCCTGCTCGCCGTGGCCATGAACGACGCGGCCCTCCCGGTCGAGCACGGCTTCCCGGTGCGGCAGGTTATTCCGGGACTGTACGGCTACGTCTCAGCATGCAAGTGGATCGTGGACATCGAGGTCACGACCTATCAGGCCGCGCAGGCTTACTGGGTGCCACGCGGCTGGTCGGCGCAGGCGCCGATCAAGACCGAGTCCCGCATCGACGTGCCGAGCGGCCAGCAGCCGGTCACGGCCGGCACCACAGTCCCGATCGCGGGAGAGGCCTGGGCACAGCACAAGGGGATTGACGCGGTCGAGGTTCGCGTCGGCAATGGCCCGTGGCAGCAGGCGAGGCTCGCTCCCGTCCCTGACCTCGATTGCTGGCGACAGTGGGTCTACGACTGGCACGTAAGCGTCCCGCCGGGTAACTACCTGGTCGAGGCACGCGCCACCGACAAGACCGGGTACACGCAGACCGCGCTGCAGGAGCCACCCGCGCCGAACGGCGCCAGCGGGTATCCGTCCGTCCTCGTCAACGTTGTCAGCTGAGCGGCCCCAGCGGTTACAGCAGCTGGTCGCGGAGCTGCCCGTACATGTAAGCGCCCAGCCAGCGGCCGAGCTCGTCGAAGAACGCGCGCTGCGCGGAGAACTCGGGCTGCCCGGAGAACACGGGCTGCCCGGAGGACACGGGCTGTCCGGAGAACTCAGGCTGTCCGGAGAACTCTGGCTGCCTGTAGAACTCTGGCTGCCTGTAGAACTCTGGCTGCCTGTAGAACTCAGGCGGCCGGGCGAGCGGGACGGGCCCCGTGGTCTTGTCGTTCCCGTCGATGGCCGGTAGCTGCAGCGCGGTGACATGGCCGCCGAGACGCCAGCCTGGCGCCCGGCCGGGACCGGTGACTACCAGCACGGGGCAGGCGATGCTCAGCCGGAACGCCGGCCGGGCGGGCAGGTCAGGCTGGATCAGCACGAGCGCGCTGGCGGCCGCGGTGCGAGCGCTCCACAGCGCGGCCGCACGCGCTCCCCGGCCCTGCGCGGCCACGATCACCTGCTGCATCCCCTCCTGGTGCCGCAGGCGCGCACACGCCGCGTCCAGCCCGTTCCCGGCCACCCCTGGAAGCGGGAGCCAGCGCGATCGCCTGAGCATGGCGAGGTAGAAGTGGAACCCCCGCTCCGTGAACCACGTGGCCAGGTCGGCCGGCGGCCCAGCGTCCCCGGCGGCCTGCACGTACAGCACGGACCGGCGGCTGGACTGCAGCGACCGGCGCCCGAGCATGACCTGATCCGGCCCCGCGGCTGGTTCCGCGCCCGGCACCGGCGCGTGCTCATAGCCGTCGAAAGCAGCAACGCTGGCGCCGATACTCACCGCGCTCCCCCGTCCCGGCCGCCCCGCAGGCTGGACCAACCAGTTCCTCACAGGCAGTGTCGCACTGTAATCGTGCGATTACGCAATAGCCACGCCGTGAGGGTTGCTGACCGCTGAATTACATCGGCCCGAAGATTAGCCGATTTAAGTATCGGGAACGAGGTATGCCCACGCCGGTCGGGTTTGCCCGCTCGCGGCCACGGGAATTACAATCGCAGGCGAAATACGGTGCTGCGCCGCTTAGCTGCATGCTGCATTAGCGCCGGAAGGGGACGAGGCCCCTCCATGTATGAGATGGAGGGGCCTCGCCGTTTGCCTCGCTGCCCGGGTTGCCGGTTACCCGGCCAGGCTGCGCGGCGGTTACCTCGCGGCCCTAGCCGTCCGATTGCTCGGCTGCTGTACGCCGCGTGGCGCCACCGGTGTCAGATTCCCGCCGTCCGCGCCAGTCGCCCGGCCCTTCCAGCGTTCCCGAGGTCTCCCCCGGGGCGGATCCCGTCTTCAGTGGTGAGAGATTTCTACTGCGGATCGAGTGCGCGGCACAAGGCCTTTCCGGGAGAAGTTCAAGATTCTTTGGCCATCCACAAGACATCTGTTGTTTATCCCCTGTCAACGACAAATCTCCACGGCGCCATCCACAACTTGTCCACAGGAACTGTGGACAAGTGGAATGGCGGCCAACCGCCGCGGACAGGCGCAAGCTGCTCAGACCGGCAGTGCGCTCAGACCGGCAGTGCGCTCAGACCGGCAGTGCGCTCAGACCTGCATCTGCGCCGCGAGGTCGTCGTCGACGATGAGCAGCAACTTGCCCTGGATATGCCCGTGCTCGATCTCACGCTGCGCAGCGACCGCGTCCTTCCAGTAGAACCGCCGCGAAACGTGCACCTGCAGCGAACCGTCATCGAACCACGGAGCCATCCTGATCAGGTCGGATCCGGACGGCCTGCTGTCGTAAGGCTGCCAGCGGACGCCGGCACTCTGCGGATAGTCGGCGTGCACCGCCGTCGCTACCACGCCGCCCTCGCGCGTTGAGGCGGCGGCACCCGCGAGCGTTGGCGCGGCGGTGGCCAGCGCCTTCGTGACGCCGCCGCCGGACAGCGAGCGGACCTGCTCAGGCCAGTCCTGCTGGGTGTGGTCAACCACCAGTTCGGCGCCGAGGGTGTGCAGGAACTCGTGGTTCTGCGGGCTGGCGGTTGCGATCACGCTCGCTCCGAGAATGCGCGCGATCTGCACTGCAAGGTGCCCGACGCCGCCAGCAGCCGCGGTTATCAGCACAGTGTCGCCGCTGCCAACTCCCAGCTCGCTGGCCAGGCCCTGCAACGCCGTCAGCCCGCACACGGGGACGGCTGCTGCCTCGTCGGGGTCGAGACCGGTTGGCAGCGGGGCAAGCTGCTCGGCCGGGCACGCGACATACTCGGCATAGCAGCCATCCGGCCAGCGGTAGCCGTAGACCGGCTCGCCATCTTCGAACGCGGCGGCGTCACCCGTGTTCCCCTCCACCACGCCGGAGAATTCCAGGCCCGGAATGTAGGGGAATGAACCGGGCATCTGGCCGGAACGCCGGGCCGCGTCCCAGGGCCCGACGCCTGCGGCCAGCACCCGGACGAGCACGTCCTCAGGACCCGGCTCGGGCATCGCCGCCTCGGCCATCCGCAGTACGTCCGGGCCGCCCGGCTCATCCACCATGATCGCCTGCATCGTCACTCCTGCCGTCAAGTCCGTCGGTAGCTGAGAGACAGTCCGATGCTCAAAGACATAGGTGCGGTTCCCTGGCAAGCCAGGAACCACTCCGCAAGCCTGTCATGGCTGTCGTCCGTACTCTCGCTGCGGGCGCCTCAACCACGGGCGTCTCAACCACGGGCGCCTCAACCACGGGCGCCTCAACCACGGGCGCATCAACCGATGGCGGCGCGGACCTGACGGCTTTACGCTTCCTTGAAGGACGGCGACTTTCACACGAGTCGCGGGGAGGGAATCCGATGCCGAAGTTCATGGACTTCCACGATGACCTGAAGCTGCCTGCCGGCGCTATCGAGGAGATCGCGCAGGGCACGCGCGATGGTGCGACCGACCAGTTTGGCGTCAAGCAGCTCGAGCTGTTCCATAACGCGGACGGCAAGGTCTACTGCCTGCTCGAAGGCCCCGACGAGGAGGCCATCCGCCAGCACCATGCCGCGCTCAACGTGCCGTGCGGCGACGTGCACCGGGTGGACAGCCTGCTCTGACCGGCTGCTGCGCGGAGCCGATTACTGGAGCAGGCCAGCCAGCCCTACGATGGCGCAGGAACCCTGCGACACGGCTGGCGAGGAGAAACATGGCGGACAGCACCGGAACGGCAGGGCCAGCCAGCGCGGAGCCCGCCAGGGAGCTGACCGTCGAGCTCGGTGACGACTATGTGGCGACGCTGGAGTTCAGCCGGCCGCCGAGCAACTACTTCAGCGTCGGCCTGATCGAGCAGCTCGCGGCCGCGTGCGAGGAGCTGGCGGCGAGCCCGCACTGCCGCGCGATCGTGCTGTGCAGCGCCGGGCGCGTGTTCTGCGCGGGCGCCGATTTCGCCGACAAGGACGCGATCGGCAGGCCGGACGGGGCGCACCTGTACGACTTCGCCATCCGGCTGTTCGAGCAGCCGCTCCCGGTCGTCGCCGCCATCCAGGGCGCCGCGGTCGGCGGCGGGCTCGGGCTGGCACTGGCCGCGGATTTCCGCGTGGCCGCACCGGAAGCCAGGTTCGCGGCGAACTTCGCGCTGCTCGGCATCCATCAGGGCTTCGCGCTGAGCGTCACGCTGCCGGCCGCTGTCGGCCAGCAGAAGGCGCAGGACCTGCTGTATACCGGGCGCCGGATCGGTGCTGAGGAGGCCCACGCGATCGGACTTGCCGACCAGCTAGCCGAATCCGGCCAGGCACGGGCGCGCGCGCGTGAGCTGGCCGCGCAGATCGCCACATCAGCTCCGCTCGCGGTTCGCTCGATCCGGGCAACGCTGCGAGGTGAGCTCGTCGAGGCGGCACGACAGGCGATGGTCAGAGAGCGGGCAGAACAGGAGCGGCTCATGCAGACAGCGGACTGGCGCGAGGGCCTGGCGGCAGTGCGGGACCGGCGGCCCGCCAGCTTCACCGGCCGGTGAGCATGCCGGTACTGACCCGGACGGCCGGGAACATCGCCTATCAGGTCACCGGCAGCGGGATGCCGGCGCTGCTGCTGACGCACGGCTACGGTGCCACCTCGGCGATGTTCCGGCCGAACCTGGCGGCGATCAGCGCGAGCAACCAGGTCGTGACCTGGGACCTGCGCGGCCACGGCAATAGCGACTACCCGGACGATCCTGCCCGCTACGAGCCCGGCGAGGCGCTGGCGGACATGCTCGCTCTGCTCGGTGTGCTCGGACTTGACCGCGCCGTTCTGGGCGGTCACTCGCTCGGCGGCTTCCTGTCGCTCGACTTCGCCCTGAGCGCCCCTGACCGGGTGGCGGGCCTGGTGCTGATCGACACGGGTCCTGGCTACCGCAACGACGCCGCCAGGGATGACTGGAACCGGCGCGCCAACGGGACGGCCGACCGTCTCGCCGCGCGCGGCGTGGCGGCCCTCGGATCGAGCGCGGAGCTGCACGCGGACGAGCATCGCGATGCCAGCGGCCTGATTCACGCCGCCCGGCACACGCTGACGCAGCGCGACGCGCATGTCATCAACGGGCTGCCGCGGATTGAGGCGCCGACGCTGGTCATCGTCGGCGCCGATGACACCCCGTTCCTCGGGGCGGCTGACTACATGGCGGCCAAGATCCCGCATGCACGCAAGGTCGTGATCCCGGACGCCGGGCACGCGCCGAACGTCTCCCAGCCCGAGCTTTTCAACCAGGTGCTTCGCGGTTTCCTGGCCGACATCACCGCCACTGAGGGCTCGGCGTGACTCCCCGGGCCCCTGACAGCCCGATGCACGGCAGACCGACGCAGGACAGACCCGGTGCCGAGGAGATTCGCGCCGAGGTGGCGGAGTGGGCCAGTCAGCACTGGGACGCGGACATGGCGCTGCATGACTGGCGGGTGCTCCTGCTCGAGGCAGGCTGGGCCGTGCCCAGCTGGCCCCGGCGCTGGCATGGCCGCGACTTGCCAGCCTGGGCCGACGACGTGGTCGCGAGCGAGCTGCTGCGCCTCGGTGCGGTCGGTGTCCCCGTCGGCAGCGGGACGTGGCTGGCAGCGCCGACCATCCTGGCACACGGCAGCGACGTGCTGCGTGAGCGGCTGCTGGCGCCGATCCTGACCGGGGAGCAGACCTGGTGCCAGCTCTTCAGCGAGCCCGGTGCCGGCTCCGACCTGGCCGGGCTGTCCACCTCGGCTGTGCTGGACGGCGACAGCTGGGTGATCAGCGGTCAGAAGGTGTGGAACACCAGCGCGCACCACGCCGACATGGCCATGCTGCTGGCCAGGACCGACTGGAACGTGCCGAAGCACCAGGGCATCACGTACTTCGCGCTGCCGATGCACCAGCCCGGCGTCGAGGCTCGCCCGCTCCGGCAGATGAACTTCCACGCGTCGTTCAACGAGGTGTTCCTCACCGACGCCCGCGTTCCGCGCGACAACGTGATCGGCGCGGTAGGTCAGGGCTGGGCGGCGGCGCTGACCACGCTGGCGTACGAGCGGCGTTTCGCCGCGCTGCAGCGCCCGCGCTACTCCCCCGCGCCGGGGCGCGCACTCGACGAGGCGCGGGCCGAGGCTGACGACCACTTCGCGACCTATTCCTGGTATCCGCAGCGCGCCGGGCGGCCCGACCTCGTGGTCGAGCACGCCAGGGCTGCCGGGGTTAGGGACGATCCGGTGATCCGGCAGGCCGTCGCCGGGATTATCACGATGCAGCGAGTCAGCGCGTGGACCGCGGAGCGAGCGCGAGCCGCCAGAGCCCTTGGTGCCAGGCCCGGCGCGGAGGGCTCGATCGGGAAGCTGGCGGCAAGTAACATCGCGCGGGAATCGGCGCGGGTGCACGCGATGATCGCCGGCGCGCAGTCACTGCTGACCGGCCCTGACTCGCCGATGAGCGGGATCATCGCCGAGGTTCTGCTGTCCGTGCCCGGTCAGTCGATCGCCGGCGGCACTGACGAGATCCAGAAGAACATCCTCGCCGAGAAAGTGCTCGGGCTGCCCGCCGAGGTCCGGGTCGACAAGGACGTGCCATTCAGCCAGATTAAGCACCGTGGCTGAGCTGAGCGCTGATCCTGCTGCGAGCCGCCTGGCCCGGTACGACGGTCACGCGGAGTGGTACGAGCAGACGTCCTCGGCGTATGACAGGTCGGAGGATGAGGAGTTCCTGGCGCGCCACCTCGGCACTAGCGGCAACCCGGGAACCGTGGTTCTCGAGCTCTGCTGCGGGACCGGCCGGCACGGCAGCGCGCTGCGCGCGGCCGGGTATCGCGTGCTGGGTTTCGACATCTCGGCTGATCAGCTTCGCTATGCACGGGGACGGCTGACGGCCACGTTCCGTGCCGATGCCAGCAGAATGCCGGTGCGCAGTGGTGCGGCCGGCGTTGCCATCGCCATGTTCATGCATACCGACGTGGCGGACTTCGCTGCCGTGGCGCGGGAGGTGGCGCGGTGCCTGCGGCCGGGCGGGCGGTTCCTGTACGTCGGGCTGCATCCGTGCTTCCTCGGACCGTTCGTGAACCGGACGGCTGAGTCGGCCGACGGGTCCCTTCAGTTCATGCCGGGCTACGGGCGAGTCGGGTGGTCGAACCGCGGCTCGGGCGACGGATCGGGCCCTGCGAGCCGCGTCGGCTTCCACCACAAGACGCTCGGGAGCTTCGTCGGCGCCATCGCCGGCGCCGGGCTGATCATCGGAGAACTGGAGGAGCTGTCCGGCGGCGGAACCGTGCTGCCGCGCAACATCGGCATCGTTGCGGAGAAGCCTGCCTGACGCCGCTACCTTGGCGGGCGGCCCGTGCGCTTCTCCCACTCCTGCCTGGTCAGCGCATATTCGACCTCGCCCTGCTCGGAGCCCTCGATCGGGTCGGGTCCGTCGTACGGAGTCGTGCGCACCAGCGTCAGGCCGCACTTCTCCATGACGCGCCGGGAGGCGGCATTGACCGTCATGGTGTGCGCGAACACCCGCTCAACGCCAAGCTCGGTGAAGCCCATGTCGATCAGGGCACGCGAGCCCTCGGTGGCGTAGCCCTTATTCCAGGCCGACCTGCTGAGCCGGTAGCCGAGGTCGATGTTCGTGATGTCCCCGTCGGCGCCAGGACGGAAGTGGAACCAGCCGAGGAACTCACCGGTGGTGCTGGACTCTGCCGCCCAGGTACCGAGCCTGTCCAGCCGCTGGTAGACGGCACGATGAAATGGGATGACCTCGTCCCGCAGCACTTCGCGAGGTGTTGGCCTGCCGCCGGTAAGGTAGCGCATCACCTCTGGGTCGTTGTTGAGGTCAAAGAGGCTGTCCACGTCGCCCTCGGTGAACTCCCGCAGGGTCAGTCGGTGCGTTTGCAAGATGATGTGCACATGAGGATTATCTGCGCGCGGCTGATTCGCTGACGATATTCAGAGGTAGCTCAGAGACTGGCCCGGGCGAACAGAGCCAGGATGGGGCTATGACGACAGTGATGGCACCCCTGGCCCGCGCCGAGGACGGCCAGCCAGCAGCCGCGATCACCGACCGCACGCTGCTACGGACCGATGGCAGCGCCGTTCGCGTGCTTGTCGTCGATGACGAGCCGAGCCTGGCCGAGCTGCTGGCCAGCGTGCTGCGCTACGAGGGCTGGGAGATCCGGACGGCGGCGGATGGCGGCAGCGCCGTGCGGACGGCACGCGAGTTCCAGCCGGACGCGATTGTGCTCGACATCATGCTCCCCGACTTCGACGGCATCGAGGTGCTGCACCGCGTCCGGGCAGTCCTCCCGCATGTCTGTGTGCTCTTCCTCACAGCCCGCGACTCGGTCCAGGACCGCGTCAGCGGCATCACCGCAGGCGGCGACGACTATGTGACCAAGCCGTTCAGCCTGGAGGAGGTGATCGCCCGGCTGCGCGGGCTGCTGCGCCGGGCCGGGATGGCGCGGACTCATTCGGGCGTCGAGCTGACCGTCGCGGACCTGGTCATGGACGAAGATGCCAGGGAAGTGCGCCGGGACGGCGAGCTGATCGAGCTGACCGCAACCGAGTTCGAGCTGCTGCGGTTCCTGATGCGCAATCCGCGCCGGGTCCTCTCCAAGGCGCAGATCCTCGACCGGGTGTGGAACTACGACTTCGGCGGTCAGGCACATGTCGTCGAGCTCTACATCAGCTACCTCCGCAAGAAGATCGACACCGACCGCGAGCCGCTGATCCACACGGTTCGCGGAGTCGGCTACGTGCTTAAGCCGCCGGCCTGACATGACGGCGCACTCGACGCGCGGCCGGCCGGAGCGCCCGTCCCGGCTCCGCGGATGGCTCGCCGCCCGGACGCTGCGCGGACGGCTGATTGCCGGGCTGCTCACGCTGCTCGCGCTGGCCTGCGCCACAGTTGGCGTGGTCACCTACACGCACCTCCACAGCGTGCTGATCAGCCAGCTCGATGTCGAGCTTGGCACGGCCAGCGCTCGGTACGCGGACTGCACCAGTCCGCCGCAGAGTGGCGATCCGGACGGCGGTG
>Ga0335074_10002170_pt1 | contig 26733 bp, 20 predicted proteins | sample Lox_Sample_23_FD_206715 | JGI IMG/M metagenome (GOLD analysis project Ga0335074, IMG submission 206715) | Soil microbial communities from Loxahatchee National Wildlife Refuge, Florida, United States - Lox_Sample_2.3 | ecosystem: Environmental > Terrestrial > Soil > Wetlands | place: USA...
TGTGCCACCTTCTCGGCTTTCACACCGCAATCCGGACACCGCACCCGGTATAACTCCACCACCACCGTGGTGCGGTATTCAAAGCAGGGCAAGTCGCGCACTTCCCGTTCGTAGACCTCGGCGATCTCCCTCACGCTCCGGCCGCAGCCCGAGCACACCCACTTGCCAGCCTTTCGGCGCACCCATAGCTTCAGCAGTTTTGCCGGTTCATCGATCTCGCTCCGATACACCTGGTAGCCCGGCCAGCCCAGGATCCTCGTCCAGTCGTTGTTCCTCAAACCGGGAGTGTAGCGAAATTGTCACCCTCACCGAAACCCCGTCAATCGGTCAGTCTGCCGGATTCCTGCGCAGACCCCTTTAACGAGACAACCGCTTCGGTAATTCGCTCATTCGCGGGTCGTCACCCTTTCTACTTGCAACTCCTTGGGCGCCACCTATTTGAAGCCGATCGTCTGGGCGAGTCAGGTGAAAGCGCACTAGACCGTTTTATGATGGAGGCTGGTGGACGCCTTCGGGAGCTTTGGAAGACTCTGACTTCCTCAGAGCAGCAGCAGTTGCACGATCTTAGGAGGGGTAAACGAACTCAACTACGCACGTTGCGGATGCGCGGTCTGGTTACAAGTGATGGTGTCGCTTTCGGCGAGGTCCTTCTCCAATGGCTGAAAGAGTATCCGTAGACACACTGGGACTGGAGGCAGTTCCCAGTTTTTGGGAGATGCTCTGGCTTGTTTTAATGCAACCAGTTCGACTTCATCGTAGACTCCGGGTACATGGAATCGACGAGATCCAACCGATATATTACTCCTTATCGTCCCATCACTCGCTTCAAGCCGCGAATCGACAATACGCCCTTCGACTCCATAGAGTGATTCTTTCAATTATCCCAGTAGGTGCGTTGCTGATGGCAATGGTCCTCAGGCTTGGTGCAACGATTCCTGAGCTTCGACATGTGGTGCTTGGGTTCACTTTGGGAATTTATACCGGGTTGTTTGCTGCCCTTTCCGGTGGCGTTATTATGGAGCCCCTTGCGGGCGTTGGCCTTGGAGTAATGGCGGGCATTTGTTATGGAGTTCTTACTAGCTGGATCCCAGGTCTCGAATTCGGCGTCGCCCTCGTGGTCGCTTTGTATCGAATTCCGCAATACCTTACCGAATCACTACTCGGGATTATTCTTTACGCTGTCCAGCTTATATGCGGGTTCCCTACACTTAGTAGAACACCCGTGTTATTTAATGAGCTCAGCTATTTTCCATATCCACTCCTCAAAGACCACATTGTAAAGAGTGCCTTAGTTGTCGATGCCACTTTAATCCGGCGTGTTCTGGACGCGTGTGCCATCGCACCAGGTCAAAGGCGCGTAGGCCGATCTGCTCTGGTTCGCCTTCAGGCGCTAGATTTGAAATCGCTCGGAGAGACAGGGCAATTCACGCCGGCAGTCGCTCTAGAATCGAAATGGCTTCCGGGGGTTCAAGGGGCCTCGCCAATTTTATTGAGTTTCCGCGAGCTGAGTCGATACCTAGCCGCCGCCCGATCGTCTTCGAACCCCTATTATCAACTCAACCATCTAGAGCAGGCGAAAAGAGCTGTCCGAGCATTGAAAAACCAGCTTCTCTCCGAAAAGCCGTACGTGGTCGACGCCCTAACACCGACTTTCGAGGAGTGGCAACTTAAAACCGAAACTTTGTATCGCGAATCCGAAGCAGCTGCAGAGAAACTGGTACCCAATCCATTCCGCGCGGATGCGCCCTTGAGCCCCGATTCAGGAAGTGAGGTATTCAGAGGACGGGAAGCTGTTATCGATCGCGTGAGGTCGTTGCTGTTCGATTCACGGATGAATTACTCGATTGCAATCCTTGCTCCGCGACGATTCGGAAAGACATCTCTTTTAAAGATGTTGCCCGGATTAGTTCCCGATGCCATTTTCGTGTTTTTTGATTTACAGGCCAATCCGGTAGATTCACCGGAGGCTTTTTTAAGGGCACTATCCGCGCAAACAGTAGCTCAGTCCCAGAACGAGCGACGAGTGGTTATTCCTCCGTTACCGAATGAGTCCACATTCGAGGCAGCTAGCCAGTGGATAGACCTTGTTGAGCACGCGTTGGGCGAGCTGCGTCTGATCTTTTGTCTTGACGAATTCGAGGTTCTTGAGAAGCTGTTTCCAAGGAACGAGATCGATCTTATTAAACTTATGGGTCTTTTCCGGGGTATCATCCAACACAGAAAACGGGTACGCCTATTAATAGCGGGCGCGGCGCCATTTGATCGCCTGCCAATCATGTGGAATGACTACTTCATTAATTTGCAAGAGGTACGCTTTGGTCCTCTTGATGTGAATTCGGCGCGCGGTCTATTGATGACGCCTAGCATCAGCTTCCCGCGGGACACACTAGATGTGAGGGTTGCTGATACCATCATCGAGCGGACGGGGTGTCAGCCATTCCTTTTGCAGTTGTATGCTTCCGGCATCGTGTCCTTGCTCAATGATGAGAATCGTAAGACCGCGAACGTGGAAGACGTTTACAAGGTCGAGCGCAGCATCCTTACCGAAGGGCAGGCAATTTATTATTTTCGAGACATCTATTATCGGATGCCGATAGCCGTCCGAGTAGCACTTGCTCGGCTTGTTCGCTACAGAGACTTCACTCTTGATCGGGCGACAAGCGATTGGCTTAATAGGCGATACCTATTGACAAACAAACGAACAATATCTATCCCGGTATTCGGCGCATGGCTCGAACAAGAAACTGCCGGCGGAGAATTAACCGAGGCGGATACCTGAGCCCTGAACGCGTTCATCAGAATGGAAAACGGCTCTGCTATCGAATGCTTAAATAAGCCCAGCTAGCGTCTTACCGAAAGCTGGCATACAATTACATCGTGAATAGGCGATTTCTAACCGTCATTTCTATGTTTTCTTCACTTGCCATAATTGTATCTTGGCTGAATGTGGGCAATGGCAAATTTTCCGAGATCTCGTGGCCTTTTTATATGGCTTGGCATCTTCATCTGGGGCGATGGAATTGTGCTGGGCTTATTTCTAACGGTGGGCGGCGTGGTGCTCTGGTGGAAGAATGATTCAATTGTGACTGGCCTGTTCTTTTCTACCTACGCGTCAATCCGAGTGTTTATTGAGATACTGTATAACCTAAATGCTCAGTTTTCTACTACTCCTCGCCCATGGGAACGGGATATACTCATGTTCGCGGCATCATGGCATATTCAGCCTGTCGAACTTTATGTAATGGCACAGATCGCTTATTCAGCGATGTTTGTATCGATGTCATTGGTGCTGATGTTTTATCTAAAAAAGTACTTTAGTCGGTGACAGCATCGCTTTCCGCTGCCGCGAGATCGTCGGCGCGGTGGTCTGCAGCGAGGTCATGATCCCGCTCTGGGTCTCACCCTCGGCCAGCGCGCGGATCAAGCGCCGCTCGAAACGGGTTCCTCAGGGCGTACTCGATATCAGCCAACCCGTTCCGCTGGGCCTACAACTGACCGCGGCCGCAGACTCATCCCTAACAAATCGCCGAGACAGCTTACTAATATGACTGAATGGGTCCTCCCGCGATATTCCTAAAATTGAACCCACGCTGCCCAGAGGAATAAGCCTCGTGTTCAGTAAATATCCATCGGTGAAGTTGCTCCATCGTGAGAACTCGCTGTGTGATCAAAGGTAACTTCGTCAAACTCGCCTGCTCTTTGTTCCAACGGTCGGACCATAACGTCTTGTCCATAGAAGCATCAATCACGCCCTCGAACTCGAGGATATAGTGACATGGCCTCGGTTCGAGAGCATAGATCCACTCAAAAATTCGCTGCGTTCTTGGCAGGTGAAAATCAGATGTAATAACCAGAAGGCGCCGCAAACGCGCTGGTTCGGCGTGAATGACTCGTGAAAAGAAAGCGTTTCCAATTGTATCGTATGAACACGACTCAGTGATAATGGATCTCTCGGGGACCCCGCGGTCGGTCAAGTATTTCGCCGCTGCCGATGACTCTAGGATCGGAAACCCATTTCCACCAATTGGCGGAGGGCGGTGCGTCGTTCCAGCGCTGAGCGTGATGATGTATTGGCCATCGAAAAGTTCTATCGCGCGATCCAATCGGCGTTCTACCCAGGACGGCAATTGGCCTTCAGTTCGGACGCCTCCCCCAGGTATTAAAATTGCGTCGAAATTCGTCATGAGAGAAGCGGTTCGATCCCAAGAATAGTCCAGATACGAGCCGCAATTTGATTGTGCGGGAAGTACCCCCAATCGTCAAGGGTCGGACGCATCGCTTGCAGTCGAGTCGATCCTCAGAACTATCTACGTTTCGACTCAGCGAACGGAATGTCGCGTATCTTATAGATACTATTGATCGAGGCGGATCGATTGTCCATATCGCCGGGGTTACTCTCTAGAACTCTTGGATCCCCCTGGTCGCGTGCCCCATCGAGATCGACCGCGAGATGAGCGGCTGAAAACACTTCGTGGAGTTAACATTCTCAAAATCACCCACAAGGCAGCTTTAAGATGCTCAACAATTAACCAACAAAGCGTTTGTTTTCAATGGTCGGGGCGGGGAGATTCGAACTCCCGACCCCCTGCGCCCAAGGCAGGTGCGCTACCAGGCTGCGCTACGCCCCGACAGGTGAAGCTTCCTTGATTTTAAACCACTTCTGGCCTTGCCATCCATCCCGAAAACCCGTTCTCAGCCCAAAACTGTATCAAAACTGTATCAAAACCCCTTCATTGCAGCTTAGCTGTATCAAAACCCTTCACTTCGTTGGCTTGCCGATTGATCTTTTCGAGGGCCTCGCGTTTCATTTGCAACTTCATTTGCGAGTACTTCTTGAAGACCTTCGCGTCGCCTTGGCGGAGCATCTGGGTCACCCACTCGTCCGCAACCCCACCCGCGCTGAGCCGGGTGGCGTACGTCGAGCGGAGATCGTAAATCCGAAAATACGGAATGTTCGCACGCTTCAGGGTCTTGTGCCATACGGTCTTGAAGGTCGTCTGGTGCCCTGATGAGTTTTTGTCGCTCGGAAAAAGTAAATCGCCGGTACCCGCACAACGAATCTGGTCCCGAAACGCCTCAACTGCAATCGCTGTGAGAGGCACTTCGGCCACACCGTTCGGCGTTTTTGAGTCCGGAATCCACACCGTCGCGTTCTCCAAATCCACCTGATCTTTTCTCATCGTTATAAGTTCCTTGTACACCCGCAACCCGGTCTCGGTGATGATCCGAACGACGTTGCGAAGATACTCGGGTGCATGGAATTCGATCATCTGCTGTTCCGACCACGTGACGTAGTGCGGCCGGAACAATCCGCGGATTGAAACTGGAAACTCGACACCGGCACACGGATTCAGCGGGAGGAATTTTTTTCGCACCGCCACGTTCAATGCTCGACGCAAAACCCGGAACTCCTGATGCACTGTAGTGGCCTTGAGGATTCCGAGCTCCCGAAACCCGTTCTTTGTTTTCACTCGGACGCGCTTCATGAGCCGTGCGCGCAGATACTGCTCGATGGCATCCGCCGTGATGTCCACCAATCGCCACGAACCGAATGTCGCTTGCAAATGGTTCATCGCTCGCTCATTCGCCTCATGGGTCTTCTGCGCACGGATCGGCGGCCTCGAGTAATTCTCCACGAACCAATCCGCCCAATCTTTAAAGGTGAGCTGTTCGCCCCTTCGCACGACCTCCAGCGTGCGATTGTCGCGGGCCTGGAGACGCTCGCGCAATCGGCGCTGCGCCTCGTCCCAGTCTTCGGTGTTTGTCGATTCGAGACGCCGCACTCCAGACGAATCGCGATAGCGCATCCACCACATCTTGCTCCCGCCACGCCTGTAAACGACGCCATCATGCTTACTCGGTCTTGCCATTCTCCATCTCCTGTTTGAACTGCGCGCGGAAGGGCTCCAAATCCGATTTCAAGAACCGGATGTTGCGGCCCATCACGCGGAGATGGGGAATCTGCTTTCGCTCTACCCAAAGATACACGGTTTGCGGGCTCACGCCAAGAAAGGCGGCAGCCTCACGCACTCGCATCGGAATTTCCTGACTAGCACCTTTTGAAGACGAAAACTGCGTTGTATCTTGAACGGGCATTGAGAGTTGTCCTTAAGAAGTGTCGTTAAGAATTGCATCGGCCCGCACCACGTGACGGTCCGCCAGGTCCAGATCGACGAGCCCGCCCTTTCGGACGCCACAAGCGGGGAAAAACCTTGTACGTCTGGAAACAGAATAGAGCAGACAGGAGCTGCCTCCAATGTTTTGTTGCTAATTTACAATGTGCGGTTGGCATCGTGAGGACTTTCGGGCGAAGTGCGGATTCGTGCCGACAATCGCGACTTACAGTGGGCGAACCCGTCTCCGGTTCGGAGGACGACGGTGAATCGGGAACAAGAGAACAACGCGTTTTCTCCACCTGTTTCGAACGATGGAGGATCTTAGCTTCAACTCCGCGCGGCTCCTAGCGGAGCGCAAACTGAGCATAAGATGTGTGATAGAAGTACACGATTAGCGTCTCCGAACGTTGTGGATCGCTCGCCGGCTCCTCTACTGCGCAGAGGCGGAATCCGATGAAAGTAGGCATTCTTTCTGATATTCACGGGAACGTCGAAGCGCTTTCGGCGCTTCCGGAGCGCTTTGATGAACTTTGGGTGCTTGGCGATCTGGTCAACTATGGGCCGAATCCGTCGGAGGTCGTCGACTACGTCAAGGCAAACGCGATCGTTGTGGTCCGTGGGAATCACGATCATGCGGTCGGCTTCGGTGAAGATTCGCGCTGCTCGGCCCCCTTTCGAGAAATGGCGCAGGCGATGCAAGAGTACACGATGGCGGTTCTTTCCGATCAGCAGAAAAGCTTTCTGCGCGAGCTTCCGCTGAAAATCGACCGGAATCTTGAAGGCGTCAAAGTTTCGCTTTGCCACGCGGTTCCGTCTGATCCGCTCTTTGCTTATTGCCCGCCTGAGTCCGATCGCTGGGGGGATGAAATCAAGGCGGTAACCGGAGATGTATTGCTCGTTGGACACACGCACCTGCCGTTCCAGCGCGAGTTCGGAGGCAAGCGGGTGGTGAATCCTGGCAGCATCGGGCAGCCGAAGATCGGCCGTCCAGAGGCGTGCTATGCAGTTTGGGACACGTCTCGAGCAGACAGCCCGATCTCTTTGCGAACGTTTGAGTATCAATTTGAGGAAACAATCCGGAAGATCGAAGCGTTGCCCCTTCCGGCCGAGATTAAGTCCAGCTTGGCCTCGGTGCTGCGCTACGGCGGACTTCGTTGAAGTGCGAGAATCGATGAACATGAAGACGAACCGATCTGGCGCGATGCTCTTTTTGGCCCTCCTCGGCGCGATGTGCGCACACGGAGCTTCGCGGCGTTTGATCAAAAAGATTCACGTGCCGGGGGACTATGGATGGGATTACCTCACGGCGGACAGCGATGGCCGGCGGCTTTACGTCAGCCATGACCATGAAGTGGTCGTTCTGGATCTGGACACCGGCGCGATTGTCGGCCAAATTCCTGGAGAAGACGTTCACGGAATCGCGATCGTCAAAGACCTGGGCCGCGGATTCATCAGTGCCACCGACCCAGGCTCGATTACAATCTTCGATCTTAAAACTCTCGCGGTGATCAAGCGCGTACCTGTTGGCGCCGATCCGAATGCGATCTTCTTCGATTCGAAGAGCGGACGAATTTTCAGCGCGGACCGAGGCAGCAAGCGCATTACCGCTCTTGACCCGAAGACCGGACGTGTCGTCGGCACCGTCGAGGGCCTCGGTGGGAAAACGGAGCACGCTGCATCCGACAACGCGGGCCATATTTTCGTCAACATGCAAGACGTGGACAAAATGCTCAAGATCGATTCGCAGACTCTCAAAGTTGTTGAGACCTGGTCCACGTCGCCGTGCGGCCAGCCGAGCAGCATGGACATCGATCGCGCGCATGAGCGAATCTTCGTCGGATGCAGGAGCGGCGTCATGGCTGTTGTCGACGGGAAAAGCGGACGGATCATCACAACACAGCCCATCGGGCGTGGCGTCGACGCGGCAGAATTCGACCAGGATCGCGGACTCGTCTACTTCTCCTGCGGTGATGGCACGATGTACGTCTTTCACGAAGACTCGCCTGACATGTACAGTCTGGTGGACACGGTTAAGACGCAAAGCGGAGCCCGCACAATGGCGATTGATCGCAAGACAGGCCGGGCGTACTTATCGGTCGCTGAATTCGGGCCGCGCCCGCAGGCGAAACCGGGTAGTCCCGCCCCCAGAGCGCCGATGATTCCCGGAAGTTTCTCGGTGCTGGTGTTCGGTGAGCAGTAGCGCGGGGTGAAAACTTCCATCGTTTGCAGGCTGTGGCTCGATAGGAACGACTTCAGGGATAGTATCCGGCGTCCGCCCGTTTCGCCGGGCCGGGCAATGCCCGATTCCCTCCGGACTGCGATCTGCCGGGACGCTTGCCTCGCTTAATCTCCATGTGGTTGAATAAGTGTGGCAATGGAGTTTGCCGCCCTGTAGTCAGGGGAAACTGCCGAAAACCGGCTGATGACTCCTCCCCAATCCGAATGGAGGTGCGGTCCGCCACGGACCAGCCATGGGAGAGGTCGTTCAGCGAAGTTCTAGCGGCACACGAAGCGTTGGGATCGCGACATGATCGAGACGGCTTCGTACAATCTGCTGCAAACCCTGTTTGTGCTGGCATTCGCGCCGCTGTATGCCGGTGTGCTCGCTCGCCTGAAGGAGATCGTGCAGAGCAAACGCGGGCCGAGCATCCTTCAACCCTACCGGGACATTTTCAAACTGTTTCACAAGGATGAGCGCGTTTCGGAGCAGGCGACCTGGATCTTCCGGGTCACGCCTTATCTGGTTTTTGTGACGCCGATCTTCGTCACGATTTTAATTCCGGTGCTGACCGATTATCCGTTGATCTTCGCATTTATGGGCGACATGCTGGCGGGCGGATTCTTCCTCGGCATCGCCGGGTTTTTCGCGGCACTAGCCGCGGTGGATACCGGGAATCCGTACGGACCGATGGGCGCCAGCCGGACGCGAATGGTCGGGTTTCTTGCGGAACCGGTGTTCATGATCGTCTTTTTCACGGTTTCGTTCGTCGCGCAGTCGACCATTCCTTACATAGTGCAGCAGAGGTGGGTGGTGAACGTCGGAGCGTTTTTCTCGCCGGCTCACATTTTGCTCCTGATCGCGTTCCTGATGCTGATCCTGGCGGAAGGCGGGCGCATTCCCGTGGACAACCCGTCCGGCCATTTTGAGCTCGCGATGATTGATGAGTCGAAGGGGCTGGAGTATTCCGGACGCGGGGCCGCGCTGATGAAATGGGGCGGGCAGATGAAGTTTCTGGTGCTGACGTGCATTTTCCTGAATGTACTCTTTGCCCCGTGGGGGCTGGCGCACGGCACCAGCATCGCTGCCGTTCTCGCCGCTGTGCCCGCAATTCTTTTCAAGATCCTTCTATTCGGGATCTTGCTGGTCGCCATCGAAACTTCACTCGCAAAGCTGCGCCTGTTCCGCATCAGCGAATTTCTCGGCGCGGCGTTCATCACTTCGGTCGCGGCGATGGTCACAAGCATTTTTCCGGGAGGCTGATGATGCCGAACTCCGTTTCAGAAGCGCTGAATACGTTGTGCGCGGGGCTGATTCTCATCTCGGCGTTCGGGATGGTGGCGACGCGCCAGGTCCAGGGAGTTCTGCGGTTCTTTGTCGTCCAATCGTTTCTTCTGGCGGTATCGTCGGCGGCGCTTGGATTCAGCAGGGACTCCGTTCACCTCTGGACGCTTTCCGCGATCACGATCGCGGCGAAGGTCATCGCCATTCCGTGGGTGCTGCGCCGCCTTCTTCCCGGAGACTATTACGAGCGGCGCGAAATCGCGCAAGCGGTGAATATTCCCGCTTCGTTGCTGTTAGCGCTGCTGTTGACGGTTCTCTCGGAGTTTCTTGTCGCGCCGGTCGCTGCCGCCACCCATGACGCGGTAATCAAAGTGAATCTTCCGATCGGCCTCGCGGGCGTTCTGATCGGCGCGTATTCATTGATGGCGCGCCGCGAGGCGATTCCGCAACTGATCGGAATCCTGGCCATGGAAAATGGCGCTTTCTTCGCAGGGGTTGCCATCGCGCCAGAGCTGCCGATTATCGCGGAACTGGCGGTCGCGGTCGACGTGGTGCTGATCGCGGTCGTCGTTGGACTGCTGACGCGAACGATCCACAAGACGCTCGGGACAACCGAAGCCGCTTCACTCAGCAAACTGAAGGAGGAGACTCCGGTATGGCGCTAGTCGCGATCGTGTGCGTACCGGTTTTGGCGGCGCTGCTGTGCTGGATCGCGAGACCGGCTGCTTGGGGCATCACGCTGGTCTCAACATGGTCAACGCTCATTCTGGGGTTCTACGTCGTCGCCGAAGTGATCGCGAACGGGAGGGTTGTCGCGATCGCGGGGTGGTTTGAGGCGGATGGCTTGAGCGCGCTGGTGTTAGTGTTGGTGGGCTTCGTCCTGGCGCTCGCCTGCGTGTTCGCGGGCGGCTACATGCATCACGGCCACGACAAGAACCGCTTGTGGTGGTTCTACGCGAATTACAATTTGCTGACGTTCGCGCTGCTCGCCGTTCCCGCGCTTGCGGAACCAAACCTGGTGTGGGTCGCCGTAGAGTTGGTCACGCTTTTTAGTGTTCTGCTGGTCGGATTCGACAATACCGCGACGGCTCTCGAAGCGGCCTGGAAATTCGCGGTTCTGACGATCATGGGTGCGCCGATCGCGCTATTGGGATTTTTCACTTTGTTCTGGGCGTATCGCTCGGTGAGCGGCGGCGCCTGGGAGACGTGGGAAGGCTTGCGAGCGGCGGCGGCCTCGATGGATCCCAATCTCATAAAACTGTCGTTCCTTCTCGTGTTTGTGGGGTTCGGCGCAAAATCGGGTCTGGCGCCGATGCATACCTGGCTGCCGGACGCACACAGCCAGGCTCCCACGCCCGTCTGCGCGGTTCTGTCCGGCATCAAAACCACTGTCCCGCTTTATGTGATCCTGCGATTCCTTTCGATCGTGATCGCGTCGCCGATGGCGAGGCTGGGCAACTGGATGGTGATCCTCGGACTGATTTCGGTTGCGATTGCGGCGTTCCTGTTGGTACAGGTGCGGGACTACAAACGGATGTTTGCTTACTCGACGGTCGAGCACATGGGAATCATCCTGACGGCAGCGGGGCTGGCAACCCAGGGTTCGGATTTCGGGGCGGTTTCGCAGCTTCTGAATCACGCGATCACGAAATCGCTCTGCTTCTATGTCGCCGGACTCATTCTGCTGATGATGAGCACCCGCGAAATCATGTCGGTGCGCGGGTTGTTTCGAACGTCGCCATTCGCGGGATCGGCATTGCTTCTGTGTTCGCTGGCCATCGCAGGAGCGCCGCCGTTTCCGATCTTCCTGAGCGAGTTCTCGATTCTCGGCGCGGGGCTGCGCGCCGGAAGGCCCGTCGTCGTGTCCATTCTCGCCGCATTGATCGTCATCGCGTTTGTGGCGATCATGCTGCAAGTGAACCGAATGGTCTTCGGGAAGGCGACGGAGGCGCCCGCCGCGAAATCGTTGCCTCTAAGTTGCCGGCTGGCGGTGATCGGCGCAGCTGCGCCGGTGGTTGTTCTCGGTATTTTCATTCCGCCGCCGGTTCACAGCCTTTTGCAACTGGCCGCAAGTCAGTTGGGAGGCCGATAGATGATCACCATTCCGCGCCCGCCCGTTTCGATTCCCTTCGCAGAGGCGCTGCAACGAAAGTTTGGATCGGCCGTTTCGCGATCCGCGCAGGACTGTTACATCATCGAGCAACCGGAGATCCTGCCGTCCGTTTGTGAATTTGTTTTTTGGGAGTTGGAGCGTCCATTCGCTGGCTTGATTGTGGAAGAGCGCGAGCAGTGGGAACTCCGCTACATTTTCCTGCTTCCTAATTGCGGCTGGGCCAATCTTCTTTTGCGGCTGCCGCTTACAACGCGCAATGTACCGAGTATCAGCGCGCAGGTTCACGCCGCCGACTGGTATGAGCGCGAAGTCGAAGATCTGTTCGGGTTGTGTTTCGAAGAGCATCCCCGGCTCGGCGATTTCATTTTGCACGATCAGGTCTGGCAGGAGGGCATCGCTCCCATGCGCAAGGCATTCGATGCGGCCGCGATGCATTTTGAGAAGCGCCCCCAAAGCGACTGGCGTCCGACGCTGGTCGTGCAGGACCCGGGAGCTTTCGCCATGCCAGTCGGCCCGGTGTACGAAGGAGGAGCCGGGGAGTCGGTTCATTTCTTGCTCGAAACAGTCGGCGAAGATGTGATTCGCGCCGTGCCCCGGCTCTTTTACAACTATCGCGGAGTGGAGAAGATCGCCGAAGGCAAGAGCGCGGAGGACGTTCTTTTATTGTCGGAACGATTCTCCGCGAAGTCCGCCTTTGCCCATTCGCTGGGCTATTGCCTTGCCGTCGAGCAAATCTGCGGAGTCGAAGTTCCCGGTCGGGCGGCGCATCTTCGCGTGCTGCTGTCGGAGTTGGAGCGGCTGCGGCATCACGCCGGAGTCATCGACGGAATCTGTCAATCGACCGGCTTAAGCGTTTCCGAGGCGCACGCGGCGATCATCGAAGAACAGCTCCTGCGTGCCTCCTGCGTGTTCACGGGACATCGCTATCTGTTCGGCCTGAACGCACCAGGTGGATTGCGGCGCGATTTCGAGAATGGGTCAGTGAAAGAACTGTTAGCTGCCGTTGACGCCGCTTCAACCCAGTTGACGCGGCTCGAAGAACGGCTGCGCTATAGCAGCAGTTTTCTCGATCGCCTTGAGGACGTCGGGATCGTGAGTCCGGAGAACTCGCGCGATCTGAACCTGGTCGGACCCGTCGGTCGAGCGTCCGGACTGCGCCGCGACCTGCGCCGCTCTTTGCCGTATTGCGGGTATGAGAAATACGAATTCGACATCCCATCGGAAATAGAGGGAGACGGGTATGCGCGATTGCGGGTTCTTTTTGCGGAAGCGCGGCAGTCGGCCCGGCTGATTCATCAAGCCTCCGAGCGTCTGGAGCCGGAACCGGTCTGTGCGGGCGTGGAAGCGACGACCGGCGCCGCGATAGGTGCTGTCGAAGCTCCCATTGGCGCCGCGCTGCATTGGGTGCGCCTGGATCGGGACGGCGGAATCGAGCGCTACCGGATCCTGTCTCCGTCTTTTCGAAACTGGCTCGGTCTGCATGTGGCCGTCGAGGATTTTGCGTTTCAGGATTTCCCAATCATTCTGGCGACCTTCGGATTGTCTGCCGCGGAGTGTGACCGATGAGTTTCTGGCCTTTGCATGGATTGCGGCGCGGGATTCAATCGACCCGCTATCCTCACGCGCCCGAGACTGCGGCGGGTATTTCTCCAGGTCGGCCGTTGTCGACCGAGTTCGCTTCAGCACAGCACGCGGCTGACGCAGCGTCAATCTGTCCCGTGGGCGCAATTACGGCTGCGGGGAACTACGCGGAAGTCGATCTGAGGGCGTGCGTGTGGTGTCAACGCTGCCGGTTTGGTTCGAATCCGCTTCGGTGGGACACGGGTTTTGAATGGAGCCGATCCCTTAACGGTTCTCCGCTGCCTGAAGTCTTCGCACGGTCGCTGCACATCATGATCGTCGATGCCGGCGATTGCGGAGCGTGTCTGCACGAAGTCAAGCAACTGAACAATCCGCTTTACAACATGCACCGGCTTGGATTCTTTCTCACGGCAACGCCCCGCACCGCGGATGTTCTGGTGGTGGTCGGCCCGGTGAGTGAAAATATGCGCGGACCGCTGCTCAAGACGTACGATGCGATGCCCGATCCGAAGCGCGTGATTGCCGCCGGGGCCTGCGCGATCAGCGGTGGTGTTTTTGGGCGAACGTTCATGTCTGCCGGAGGTGTCGGCGCGGTTCTCCCGGTGGATCTGGAAATTCCCGGTGACCCGCCGCCGCCGCTCGCGATTCTTCACGGGCTGCTCGTCGTGACCGGTCGCAACCAGAACGCGGAGGTGCGCTGAAATGGCCGGAACCGCGTTGCTCCTGTTCTTCGCCGCCTGCATCCTGGCGATTTTGGTTTCCGCACTCGCGCCCACGTCGCGATTTGTCATGCGGTGGTTCGGATCACTTTGCTCGATCTGCATGATGATCGCCGGAGTCGCGCGACTCGCGAGCGGGCAGGATTTTCATCTCGACCTGTGGACGCTGAATGGATTCGGGTCGGTGTCGTTGCACCTGGACGCGCTATCGGCGATTTTTCTTTGCGTGACTGGCCTGGTGTATCTATCGTGCTGCTGGTTCGCTGCCGAGATTCTGCGTGGCCATCGGTATTCCGTTCTGCATTTCGCGTTGATGCTCACGGTGGTGTTGATTCTTGTCGCCGGCGACGCACTCACGTTCCTGCTCAGTTGGGAATGCATGTCGATTCTTTGTTTTCTACTGGTGAATTACGATCAGGACGCAGACTCGACGGCGGGATACATCATGCTCGCCATGAGCGAAGCCGGGTTCCTCGCGATCGTACTCGCATTTCTCATCCTTGCCGCCGCCGCATCGGGATTCTCTTTTCCGGCGCTTCGGTCGGCAGGCGACACGCTGCCCGTTTCAGCAGCGTGGGGAGTATTTTTGCTCGGATTCTTCGGCTTTGGAGTGAAGGCCGGCCTGGTGCCCGTAAATTACTGGCTTCCTCGCTCCTACACCGCGTCACCGCCCGCCTTCACGCCGGTTTTCGCCGGAATCACCTTGAATCTCGGAATCTATGGAATCCTGCGACTGAGTGGAGATCTCCTCCCAGCAGCGGGGATTGGCATGGGAGTCCTCGCGCTGGCTGTGGGAAGCATCACGGCTCTGGTCGGCATACTGTACGCGACTACCGAGAACGATCTGAAAACGATGCTGGCGCACAGCTCTATCGAAAACGCGGGGATCATTGTCGCGGGTTTCGGCGCCTTTCTCGTTTTTCGCAGCAGCGGAAACGCGGTGCCTGCCGCGATCGCGTTGACCGCGTCACTTTATCATCTGGTGAATCATTCCGTTTACAAGGCGCTGCTGTATCAAGGAACGGGCTACATCGAAGATGCAACCGGCGCGCGCGACATGGACCGCCTGGGAGGGCTGATCCGATTCCTGCCGGCGCTCTCGGTGGTTTTTCTCGTCGGGTGCCTGGCGATTTCGGCGGTCCCGCCATTCAACGGATTTGTGAGCGAATGGCTGACGCTGCAAACCTTCCTTCGGAGCGCGGTGCTAGCGTCGCCTCTGGTGAAAATCGTATTCGCACTTTGCGGAGCAATCCTCGCCCTGACAGCCGCGCTGGCCGTGACCTGCTTTGTGAAAACGTACGCGATGACATTTCTGGGAATTCGGCGCGGAAACTGGATATCGAATGCCGAAAATAAGCATTCTCGATTTTCACTCGGCCTGCTCGCCGTCGCCTGCCTGCTTCTGGGGATTCTCCCAACCTACGTGATTCCGGCGCTAAACCGTGCCGTCGAGCCGCTTGCGGGCGCCAGCGCTACCGCTGCGCTGGTGCCGCCGTTCTTCACGGCAACGGATTCCAACCAGCAGCTTCCTCCCGCCTTCCTGCATGACTTCCACAATCTGGGCGCGCAAACGGGATTGGGCGTGATCCCCGGCCGCGGCTTCGTGATTTTGCTCCGAGGCTCTGATCAAAACCCGGTGGTGTTCGCCATGTCGCCGGCGTACAGTATCGCCGCGCTCGCGATCCTGCTGCTGATCGTGTGGTTCGCCGTTACCCGCTTCACTCGCCAGCGGTCCGTCGCCAGGACTGAGATCTGGGCGGGCGGCATTCCGCGCCTGTTGCCTGAAATGACGTACACCGCGACCGGGTTTTCGAACCCGGTGCGGGTCGTGTTTCAGGCGATTTTCCGGCCAAACATTGTCGAGGATACTCGCGAAACGGTCGCCGTTCATTTCCGCACCGCGATTCGGCGCCGCCGGGACGAAACTCACTTAGTGGAGCGCTATTTCTTCAATCCGATCGGCGTCGCCGTGGACTGGTTCGCGAAACTGCTCGCCGGGATGCATCACGGCAGGCTGAACGCCTACGTCGGCTACGTCGTCAGTTTCCTGGTTTTGATTCTGTTTCTCTACCGGCTGGCCTAAGCGTCGACTCGTCTTCGAAAATGCGTTGGTATAGATCCTGCCCGAAACTCGTTGGCAACGGTTTGCCTTCGAGCATTCGAAATGTTCTCTGGCCGTCGGGGAGCCGCTCCGGCTGGAGAAATAGAAACGCATCGAAATGCAGGTTGTAGAAACTCTGAGCGAGATCGAACATGTGCGTAACATAGAAGACTCTCGCGCCCGAATCGAGCAGACTCCGAACGATCTGCCGCGCAATTTCAGATCCCTCCCTCTCGTTGGTCGAAGCGAACGACTCGTTGAACAAAACCATGCTTTGCGGCGATACCCGATCGACGATCGCGCTCATTCGGGCGAGTTCCTCGTCGAGCTTCCCGCTTTTCATCGTGGCGTCCTCTTCCCGTTTGAAGTGCGTGAAAATGCCCGAGCAGACGCTGGCGCGCAACCACTCCGCAGGTACGAACATCCCGCACTGCATCATGAGCTGCGCGAGGCCGATGCTGCGCAGAAAAGTCGATTTCCCTCCGCGATTGGCTCCGGTGATCATTACGAGCGTTTTGCCGTCGGCCGCGAGGTTGTTTCGAACGACCGTTCCGGTCATCGTTAATGCCAGCGACGCGTCGTACAGCTCGTGGGCAGACAGAAACGTTTCGTCAGGGCCGGCAATGTCGGGAATGCAAACGGGGCAGTTCCTCGCGCTTAGCTCCGCATGCAGGTTCAGGCAACCGATGTAGAATCCGAGCTCCATCCGGAGCGCTTTGAAGAAGCTCAGAATGTGATCGGTTGATTCCGCAAGTGCAGCGGCGACGTGGCCGATTCCAAACGCTCGCAATGCCGACAATGCCCGAAAGCCGCTTTCGTCGCGATCGTCAAGTTCAAACTCATAGTGGTCGTTTTTGTTCGTCCATGGGGTGATCCAACCCTGAAGACGGTCCTTCCAGCTCTGCTGCGTTTCGAGCGGTCTGCGAAGGATGTAGTTGGTTCCCTTGTTTCCGCGCCCAAGCCCCGAGCTCATTACAACGCCGTCGCTAAACTCAAGCAGACGCAGATGGTCTTCGATGCTCCTCAGATACTCGTCGTCGAGTTCGCTCCGCAGCATCGCGAACAATTTCACGAAACCTTCAGATCGAAACGGCGAGTCCCGCTGATCCGCGATCACCCGAAGTTTTCTGAAGATCTCGACGAAAATCTTAAGCACTTCCACCGCCCGATGAAGAGTTCCTTCCGGGTATCTCGATAACGAAGACCAGCCCCAAATTTTCCTTTCCCGCTCGACGGCATCGACGGCAAGTCCATACAGCCGGACAATCGTGTCCCGCTGCTCGATGCAATCTGTCAGGACCCGCTGCCTGTAACGGATGAACTCAACATCGTCAAGACTCGACAGAACGACGCTGTTCGCCACTTCCAGCAGCAATGCATCGCCGGCTGCCATGCCGCGGAGCAGAGTGTCAACTTCGAGATCCTGCTTCAAGTCCGACGCTCCGCGCAAATGGTCCTTGTTGGGAACGAAATCGCGGTCGGGGTAAAGCAGGTGAACCTTCATTCGGCAATCCGTTCCCCGGCAATGCGGGATGTCACCTGACTGTAGGTGAGGCGATACTTCTCGGCAAGGACAGCAGCGTATGCAAGCCCGTCCGCAGGCCGGCGAATGATTTTGAACGTCCGGACCGCCGGATCGCTAGGGTCCACCGTACTGACCATGCTCACCGTCGCCTTATCGAACGAGGCAAGTTCGTCGAGGAACGTCACCGAAACGCAAAGCGAGCCGAGGTCGATGAGCTTGCGCAGTACCTCCTTGCTGAGGAATAGCGCATCGTTGAGAGTCGTCGAAAGAAAGCTCTCATTCATGATGACGATGCTGTTTGGAGTCGCACGTTCGAGAATCCGGTGAATTCTAAGCAGCTCGTCTTCAAGCTTGCTGCTCAGGTTTTCGATATCCTCTTCCTTTTCAAAATGAGTGAACATCGTGTCGCATAGGAACAGTTTGGCGTCGATGGCGGGGACCGGCGATCCAATACTCGCCAGGTAGTGCATCTGGCCGAAGGCACGCGCGAGGGTCGTCTTTCCACCTTGATTCGGTCCCGAAATGATGAAGACACGTTCAGGGTCGTTCAGGTGAAAATCGTTGGTTACGATATGCTTGTTTTCGCGCAGCAGCGTGGCGGCCAGTGCCAGGTCGAACACGCCATGCGCCGAAACATTCTTGCTACGGTCGCTCACCTCCGGATAGCAGAAGCGCAATCCTGCCTTCCCCAGCTTTTCAACGTATTCGAGATTCGCAAGATAAAACTGCACTTCGCGATCGAAGCGCGCGATCGTATCGTCAACGAAGTGCTTCGAGTGCTTGCAACAATCGTCGAGCGCCGAGAAAGCATCCGGGAACAATTTGGCTACCCCGTCCAGGATCCGGGCCTCAACGTGGTTCATGTCCGCCGTGGAATCGGAATCGAAGTCGTAGCGTTTTGCCGTCCCTTGTTTGAATTTTTTGAAGGTATCGAGGACTTCGGCGCTGTAATCGGGGTCGGATTCGTACCTGGTGACCTCAACGCGCTTCCCGTCGATCCGCAGAGAATATTGAATCGCCGCGAGAGCAGCCTCGACCTTCTGTGTTTCAGCAGCGAGAGAAACGAACCCTTCGGAAGCCGCGTAGCCGGTCATAAAATCACGGAAAGAACGAAACCCGCGGGAGGAAACATTTACCCGCTCCAAGTCGTTTGTGATCCGGCTTACAGCGGCGCAATAAACGGAAGCGGCGTCCAGGAACCAGCGTTCCTTTTCAAATTTGTAATCCAGCTTTTCGGATCGAGCAAGAAAGCTCCTGACCGAGCGCATCTCGGCGGCAAACGAATGGACCATTTCAAGAAGCGCTTGGTTTTCAAACTCCCGAAAAATATCGTAGCGGTAAACGATCGAGTGCAATTTCACGAGCGGGGAAAAGAAGAACGGCTTCAAATTGTACTCGTCGCGCCCAGCCGTAATCGCGTCGACGATTTGATCGAGGTTCAGGTCCTCGAAAAAGTCCGGCTGCGGCTGACGATCCACATCCGGCGCCGGAACGTCGAACAGAATGCTGCAAAAATGTGCGGAACCGTTGTTCATTTGACTCCGTCCGAGTTGCACCTCGCAGGAGTCATCTTCCCCTCGGCCGGGGCGGTTAGCGGTGGACTCCAACACCCACGCTGCCACCAGTATACTGCCACGCGTTGACTGGAACCGCGCTTCGGCGCACAATAAAGGCAGGCGTTGGAGTTCGCCCTTAATTGCCCCTCCGGGGAAAATGACTCCTACCAAGGATTCTACCGGTGGCAGAGACGCGAACCGATTCCGTCGGGCTGAACTCTTCGCAGCAGCTTCACCTGCTGAGCAGCGCACAGCATGCCGACAAGCTGCTGGCCGAAGTCGAATCAATTCTCACTGCCTCACGGTCCAGATCGGCGTTCCCCAAGTACAAGAATCCGTTGCCCCCGGCACAGGCCAAGGTGGTCGAGGATTATCTCTCGCGGATTCGCGCGCAGATCGTGCGTGTTCTCGAATCGCAGGACGTCGCCGTTCCCGAGCCGGCCTTCGAGTCCGTGCATGCGATGCGTGTGACGCTCGCGTTCATCCGCATCGCATTCCAGGAATGCACACCGGACCGGATGCGCGGCTACGGCAAGGTTCCGGATTCCAAGGTGCGCGAACTGAACGGGCTGGTCGATGAAATGGTCGCGGCCGTCGACAAGCTGGATGCGTACCTGGCGCAGGGGCTCGCGCAGGATTTGGACGCTCGCCTTGAGAATCTCGCGCGGGCGGGCGCCGATGTCGGGTTGCTGAGTGTGTTACAGAGGATCATCGCGAACCACGGTCTCGTCGAATTCCGGCAGACGCTCGCGATGATCGTCGAGCGGCTGGAGTCGAAGAATTTCGAGATCGCCCTTTTTGGGAGGGTTAGCTCCGGGAAATCATCATTGCTGAACCACATCGTGGATCGTGAGATTCTGCCCGTCGGCGTCAATCCGATCACAGCGGTGCCGACACGGCTGGTATTCGGCGATTCGCCGCGGCTCAGCATCTGGTACGCAGATCGAAGTCCCGAGAAAACCGACATTACCCGCTTGCCGGAATTCGTCAGCGAGCAACAGAACCCGGCAAATTCGAAGCACGTGACGAGAATTGTGGCCGAGTTGCCGTCGGCTCGCCTGAAAGATGGGGTCGTGCTCGTCGATACGCCTGGCCTGGGCTCGCTTGCTACTTCGGGCGCGGCAGAAACGCTCGCTTATCTTCCGCGCTGTGATCTCGGGGTGGTGCTGATCGACGCCGGATCCACGCTCACGGAGGATGATCTGGCAACCGTCCGCACGCTTTATGAAGCGGGAATCCCCGCATCGCTATTGCTCAGCAAGAGCGATCTTCTGAAGCCAGCGGATCGCGAACAGTCGCTTCGGTATATTTCTGAACAGGTTCGATCGCAGCTTAGGCTCACGATTCCGATTCATCCGGTGAGTATTGAAGCCAAGCAATCGTCTTTGCTCGAAGCCTGGCTGACTGAAGTCCTGTTGCCGCTCTACGAACGGCATCAGCAGCTCGCGCAGGAATCGCTAAGGCGCAAGATCGGTTCGCTGCGTGAGGCGGTGGTGACCGCGCTGAGACTTCGGCTGGACCGCGCGCCGGATGCGGGTTCGGTGGATGTGAATGAGATCGATTCGGCCTTGCGCCAGACGGTCGGCAGGATCGCGGAGGTTCGGGACCTGTGTGTTCAGACGGCGCAAACGGTCAGAGACGAAGGCGATCGAGCGCTGGAGGCAGCCGCGGACGCGCTCAACGCGACATGGTCGGAGGGCTCCTCTGATTCAACCGCAGTTGTCGAGAAAGAGCTGGTGCGAATCGCCGCTGAAAGCAGCCGCACGATTTCGACCGCGCTGAACGAGCTTGCGACCGCTCTGGCTGAGTCACTCCAGTCAACTTCCGACGCTCTGGGGTTTGAGAATGTTCACCCGGAAGACGACCTTGGGACCGCGATCAAGGAAATGCCGAGGCTCGACCCGGGCGACCTGAAAATCGATATTCATCCAACTCTGCTGATGAAGCTCGCAAAGCGAACGTCCGTTCGTCAGATTCACAACGGATTGAGGCGGCAAATCGGAGCCCAGGTGGATGAGGCTTTTCTGAACTTGGGGCGGATGCTCGATTCATGGGCTCGCCAGACGCTTAGCGAATTGCAGCGACGTTTCGAGGTGCATGCGGATACGTACCGCGCGCATCTTCACCGGATGCGGACGCACACCGGACTATCCAGCACGGAACGGGCCGCGATAAGAGCGGACCTTGAGGAGCTTGGAGCAAGCGTCGAGGAGAGTGCGGAGGCAGTCCCGGTCCGATAGAAGCGTGCGCAACATGTCGCCAGCGGACCAAATCGATTCGGAAATCAGCGATCTCATCCCAAGGCTGAGCACAGTGACCGAATGCGATCAAGCTGCGGTGAGACTCGCGTCGTTGGGCACAGCCGCGGTATCGGCACTGAAGAAATTCCTGTTCGAAGGACGCCCAAGCGTGGTTTATCAGCCGCGTCGCGCTGCTGTGGAAGCGCTCGCGCGCATCGGCGCAAAAGATGTTCTGATCCAATACCTGACTTGGAATCATCCAATCGAGGACGCGGGATCACGGTTCGGCGAGGAGTGCGTGCAGAACGCGGCGGCACGCGAACTCGCCAAATTCGGGACCAGGGACGTCTTGGATGTTCTCCTCACCTTCGCGTTACCGCGATTGCGGCCCGGCGTGGTGGAAGCGCTTGGTCAGTTAGGTTCCATCGAGGCACTTCCGTATCTGTTTCGCGCCCTCGAAGACGATTTGTGCGAAAAAGCCGCCATGGACGGCCTTCGGAAAATCGGACGGACCGCGGAGGTTGCGTTAGTTTCGGCAGCACTGACGGCTCTGCCTTCATCCGAAGAAGAGCGGCCATCAAGCGTACGCCGCCGCATGAGAGTTCTGCAGCTTTTGGTCGAAGTTGGGCTTTCGGCGCCTTGCTGGGCGCTCCTAAAGCCGCTTTTCGACGACGCAAACACAGAGATTGTCGTGGAAATGGCGAAACTCGCGGTCACATTTGGTGACAGCAACGAACGCCGGTCCGCTGCTCGCCGGCTGATTGAGATTCTGCCGAACGCAGATTGGTTTCTTCGCGGCGAAATCGAGGATTCCCTGTTGAAGCTGTATCCCGAGGCGGAGGCCGAAGTTGAGCAGGAGTTCGCCAGAAAGAATAACCTTACCGAGCCCGAGCGGATCTTGGACCCGGGATACCGAACGCTGCGCAGCGTACGCCAACGGACCTTACAGAAATCATTGCCATGAACATAACGGCGGAAAATATCGAGGCCGGGTCTCTTCAAAGGTACTCGAAACTCAAGCTCGACCTTTCGGTGATTCTGCGCAATCTTCTTCATGCGCTTGAGCAGCGCAAGGATGAACTCGCGGTAAGCGATTGCCGAGGGCTGCTGGCGCGATTGGCCGAAGATCGGTTCAACCTGGCGATGCTCGGCCAATTCAGCCGCGGCAAGAGTTCGCTCATCAATGCGCTTCTTGGGGCCGAGAAACTCCCGACCGGTGTTCTTCCGCTAACATCCGTGATCACGACGGTCGCTTATGGCGAATCGGAGCGCGTCCTGCTGCTGCGCGAGGGGTGGAGCCTTCCGCAGGAGATCCGACTGGAGGAGCTTCCGGATTACGTCACACAGCGTGGGAATCCGGAAAACGAAAAGCGCGTCACTCTGGCCGAAATTCAACTTCCCGATGAAATCTTGAGGCTCGGCATGCATTTCATCGACACACCGGGAGTCGCTTCGGCGATTCGGGCCAATACTCGCACGACCCGCCGCTTCCTTCCTGAAGTCGATGCAGCCGTTCTCATCACGAGTTTCGATTCGCCCCTGACGGAACCCGAGCTGGACTTCCTTCGTGAAATCCGGCAGTACGTTCGGAAGGTCTTCATCGTTATAAATAAACAGGACCTCGTATCGCCGGCGGAACGTGATCCAGTGCTTGAGGCGATCCGGAATAGTTTGAATACCGCATTCCCGGACGCGTCCTTCGATGTGTTCGCGGTTTCGGCGCGTGATGCCCTGATTGCAAAGACCGAAGGCTCGCTTGAATTGCTCGATGAAAGCGGATTGCCACTCTTTGAGGCCGCGTTGACGAGATTCGTTCGCACCGACAAAACTCGGGAATTGTTGCTGCGCGCGGCCGATCGCGCCGAAGGCCTGATTCGCCAGCAGCAGCTCGCGATTGAGTCGCCTGAAGAGGTACCGAAAATCGAGCAGCGCCTCCAAGAGGCGGTTGTGGAAATCGCTCGCGACCGCGAATCCGTTATGCAGACGCTCCGCAAACGATTGCAGCGCGATTTTTCTGAGCGCATCCGGCCGAAACTCGACTTCTGGAATGAGGATCTCCACGCACAAGTCGCCTCCGAATGGCGCCACTGGTTCCTCCAGGAACCGGCCCTCACCGCTGACGCGATCCACGCTTTCATATGCCGCCAGGCTCAGCAGCTTTTTTCGCGGTGGCTGTCGACGAATCGTCGGGAAATTGAAAATGTCTTCTGGTCGCTGATTCGAGAACACGGTCCGGAGTTGGATGCCCTTCTGGTGCGGATCACCGACGCCTTCGTGCATGTTCTCCCGGGCTACGAGTCAAACGCGTTCCTGTCGAGAGACTCGATAGAACCCGCGTCATTGAACATCCGGGACGTTGCCGTTCGTGCCGGAGACTTCAAGATGAAATGGTGGTACGAGTTGCTTCCCACCGGAAAAGTACGGCATTTTACAGTTGCACACTGGGAGCGGATGATTCCGGCATTCGTGGATCTCTACCGCCGTTCCGCTCAAGCCACCCTTGAGACCTCACTCGACGACTCGATTCGCGAGGTCGATCAGCAACTGGCAACGCGTGTTGAGCGAATCGCAGCTCAGATCACAACGCTCTTAGAGGTGCAAGCCGAACCCGCGCAACTCGACAAGTTTCTAACCCAGGTCCATGAGTTCCGCTGCTCCCTGGAAAACATCGGCGGCGAATCGGTGGACGAGGCTCTAGCTCCGAAGAGATCTCAATCTCCAGATCAGATGAGGCAATGTATGATTTGCACTCGCCTGGAGCGAACGCTTTGGGATTTTCTGGCACGCGCGCAATACGATTTGAGCATGGATGAGGATCAGCAGCGGCGGCATGCGGCACATTCTGGATTTTGCCCATTACACACGTGGCAATATGAGACCGTCTCCTCACCGCAAGGCGTCTGCTCGGCATATCCGCCCGTGTTGAATCGATTCGCGGAGCGCCTTCGAGCGCTACTCCACGAAGCTCGGTCGGTTGATGCGCTGGCTGAAGGGCTGCGGTCGCGGCTTCCGGGCGACGCTACATGTGAGGTTTGCCGCGCGTTGAAGTTGATGGAAACCATGCTCACCGGCGAAATCGCTCGCAAGTCTTCTGCAACCGACGAAACAACTGCCCTTTGCGCATATCATGTCTACGCGGTCCTGAGAGCAAAACCGAGCCCCGATGCGGCCGAGCGGATGTTGAACGATCTCGCGCGGACCTTGGATGGGATCGCTGAAGAAATGCAGAACTACGCGCTCAAACATACCGCTGTTCGTCATCAATTAACCACCAGCACGGAGGCGCAAGCGGCATTCCTCGGACTCTCGCGACTGGCAGGCAGCCAGCGAATTGTGTCACCGTGGCGGGTTGATTAGAACGATCCTCAAGAAGAACGGAATCGCCGCGAGTTGCGCGCCAACCGAAAACGCAACGAGTGCCGGTATCGAAATCGTGTACAAGGCGCCGATAACGGCGCTCCCGAGGAACCAAGAAATCCCGAACCCGGCGGTAAACAATCCGTAAGCGGACGGCCTGCGCGCCGCCGGAACGATCCTCGCGACCGCTGCCGGGATGATCGATTCATGAACTCCAGTGCCCAGCCCCCAGAGCGCGGAACCGGCAAGGGCCATCTTGAAACCGCCGAGAAACACTAGTGGTGTCGCGGCGCTCGAGATCAAAGTCAACGGCAAAAGTACTTTGATCCCGATGCGATCGAAGAACCGGCCGAATAACAATGAGCCGGCGCCGCTGACGGCCATCGCGACCGAGTAGAAGATCGGAATTGAGGATTTTGCGATCGCGTCACTCTTCTGGAAATGAAACGCCATGATCGGGAAGTCAACGAAGCCCGCCGCAACCAGTGCCGCGCCTGCAAAGTAGACCCAGAAAGCGCGCGGCAACCCTTCCACCTCGATCGTTGGCGCCGCAACTTCGAGATTTTCGGGATGCGGATAGAGGAATCGCGCGGCGACGACCAGAACCATCGTGATGATTGCAGGAAACAGCAAAGTCGCGAACGCCGCTCGATATTGAGTCTTCTCCGCAATGACGAGCCAGACCAGAAGCGGTCCAAAGAGAGCGCCGAATTGATCGAGCGCTTCATGAACGCCGAAGCCCCAACCGTATCCCATCTCGCTCGCGGCGTGCGATAACATCACGTCGCGCGGCGGGTTGCGCGTCGCCTTTCCAATCCTCTCGGTGATCATCAAAATGGCCGCCACCGGCCAACTCCCGGCCAGCGCCAATGCAGGCACGGATGCCATCTGGATTGCGTATCCGAAAAGCGTGATCGGCCAGAATTTTTGTGTGCGTTCGCTCAGCCGGCCGGAAACCAGGCGCAAGCCGTATCCGAGCAGCTCGCCTAGACCGGAAACGACTCCGACCACGAATGCGCTCGCGCCGAGGACAGCGAGGTACGGACCGGTGATTGAACGCGATCCTTCATAGGTCATGTCCGCGAAAAAGCTCACGACACCGATCGCGAGGACAAACTTGAGGGCCGCTTTTTTGTTCACTGCTGGTTAGATGAACCGCATGAGCGCATCAATGCGAAGCGGCGCAAATTTTATGTGTTTCCCGCTGACGTAAATCGGATTCGACGCCATCCTGCACATTTCTACGATCTGCCCCGGATTGCCTTCCGCGGAATCCAGCACTTTTTCGCGAAAGTCGTCCAGGGTCAGACCCTCCAGGCCGAAATGGCGTACGGCAACGCCGAAAAGCTGCTCGGATTCGGCATGATTCAATGGACGCAGTTGCAGAATCCGGCGCGGGTCCCAAAACAGCCGGGAAAGCGCGCCGAGCGAGGCGGGTCCGCGAGCCGAGGCAATCATCGCCAGTCCAGGAGCGAAATAGAGCCGTTGAAGAAACCGGTACATCGGGAAACTCGCGCCGTCAATTCCATCCAAAACCAGGATCGCTGGTTCGGTTTCGAGCGAGTTCCAGAGCAGGCCTTTGAGATGTACACTCGTTTGCTGCGCGAGCCACTTTTCCACGTCCGGTCCTGGCGTCGCCCGCTGCCGGAAATCGTCACGGTCGGTTGCCAGCAGCCGCCGCGCGAGATCCATCAGAAATCTATGGAGATTCGACGAATAGGTCAGACGAATGATGTCGCGCTTTGGGTGAACCTCTTTCAGCGCGGCATCGATGAGCGTCGTTTTGCCGGAACCGGCGGCCCCGGTGATCAACAGAGATTGCCGGCTTCGAAACGCTTCGATCAGGCGGTGCTGCTCTGACGCGAGACCAATCAAAGGAAATCCGGAAGGCATCGCCGCTCAAGCCTGGACGTCTCTAAACAT
>Ga0335074_10002172_pt1 | contig 26729 bp, 22 predicted proteins | sample Lox_Sample_23_FD_206715 | JGI IMG/M metagenome (GOLD analysis project Ga0335074, IMG submission 206715) | Soil microbial communities from Loxahatchee National Wildlife Refuge, Florida, United States - Lox_Sample_2.3 | ecosystem: Environmental > Terrestrial > Soil > Wetlands | place: USA...
GTCGTTGAACGCGTTGTAGAAAGTCAATCCCAAATGGCTCTGCAGCGCGGGCTCTTCTTTGCGCAGGCGGTTGAGCGCCGTAATCTCGGCGATGATGTTGCCTGGTGCATTCCAGTCGCGCGGCCGGATTTCGTATTTCTCCGAATTGTTGTATTCCTCGCGGCCCGGCAGCGGCTCGGATTCGCACAGTTCGTAGCCCGAATACATGCCCCACAGGCCCGAAAGCGTCGTCGCCAGCGCGGCGCGAATGAGAAAGCCGGCGCGCCCCGAAGTCTGCAGGAAATAGGGATTGATGTCGGGGGTGTTGACGAAGAAATGCGGCCGGAAGAACTCGGAAACCGGCGGCGTGGTCAGCTCCGTCATGTATTCGGTCAGCTCGCGTTTCGTGTTCCGCCAGATGAAATACGTATAGGACTGCGAGAAACCGATCTGCGCCAGGCGATGCATGATCTTCGGCCGGGTAAAAGCCTCGGACAGAAAGATCGTGTTCGGATGGCGCGCGCGTACATCCGCGATCATCCACTCCCAGAACGGGAACGGCTTGGTGTGCGGATTGTCGACGCGGAAGATGCGCACGCCAGCATCGATCCAGTGAAACACGATGTCGCGAAGCGCGAGCCACGCCGCGGGCACGGCATCGCGCCCGTAGAATTCGATGTTCACGATGTCTTCGTATTTCTTCGGCGGGTTCTCGGCGAAATGGATGGTGCCGTCAGGCCGCCAGGCGAACCAGCCCTTGTGCTCCTCCAGCCAGGGATGATCGCGCGAACACTGGACCGCAAAATCGAGGGCGATCTCCACCCCATGCCCGTGTGCGGCCGTCACCAGGGCACGGAAATCTTCCAACGTGCCGAGTTCGGGATGAATCGAGTCATGCCCGCCTTCGGGCGAGCCGATCGCATAAGTGCTGCCGGGATCGTGCGGCCCCGCTTCGAGCGCGTTGTTGCGTCCCTTGCGGTGCGTCCTGCCGACGGGATGGATCGGCGTGAAATAAAGCACGTCGAATCCCATTTCCGCGATCGGCGGCAGCCGCGTAACCACGTCGCGCAGCGTGCCTGAGCGCGACACATCGGTGGTTTGCGAGCGCGGAAACAATTCATACCAGCTGGCAAAGCGCGCCTTTGCACGCTCCGCATCGATGCAGTGGATTTCGCTCTTGACCAGAAACCGGCGATCGCCGGCGCGCCGCGCGGCTTCGAGCGTTTCCGGAGCAGTCAGCAGTTCCAGGCGGTCGCCCGTCGCGAGATCGTCGAAGGCTTCGAGGATTTTCTGGAGAGCGGCGCGCGCTTTTCCCGCTGCGCTTTCAAGCTCGTTCCGCAACAGTTCCGCGCCTTCGCGGAGCTCAAACACAATATCCTGGCCGGCTTCGTGCTTGCGCAAAAGATCGCGCACGAAACCGCCATAGATGTCGAACCACGCCAAAATTCGGAAGTGATAGCGACCGATACGCGCAAGATCGAGCGTCGCGCGCCAGCGGTCATTGTCGAGCGCCGTCATCCGCTCGCGATGCCAGCCCTCTTCGTCTCGCGCGCGCCAGCAGAGTTCGGCGGCGAGCAATGGATGGCCATCGGTGAAAATATCGGCCTCGATGACCACACGTTCGCCGACAATGCGGCGAGCCGGAAACCGGCCACCGGCAACGCATGGCGCAATGTTGTCGATGACAATGCGGGGCGCCGCAGCCGCGGCCGCGGCACCCTCGTCGTCTTCCGAACGCGTCGCGCGGATCGGCGCGGATCGCATCGCATGAAACATTCGGGCAGCTCCGGGCGACAGCCGCTGTCCGGCGCCGTCGGCGTCGAATATCGGTCGCAGCGCGTCGAGATCGCCGAGCGCGGCCCGCGTTTCTTCGCCAGGCGTCACCGCGATGGAGGCCGACGGATTGATCAGCGCTACAAACGCTTCGCTTGCCAGCGCCGGATCGGGGCCGTCCACGCGCAAGAGAACCGTGACATTCGCCCCCTCGCCGGTTGGCTTAAGCAGAACCGGACGCGCGTTGTTCCGGGACCCGAAGAATACATTCACGGCGTGAATGCAATCGAACATCGCGCGGGGTTCGCCGTCGTCTTGCGCAATATCCGCAAAGCCGAGCGGCATGAGCATTCCCGACCCCGTCGCGGCCGCGGTGGTCAGCCGGGCACGGCGAGCGGCAAGCGAAGCAGGCGGAAGTTTCGCGGCTGAATCGACCAGCGCAATCACCGGCGCAACGCGCACGAGTACCTCGTATTCCTCGATCAGCCAGTTCGCGCGACCGTCCCACCACGGCAGGGAGGACAGTGTAAAATCGAATCCGGCTTCCGCAAGCGGGCCAAGCTCGCTGCGGGGCACACCTGTCGTATCGGCAATCGTCACCGGCGCGCGGTTTGTTTGTTCGTGGTCCCGGTTGATCAGCAACTTCCAAAGTCTCGCGCTTGGGCCGCCGGGGTGAATGACACGAAAGCCCTTGACACCGGCTGAGATGGCTTCTGCAACGCGCGCCGCGCACCAGGCCGCAATCGGGGCCATATCGTCACAGCTTCGCAGCAGTGCAGAGCCATGCCCGCGGCCGGGCGATCGTGGATCCACGATTTCGCCCTCGCCTTCACGGCGAATGGCGAAGCAATCGGGATTTTGCTGCACCAGCTCGGCGTGCAGATCCCATTGCGAAAAATCGGCATCCACAAAGAGATCGAGATCGCGCGAGGCGCAGGCCTCGGCGAGCATTCGCAGTTCTGCCTCCCAGCACGCCGGCTCCGCGGCGGCGACCACGCCGTTGAAGCCGAGTGATTTGGCACGCTCCAATGCGATCCGTGCCGTCTCTGCCTGGCCGGCGCGGCCGATGTGACAAAGTCTGGGAAGCATTCTACCTCGCCCGGCGCACGCGGCCGCTTTCTCCCATGCCGCGGAAGCCGCCCATCTGCTCTAACCGCCATCTTGGCACGTGAGTTCCCAACCGCATCTTAAATTGGCGGCAAGGGCCGGCGTGCTACGTTCCGCGGGGCTGCGAATCACGGAATCGTTTTCATGTGCGGAATGTTCGGTTGGGTGTTGCCGGATGCGAAGGCGCGCGACCGCTCGCTGCTCGCGCAGCTCACGGACCGGCTGGGGCATCGCGGACCCGACGGCTCGGGATTCTGGATCGGTGCCACGGCAGATCATGCCTTTCAACTGGGCTTCGGCCATCGCCGGCTCTCCATCATCGACCTCGCAGGCGGAACGCAGCCCATGTGGAGCGCCGACGGCACCACGGGCATCGTCCTCAACGGCGAAATCTATAATTACATCGAATTGCGCGACGAATTGCGACAGCGCGGGCACATCTTCGCCACCCAATCCGATACCGAGGTTCTGCTGGAAGCCTGGCGCGCCTGGGGCATGGCCGCGCTGCGGCGCCTCCGCGGCATGTTCACTTTCGCGCTCTGGGACGCGGAAGAACAGCAGTTCGTGCTCGCGCGCGATCCCTTTGGCAAGAAGCCGCTCTTCCTGGCCGAGAGCGCATCCGGACTTCTCTTCGCCTCCGAAATCGATCCGCTGCTCGCCTTCCCCGGCATCTCGCGCGCGCTCGAATCCGAGGCGTTGCGTCAATATCTTCTTAACCGTTACGTCCCCGCGCCGCTGACCTTCTTCCGCGCCATCCGCAAGCTGCTTCCGGGCCACGCCCTCGTCTGGAAACAAGGGCGCCATTCGATCGAACGCTATCTCGCGCCACCGCTCGCCGACACGTGCCCGGACTTCACGCATTTCGGAAAAGCGGTCGATGAATTCGCGCAGGTTTTCGACGAGGCAGTGCGCATCCGTATGCGCAGTGACGCGCCTTATGGCGCCTTTCTTTCCGGCGGCATCGATTCCTCGGCCGTGGTCGCGCAGATGGCGAAACATAGTGGGGCGCCCATTCGCACCTTTTCCGTCGGCTTTCGCGAACAGAGCTGGTCGGAGCTTCGTCACGCCCGCACCGTCGCCGACTGTTTCGGCACCGACCATCGCGAACTCGTCGTCGAGCCCGAAACTTTTCTCGCCCATTGGCCGGAGGCGGTGCTGCGCCGCGGTGCGCCGGTCAGCGAAGCCTCTGATATTCCCATTCTGATGCTCTCCCATCTCGCGCGGCAGAGCGTGAAGATGGTGCTGACCGGCGAAGGCTCGGATGAGATTCTTGGCGGTTATCCCAAACACCAGGCCGAATCCTGGGTCGGGACTTATCAGAGCCTAATGCCGCGCCGGCTGCATCGCTGGTTCACCGAGCGCGGCGCTGCCGCAAGCCGGCAGCCGCGGCTGCGCATCCTCGCAGCCGCTCTCGGCGAACGCGATTCCGCGACGCGGTTGCGCACCTGGTTCGGCGGCATTTCCGAAGCCGACCGCACCGCGCTGCTTGGCAAAGCCGCCTCTGTGATACCACCCGATCCTTTTCCTTTTTCGCTTCGCGGGCGCTCGGCCCTGCGCCGGATATTGTTCTTCGATCAAACCTCGTGGCTGCCCGACAATCTGCTCGAGCGTGGCGACCGCATGATGATGGCGGCCTCCGTCGAAGGCCGCATGCCGTTCATGGATATGGAGCTTGCGCGGTTCGCCGCCCGCCTGCCCGATCGTTTCCTCACCGGCGGTCGCGGCGGCAAGCGCGTTTTGCGCGCCGCCATGCGCAAGGCGTTGCCGCCGGAGATCCTGACCCGCCGCAAGATCGGATTTCGCGTGCCGCTCGCCGCCTGGTTCCGCACCCGCTGCCGCGACGAATTGCGCGACATGCTGGCGAGCGGCAACTCCTCCGTCACGCGTCTCTGCCCGCCCGCTGTTCTGCGGCGAATGCTGGACGATCATCTCGAGGAGCGGCGAAACAACGAACGCGTGCTGTGGACGCTCGCCAATCTCGAACTGTTCGTGCGCACTTTCCGCCCGGACGGCATCGCAGAAATGACCGATACAACTGCCCGCCGCGCGGCGTGATGTGGCCGCACCGGCGCCGAAGGCATAACAGCGATTTTATCAGCGATCATCAGCGAACTGAAATCAGCGCTTGTATGTTAGTACGTGGTACCTGACTCCGCGCGTCGTTCGCGTTTCGGTCGCCCGGAAAACAAAACACCCGGCCGCCCACATTCGAGCTCCGGGCGCAACATTCTTGCCTAGCAAATTCCCTGGCAGATTTGATCAGACGATTCCAGCGAAACAAAATGTTTCGGTCGCCTTGCATCGCAAATGACGCAATCCGGCATCAATCCGGATTTGAATCACGCAAGCCATTTTGGAGGCACGAGGCCGAAATGGCGCTGGAGCATGAATTCGGCACGATCAATCGCGCCTTCGGCCCAGGCCTGCTGCGGCCATGCATAAGCTTCGCCGCAAATATAGAGTTCGCGATCCGTGATCGGCCTGACGATCTGATCGGCAAGCGCCCTGCCGCCCCTGCCCAGCGCCCAATAATGCCAGGCTCCGCCATAAGGCCCGGCATTCCAGTCCTGCAGGCAGCCGGCAAGAGGGGCGGGAGCGTGCTGCGCATAGACCGTCTCGGCCTCGCGATGGATCTCGCACACCACGGGCGAATCCGCCGTGAGCCGTTGAAAACCCCCACTATTGGAAGGGGGTGCCGCCGCGGCCGCGCGCCACCAGCCTGTCGACGAACCGCAGCAATACATCATCAGCACGCCAAAGCCCTTCGCGGACTCGCTCGAAAGCCGGACCTTCTCGGCGCCCACCGGATAAAACATGCGCGCCGGCATGTCCGTAACGGACAATCCGCCGTCGATTCCCGCGTCATGCCACCATGGCCGCGCATAGAGCACCAGCGATTTCAACGCCGGCATGGCTTCCACGGCAGCAATCAGCGAAGCAAAGCGCGGCTCCGCACGCAGCGGGAATTGCGCGATGCGTTCCAGCGCGTGCCGCGGCATGGCGAATATAAGTTTGTTCGCGCGCAATTCGCGCGAGGTCCCATCCTTTCCGCGCACGGCAATCCGGCATGGCGCACCGGATTGCTCCGGAACAATTACGCTCATTACCTCCGATTGCATTGTGACGGACGCACCCAGCCGGCGCGCCTCATCGGCAAGCGTGACGGGCAGTCTCTGATAGCCGCCGGCGATGGTGAGAAAGGGCTTCGAGGCATCGGGCCAGAGAAACTGTTCATCGATGTCGTCAAGCGCCGTGCCGTATTCATCCAGATCATAGCCCGAGGAGGCTTCGAAAAACCGCATCTCCTCCACGCTGAGGGCGCGCGTCTCCAGCATCCAGCGCGGCCAATCCTTGAGGGCGCGCCCGAAATGATATCCTCGGGCGAAACCGCCGGATCGTCGGTGCAATGCCCCATATAGGTGTAGTCGGCGTGCGCCGCGCCGGCACACAGGGCGCCGCCCAGCGACAGCACGGCAAGCCAATTCACGTTCGGTTTCATGAGCCCCTTCGGTCGAATTCCCAGGATCAGGTTGCGCGAAGCAGGTGCGGCGCGCCATGCAATGGCCGGGCATGAAAGAGAACTCTTTCATCGGCCGCGCCCGGATGGAAACTGTCCCCAACCCTATTGCTGCGCTGCGGAAAGGCCGGTCCCGTCCGGCGGCTGCCTTGCGGATGAAGCCTCCGCGGCCGTATGATCACCTCGCATTCGGATAATGAGGGGGATTCAATGTTCCGTATGGCTTTTGCCGGCGCCGCGCTTTTGCTCGCGGAAATGGCGCTGCCGGGCGGCGCGCAGGCGGCAAGTGAATCGGTGGTTTATTCCTTTTGCGGCCAGACGAACTGCACCGATGGCGCATTGCCGGTCGCGGCACTGGTCGCGGACAGTTCGGGCAATCTCTACGGCACGACCTGCGCCGGTGGCGCCAATGACGACGGGGAGGTGTTCGAACTGACGCCAAGCGGGGCGCTCACGGTGCTGCATTCCTTCAGCGGAACCGACGGGGTTTGTCCCGGTGCCGGCGTGATCATGGATTCGAGCGGCAATCTTTACGGTACTGCAAGCCAGGGCGGAAACACCGGCGGCGGCTGCGGGGATGCGGGCTGCGGGACGGTGTTCAAACTGGCGCCGGGCGGGACGCTAACCGTGCTTTATGCGTTCAGCTCGAACGATGGCTCCACACCCTACGCCGCGCTCCTGATGGACAAGAACGGCAACCTCTATGGGACGACTGTAACGGGCGGCAGCGGAGACTGTTCCTGCGGCACGGTTTTCGAACTTCCCGCCAGCGGCGGAGAGCAGGTGCTCTATTCCTTCTGCTCACAAGAGAATTGCATGGACGGAATATCGCCATGGGCTTCCGTCATCATGGATGGCAGCGGCAATCTCTATGGGACGGCGACCTATGGCGGCGAGGCCACGGGGCAATGCGATCTCGGTTGCGGAACGATCTTCGAAATAACTGCGGCCGGAAAAGAGAAGGATATCTACGCCTTCCAGGATTTGAACGACGGCGCCTATCCGCTGGGCGGGCTGACTTTCGGGCGCGGCAGCGAGCTTTTCGGTACGGCCGAGGGCGGCGGCTCGCATAACGACGGCACCGTGTTCAAGGTACGCCGCAACCGCGTCGATCCGCAGTACCAATTTCGTGGTAAAGGCGACGCGCAACTGCCCGACGCTGGGCTGATTTCAGACGGCAAAGGCGGCGGTTTCTACGGCACGACCTGCGCCGGGGGCGAAAAACACAAGGGCGCCGTGTTCTCCATCTCCGCAAGCAAAAAGGAGACCGTCGTCTATTCCTTTGAGGGCAAGAACGACGGGGTATGCCCCGCAGCCAGCCTGCTGAACGTCTCCGGCACCCTCTACGGCACGACCACCTTTGGCGGCGGCACGGGCTGCACCCAGAACGAAGGCTGCGGCACCGTCTTCGCGGTCAAGCCCTGAGCACGCATGTTACCGGCGCACGCACGACGCGGGCGTGCGCCGACGGCACGATGCGCATTGTGCAACCGAACGAATTTCGGCTCGTCGTGTAGCGCTTTCGGCAAGTCGGCCGAATTGTTGTTTGCAATGCGAACCGCGCTGCCGCATCGTCGCGGCACGGGGCGGTGAGCTGGCCCTTGGGGCAACACTGGAAGACGGTCCCGTCATCGTTGGCACCGCCGTAACGCGCTGTGCCATAGAGATTACCCGCCTTATCCTCGATCAGGCGCCCCCTGAGATAATCGCCTTCGTCGCAGGTGAAACAGTGCGGTACGGTGTAGGTCCCGTCCGCGGCGAGTTCCCAGATGGTGCCGTCGTTCGACGCGCCGCCAAAGGCGGTCGTGCCGTACATGTTTCCGCCTGCGTCGATGGTTGCAGCGCCTTCGGGCGTGATGCCGTCACCGGCACCGCCGAAATTATGAACCACGCTTTCCGTTCCGCCCGGGGCGACTTCGAAGAGCACGCCCGCGCCATAGGCACCGCCGCTGTCGGTCGTCCCATATATTTTGCCGGACCTGTCCGGCGTGACTTCGGCGAAGGAATACCGGCCATCGCCGGTCGGGCCGGCAAAGTTATGCAGCACCGTGTATATACGTCGCGAAGCGAGGGAATGGCTTCCCGTTACCGCTTGGCCTTCCCCCCATTCGGCGTGTGGCGCGCTCGCGGCCGCGGCCGGGGTCAAAGCGGCGAGTGCGAGCGTCGAGCCGAGCAGCGCCCGACATAGCGGCGTGGGATAGATACGCATGGAATTCTCCTTCGGAATCATGGGCGCAAAGCCTGCCGGCATCGCGCCGCGCCGTCGAAATCTGGAATTCTGGGGCGAACCGGATCAGCCGGCCCAATTCTATTTCTTCACCTTGAAGACCACGCCGTAATCATCCGCCCCCCCCCCGAGTGATGCCGTGCCATAGAAATAGCCGCCGGGCTGGCTCGGGTCCTTGATCAGATTGCTTGTGCTGCAGCCACCATCGCTTCCCCCCATGAAGCCATGGAGCACCGTTTCGGTTCCATCGGGCGCGAGCTTGAAAACGACCCCATTACCGTCGGCGCCACCGCCGCTGGGCGCAAGCTCGAAGACAACTCCGGCGCCGTCGGCGCCGCCTGCGGAAGCCGTGCCGTACAGATTGCCCGCTTTGTCGCGAACGAGGCTGGAGTAAGGGTCGCTCCCATCATTTCCGCCCGTGAAGGAATAGAGCACCGACTCGGTGCCGTTCGGCGTCACCTCGAAAACAACACCATTGCCGTCGGCGCCGCCATAGACTCCCGTGCCGTAGAGATTGCCCTCCTTGTCCAAAAGCAGGTTGGCCTCGGGAAGTCCGCCATCGCTTCCGCCCGTGAAGACATGAAGGACTGTATAGGCGCCGCTGCGCGCAAGCTGAAAGACAACGGAGGCCGCGTTGCTGGAGCCGCTGGTCGTGCCGTAGAGATTGCCCGCCTTGTCCTCGATCAGCCCGGCAGTCGGAACGCCTCCCTCCTGGCCGCCGCTGAAACTATGCAGGACGTCTCGCTGCTGGCGGGCGTCAGTTCGAACACCACCCCGAGACCGTCGGTACCGCCGTAACCGGTCGTGCCGTAGAGATTGCCCGTCTTGTCCGCGACGAGGCCCGAATAGGGTGAACCGCCATCAGTTCCGTCCGTGAAACTATAGAGGACGTCGTAGGAAGCTCCCTTTGCGACGGCGGAGGAGGCCAGGCCGGCCATCAACGCCGCGGCGATTGCGAACGGCGCAGCGGTTTGCGACCACGCCCTGAAGCCAATTTTTTCCGACATGAGCAGTCTCTCCGGTTGGTCGATTCTCGTCGGGCATTTGACCGGTGCCCACCCCATTGAGCCCGTGCGCCGAAACAGACCCTTGAACGAACCGCCTCCGCGCTCAAATGAAAAGACTCTCAACGGTTCTCAAGAGAATCTCAAGCCATTGATGTTCCTGGAGAATTCTGGGAAAGGCGGGGCGTACAAGACTCTGGTGATTGTCAATCAGTTTGGTCGTTACGCACCGCTTCAGCCGACGCCCGGCCGCCCGTCGGGGATCCTGGCCGGCCGGAAATGCACTCGAGGTCATGATCGACAAAGCCGTGACGGTCAATCACGCGAAGATCGGAAACCCCGTCGGCAAGGGCGTTCGAGCAGCCCGGTGCCTCCATACCGCTCGTATCGAAAATGGGACGGGAATGCGGATGACGGGTCGGACGCTTTGCGTTTCAATGGCATCTCTGACAGCTTGGCGAAGCATGCCCGGTCACGCGTAATGCGACCGGCAGATGCGAACCTCAGGAGGAACAACTCACGATGTACGACATGCGCGTTTCCGGTCTGGCCGTACTGGCCGCGGCGCTCGCCGTTTCCGCGGCCGCTCCGGCCATGGCCGCCGCCACTATCACCGTATTCGATGTCTCGGGGGCCACCGGAACTTACGCCGACGCCATCAACGATCCGGGGGCGATCACGGGCTGGTATCTCGACAGCGCGGGCAGCCATGGCTTCGTGCGCGCAACCGACGGCACGATCACGAGCTTCGATGTTTCGGGCGGCAGCAATGCCCAGCCGGACAGCATCAACGACAAGGGCGCGATTGCCGGCTATTTCCAAGTCTCCGGTGTTTATCGGAGTTTCCTGCGCGAGGCGGGCGGCAAGATAACGACGTTCTACGACACGGGCGCCACGCAGGCGACAGGCATAAACGACAAGGAAACGGTCACCGGCAGCTTCGAGGATACGAGCGACGTCTGGCACGGTTTTGTGCGCAGCAAGGACGGCACGATCACGGGCTTCGATCCCACCGGCTCGATCGGAACCTATCCTTTCGGCATCAACAAGGCGGGCGCGATCACCGGGTACTATCTCGGCAGCAGCGAAGTCTATCACGGTTTCGTACGGGCAGCCGACGGCACCGTCACCAGCTTCGATCCCACGGGTTCGGTTTATACCGAGGCGACCGGCATCAACGATAAGGGCGTGATCGCCGGCTATTATGCGGATTCGAGCGACAAGTTTCACGGCTTCGTGCGTGCCGCCGACGGCACGATCACGAGTTTCGACGTGTCGGGCGGTACCGGCGGCACCTTTGCAACCAGCATCGACGCCAAGGGCGCGGTCGCCGGCTACTACGTGATATTCGGCGGCGGCTATCACGGATTCGAGCGCGCGCCAAACGGAACAATCAGCACCTTCGATCCGCCGAACTCCGACTACACCAGGCCGGAAAGCATTGCCGGGCACGCGGCGGTCGCGGGCTACTTCTCGGACACGAGTGGCGTGTATCACGGATTTCTGCGCGGAAAGTGAACCGCCGGATGATCCGGCGACGGGCGCGCAAAACGCCAATTCACCCGCCCTTCCCTGCAAGTTCGTCGAGCGCTTCATTGATCTCGCGATGCAGGGAGGGGCCCTTCAGATGTGCGAGCTGATAGAGGCTGTAGCGCTTCGCAAACAGCTGGATGACGCGGTAGCCCACGTAATAACCTGAGCGCTGGGGGATGCCCTCGGCCCGGGCTTCGGCGCTGCCGCTCTCGAAATATTCCGCATAAAGCGGCGGGTCGGGCGCGTCGTTGTCGCGTAGCGCCGCTGCGAGCCGCTTGATCAGCGGCGGCGCCCGGTTCGCCAGATCAGTCGAGTCCAGCACCTCACCAAGCGAGGCCCGCGGATTCAACTGGCCGCTCATATAGGTCGCAAGCCCCTCCGCCCACAAAGTCCGCCAGATGGCCTGTCGATCACCGGGGTCGTCGCTGAAGCCGGCCGCCTGGTAATTGTAGCGATGGAAAAGTTCATGGGAGATGATGACGGGAAGATTCTGCTCTGTGTCGACTGCTGCCATTACATCGATTCCCAGAACCAGCGCCGGGTGGCCGGCCACCATGCGGCCGGCGCCATCCATGCTGCCCAGCGAGGCCATCAAATAGATCGGAAAGTCGCAGCGAAAATCGGGAAAGGTCTTCTGGAAGCGAGTGAGGACGACCGGAAGGTCGGATACCAGATCGCGTTCGACGCTGCGGCCCTTCAATCCGTTCTTTCGGCTGTTCGAAAGCCAGCTCACTGCTAACCTGTCGAGCGCCTGGACGTTTCCCGAACCGAGCACATCGCCGGTGTAAAGATCGGGAAATTTGGCCACGACCTCGCGGCGAAACGCCGCGGACTGCGCAGCCGGCGTCAGGGTCGCGGCCCGCGCCGCCAACGGCCAGAAGGCGCCCGTTGCATCGATGATTGGGCAGGCCGAGGCCGGCGGCGCAATTATCGCGACGCAGACGAGACCGAAGAGAAGCGCAGATATTCTCACGGGACACCTATGATGCCTCTGGCAATGACCCGTACGCGCGGGCAACGGCGAGTGTATCGATGTATTGCTGGAAAGCGGTGACTTTGCCGTCTTTCAGCGTCCAGACGTGCACAGCCTGCGGGTTCATGCGTTGGCCGGTTTGCTTGTGACGACCGCTATAGCGGCCGAGCGCCACGACGCGGTCGCCGCCGTCAATCAGGTCGCTCATTTCGACGCCAAACCCGTTCCATTCGCCGACGCAGCGCGCGAACACGCCGGCCGCGACGGTCCCGGGGCTGCAATAGGGATTGCCGTCGGCATAAGGAAAATTCTCAGCCTCCATCCAGACAATGTCGGAACTCATTCTGCCCAGCACGCTCGCGACATCGCCCCTGGCAAAGGCGTCATAGATGCCCTTCACGACAGCCACGTTTTCTGCCGACACGGTTTCCTCCCTGCAAAAACAATTGTGTTTACAATGAACCATCCTGCGGCGCCAGAGTTGGGCGCGGACGCGGGCTGCTTCGTCCGCGGACTTCCCTGTTTGCGCCGCGATCAAGCGGTCGAGCCGCGCCGCGAAATCCGTGGAAAATCCCGGGCCCGTTTCCGCCAAGCAAGCATGCGCCGGGACATTCCAGAATATGGAAAAGTACTTTCCAAAATCTGGAAATCATGCCAGAATGCGTCATGATCGTGATCAGGACCGATATCGTTGAAGCATATTTCAACGATGGGCCATCTTTACGGCACGACCGATGAAGGCGTGACATCTGACGCGGGGTCGTATTTCAACAGCTGGTCCGAGCGCGTGCTGCACAGTTTCGCACAAGGCAGTGGCGATTTCGTGCCCTATGCCGTACTTACGCTCCAGTGGGCTCGCAGGAAAATCTATTGAAGGCGCTGACTTGTGCGGCAGTGATGCCGGGGGAAATGCGGTGGCGGCGACCAAATTCGAATTCGAATGGCGGTTCTGGATTATCACCACGATTTTCGGGCTGGCGTTCACGCTGCACGCCATCGATCATCGCGGCGTTGCGGAACTGATCCTCAGAACGATTTCGTCAACTGTGCCTACCGGATCGCCGCGCGGCGTGGCCATCCAGCAGGGGATCCTGTTTGCCGGCGCGGTGCTGGTATTTCTTGCCGCGCTTTTCCGCACCTGGGCCACGGCCTATCTCGGCGCGGATGTGATGAAGGACAGAACTCTCCACAGCGATATGCTGGCCGTGGACGGGCCTTATCGCCACACGCGCAATCCGCTTTACTTTGCAGACCTTCCGCTCGCCCTTGGCGTCGGCATTTTCTCAAACCCTACCGGCCTCGTATTCCTGTGCGCGGCGATGTTTGTCTTCGTGTACCGGCTCATTTTTCGTGAAGAAGCAATTCTCCGCCGGACCCTTGGGCAGGCTTACATTGCCTATGCGAACAAGGTCCCGCGCTTCTGGCCGAGCCTGCGCGCCCGCTGCCCCGCAAGCGGTCGCACGCCCAGCTGGGGCCAGGCGATCCTTGGCGAGTTGCTGCTCTGGCTGATCGGCATCACTCTTGTTGTCTTCGCGCTGACACTCAACCAGACACTGCTGCTCTGCGGATTCGCGCTGAGCTTCGCCGTGGCGATTGGCCTGCATTCCGTCACCGGGAAGCGAGCCGGCACCGTCCGAGATCACGGCGTCTGATGGAAATGCTTTGGCTCGACACTCGAAAGACGGGGATCGCTTGGCCACAGGGGTGTTCGTGGGACTGGCGATTGAGCGCAAGTTCCGCGCTGACCTGCACGCTCGCGTTCAACCTCACCTTTTTCGTGCAGGAATTCTTTCTCGTCATTCCGAAGGCACTGACGCCCGGCCTTTACCCGACACTGTTTCATAACAATCATACCTGGACGGGGGACAATCCCGTTGCGGGCCTTCTTCAGGGAACCGGCGCGTTGGCCGACCTCGCAATCGGGTTGATCTTCACGGGATTGCTGTCGCATTCGGCGGATCGCCCGGTCACGCTGCGGCTGTTCCTGTTCTGGATGGCCTATCAGGGATTTTATCTTGCCCTGCCCCAATTCGTGATCGGCGCGATGAATCCCGGCAACGATGTCGGCATGGCGATGGCATATCTTCGGCTCTCGGCAGGCGAAAGATGGGCAGCAGCGCTGATCGCCTTCGTGGTCATGGCCGTCATCGGATTCCGGCTCGTCCGGCAATTCATCCGCCTCATGGCCATATCCGCCGAAACGGCGACGGGAACGGCGCGCGCAGGGTTTGTATTCCGGAGCGCCATGCTGCCGTCGCTCGTTTCCGTCCTGTTGCTCATTCCATTTCGCGAACCGCGGAATCTGACCGAAGTGCTCCTGCTTCCGCTGATCGTGATGATATCCGGAATGCTATGGGTTCAATGCGGTGCCTGGTTCGCACCATCCGCGACGCAAACAGACCGCACAAGCCCTTCGTTCTCAACACCATTGCTCGCGCTTCTGATTGTTCTGGCCATATTCCAGATCGTGCTGCGACCGGGGATCCGGTTTTATTGAAATACGCGGGTGGCAGAGTGTCACAAAAATCGTGTATCGGATTTTCTACTCTGCGCCCACTGCGGGCGAGGAACGCACTTTCCCTGAGGAGGCTCCATGATCACGCTCTATCACTTCCCCATGACGCGTTCGTCGAGCATTGTATGGCTGCTCGAGGAACTGGGTGTGCCTTACGAATCGAGGATCGTCGGCTTTCGCAAAATGGACGGAACTGGCGAACGCGATCCGGCCAATCCGCATCCGCACGGCAAGGTGCCGGCGCTGACGGATGGCGATGAACTGATTTTCGAGTCGAGCGCCATCGCGCTCTATCTGACCGACAAATATCGCGAAAAGAAACTGGGGCCAGCCGTGGCGAGCCCAAACGCGGCGAATATCTCTCCTGGCTCGCCTACCGGCCGGGCGTAATGGAGCCGGCCCTCATCTGCCGCCGCTTCGAGATCAAGCATGTTTTCGGCGCGATGGGATGGGCACCGGCCGCGGAAGTCGAGGAAGTGCTGAACGCGCACCTCGCCGTGCGCCACTATTTCCTGGGCAACGCGTTCTCGGCTGTGGACATTCTGCTCGGCGGCGGGATTAATTTCATGCTGATGGCCAAACTGATCACTGAGACGCCCGTGCTCCGGGCCTATACGGCCCGCATCACCGACCGTCCGGCCTTCCACAAGATGATGGCGGAAGGCGCCGCGCGCTGATCGGGCAAAGACTCAGACCCCAGCCGCATAGGCCGGGGTCGCAAGGCACAGTCAGTGCGGAAAAGCGTTGATCTGCTTGCAGGCCGCCGCATCCTTGGACGTGGCGTCGGTGGGTGTCGAACAATAATAGAGTTCCGGCTGCTTGCCCGGCAAGCGGCGCGCCACAAAGATGCCAACCCTGTTGCTGTTGGCAGGCTGGTTGGCCGGAAAGAAGCCAAACGTTCCCTCGGGCTGGCGCACCTGCATCATGCCGGGAGGTGGCTTGGGCTGGGCGCTTGCCTGCCAGCCTGCCGTGAAACCGACAATGCCAAGGGTGATCGCGGCTGGTGCGACCAGGATCTTTTTCATTCGTGTTCTCCGAAAATTTCGGCCGACAGGATGCGTCAGCGGCGCGAATTTAACGGATCGGCCTTCAAAGTATAGCGCCGCGCCGGTCCGGAACGTCCGGCGCGGCAAGAAGCCCGGGTTGCATCGGGCCGCCGCCATTCCTAGTTTCGCCGCGCATGTTTCCCGTCAATTTGACCAGGATCGGTGCCTGCTGATGCGCGCCAAGGCGCCAGGCCCCCTCCGGCCGGGCACTGTTCCGGCACCAGATCCTGTTGAAGCGGCCCGCGGCAGGCTGTTTTCGCCCCTCCGCAACCGGATTTTGGCTCAGGCCGCCGATGCGCTGGCCAATGAGCGCATCGACATCGCCGAGCCGCTTGTGGCCCGCGTTCTCGACAAGAAGCCGGACAATCCCGATGCACTCAACCTGATGGCCGATATCGCGAGGCGGAAAAAGCGCTTCGAGGAGGCCGAACGGCTGATGGCGCGCTGCGTGGCCGCGGCCCCTTCCCATGCCGGTTACCGCTTCAACTACGCCGTTCTCCTTCGCCGGACCGAGCGCTTTGAAGCAGCCCTCGCAGAGCTCGATACGGTTCTGCTCCGCGAGCCCGGCAACCCGCTGCTTCGCGAACAGAAAGCCGCTCTGCTGTGGCAGATGGGCCGCCAGGACGAAGCGCTGGCGCTCAGACACGGCCTGGCGGAGGACTACCCGCATCTGCCCGAAATGTGGTTACAGCTCGGGCATGTGCTGAGAAGCGTAGGGCAGACCGGGCCATGTATTGCAGCGTACCGAAGGGCACTTGAGCTCGCGCCTGCATGCGCCGCCGCCTACACGCATCTTGCCGATCTCAAGACCGCCCGTTTCACCGCGGCCGAAATAGCGGCCATGGAGACATTGCTCCTACAACCCGGCATCGCAGCGGCCGAGCGCGCCGATCTGCATTTTGCGTTGGGCAACGCCCATAACGACGAAAAACATCACGCGAAGGCATTCGAGAACTATTCCAAGGCGAATGCCCTCCAGCGCGCAAATGTTCAGTTCGAACCCGAACGGCTCGCCGCCCATAGGCGAAATTGTGAGACTCTATTTACGGCCGAATTTCTCCGTACACGGAGCGAATGGGGATCGCCTTCGGCCGGGCCGATCTTCATCGTAGGAATGCCGCGTTCCGGATCGACCCTCGTCGAACAGATTCTATCTAGTCACAGCACAATCGAGGGACTGGGTGAATTGGCCGAACTGGACACGATTGTTGGCCAGAGACTGGCGCGCGCCGACGGACGTCCGGCGCACGAGTTCTGGATCGGCGGCTGGTTCGAATTCCGGAAGGGATTGATCGACACCTTGCCCCACGCATTGCAACAATTCGGCCCGCGCGATTTTCATGCGCTGGGTGAAGATTATCTGGCGGAGACGCGCAGGTTGCGGCGCAGCACACGCCCCTTCTTCACCGACAAAGGATTGCGGAATTTCGGCTATACCGGACTGATCCATCTCATTCTTCCGAACGCGAAAATCGTGGATGTGCGCCGGCACCCGCTCGATTGCGGATGGTCGATCTTCAGAAGTCATTTTCCGGGCGGACAACCGTTCTCCACCCGGCTTGCCGATATTGGGAGCGTCTATGCAGACTACGTGCGCCTCATGGGCCATTTCGACAAGGTTCTCCCCGGCCGGGTTCATCGGATCATATACGAAGAGCTTGTGGCCGACCCGGAAAACGAATTGCGCCGCCTGTGCGACTATCTGGGGCTGCCTCTCGAAGAGCAATGCCTGCGCTTTCACGAGAGCCGGCGCGCAGTCGGAACGATCAGCACGGCCCAGGTCCGCACGCCGCTCTACACAAACGCTGTCGGCCAATGGATGCCCTATGAGCCCTGGCTCGATCCGCTCAAAGCAGGCCTTGGGGTCGTTCTGGACCGGTATCCGCTTGCGCCAGATTGCGAGTAGAGGCAGAACAATTCCCGACCGGGACCGGGAATTTGCAGTATGACTGCGGAGAAGTGAGGAAAGGATATTTTGAGCGATAATCAGTTTCGCTGGAACGTCGGCCCGGTCTGGTCGAACCCAGTATCTTTCAAAATAACAGGTGCAACGGCCGATGCGCAGGCTGGCACTCCATTTCTTTCCACCGAAGCAGCGCGCCGGCTTCTGAACGGAAATCCGGAAACTGTCGCCAAGCAGGCGAGAAACCTGCTGAAGATCAACCCCGCCGATCCGAATGCGTCCTGCGTGCTCGGGACGGCGCTTCGAAGACAGGGACGCTACACCGATGCGACGGCAGTTCTGAAGCCGCTGACGGACTCACAACCTCAGATGCGCGCGGCGTGGTACGAGTTGGGCAGTGCCTGGATGCTTCTCGACCATCGTGACAATGCCATTCATGCCCTGCTGAAGGCAATCGATCTCGACTATCTCGACCGGGATACGTGGTACGCGCTCGGTGATCTGCTCGATTTTCCGCGGAGCGTAAGCAGCGATTCGCATGATGTCGATATCCAAACAAAGGAAGCCGAGGCCGCTTTGCTCCGCCAGCAATACGAGACGGCGGAAAGGATTTTGCGTGATTTGCTGCAGGCACATCCAACCGACGCCGGTGCATTGAAGCTCCTTGCGGATGTTAGCATAAAAGCCGGGCGCTGGAACGAATCCGAGCCGCTGCTCCGGCGCTGCCTCGAACTGGAGCCGGGCTTTACCGCCGCCCGCTTCCGCTTGGTGACGATGTGCATCGCGCACAAGGATCTTCGCCATTTGCTGCCGCACATCGACGCGCTGATCGAATCGGATCCGGCCAATACGCTCTATCTGTCCCTGAAGGCGCTTACCTTATGGTGGAGCCGGCAATTCGATTCCGCCATCGCGCAGTTCGAAACCTTCATTGGGAGCTGCAGTGACAGGCCGGGCCTGTGGCTCGAATATGCGCGCCTGTTACACGCTGCAAGGAGCGACAAGGCGATAGAAGCGTATACGAAGGTCGTCACTATGCTCCCGTCCTTCGCGGACGCCTATATCAGTTTCGCCAATATCAAATCCTTCCGGGTGGAAGACAATCTGGTCGAGCAGATTTACGACCAACTCGCACGGACCGATCTCGCGCCCGAAGACCGCGCCCGATTTCATTACGTGCTGGGAAAGGCCCTGGAAGACCTGAAGCAATACTCCGATTCGTTCGAGAATTATCGCAAATGTAATGAAATTCTCCGCAGCGTGCGCGGCTCGGCCATCGAGAACAGCAATTTGAATCTGCGCCATTCGAAAGCATTTTTCACACCAGCTTTCTTTCATGCGCGAGCGGGATATGGTTGTACGCAAACGGGCCCCATCTTCATTGTCGGCATGCCGCGCTCTGGCTCCACGCTTGTGGAACAGATTCTTTCCAGCCATTCGGAAGTCGAGGCGCTCGGCGAACGGAACGATCTGACCGAGGCAGGGCGGCGCCTGGCGCCGGATCGGCCTGGCGATCCTCGCGGCGGCTACCCGTATGTGCTTCAGGAACTTGACGCCCAGCGGTTCCGGCTCATTGGAGAGGAGTATCTGAGGACCACCGGCGCCCGGCGGCACTACGACACGACTTTCTTTACCGACAAAATGCCGGGCAACCATCTCCATATAGGATTGATCCATCTCGCCTTGCCCAATTCCAGGATCATCGATGTGCGGCGGCACCCGCTCGACTGCTGCTTTTCCTGTTTCAAACACTATTTCCAGTCGGCACACTCCTACTCTCTGGGTCTAGCGGATGTCGGACGTTTTTACGCAAATTACGTCGAGCTCATGGCCCATTTCGACGAGGTTTTGCCCGGTCGTGTCCACCGCATCTTCTACGAAGCCCTGGTAGAGAATTTCGAAACGGAGGTGCGGCGGTTGCTCGATTTCGTCGGACTGCCGTTCGAAGAGGATTGTCTGCGTTTTCACGAAAACCAGCGCCTGGTGCTGACGCTGAGCGCCGACCAGGTCAACAGGCCGCTCTACAGCGGAGCGGGACAATGGCGTAATTACGAACGCTGGCTCGATCCGCTGAAACAGGAGCTGGGACCCGTGCTCGAACTTTATCCCGGAGTTCCGCGATTTGCGTCCGGCATGACCGCGGCCGAGCAGACAATACAACCGGTCGGCGGTACCGACGGGCAGGCCACGGGTTTTGTCGCCGGTTTGCGCCAGCAAGCTTTCGGCGGCTTCGTTTCCGAGAATCATTCGACCGAGTAAAGGACAGCGAAGAATGCCAGCGAAAGCTGCAGCTGCGCCCTCGAACGCGGCCAATAACAGAAGTGAGCCGTACGCCGAGGCAAAGGAGAAACTGTTTCCGCCTCTTCGAAACCGCAGGCTGGGGGACGCGGCCGACGCACTCGCAGGCGAACAGATTACCTTAGCCGATTCCCTGCTGACCGCGTATCTGGCGAAAAAACCCGCGGATCCCGAGGCGCTGAACCTGAAGGCCGAGGCGGCGCGACGGGCGAAACGATTCGAGGAGGCCGAGCAGCTTCTCGCGAAATGCGTGGCGCTCGCGCCCGACATGGCCGGATACCGCTACAACTATGCGATCGTTCTTCGCCTGCTGCACAAAGAGGAGCAGGCACTCGCCGAACTCCAAAAGCTTCTCGCCGGGGATCCCAAGAATCTGCTGTTTCGCGACCAGGAGGCGACCGTGCTGACGGCGCTCGGCCGCTATGGCGAAGCGCTCGCCCGCCGCCGGGAACTTACTGAGGATTATCCCGAACTGGCAAGTATCTGGCTGCGCTACGGCCATGCGCTGCGCGATGAAGGTCACCAGGAAGAATGCATTGCGGCCTTTCACAGGACGCTCGCCCTCGCGCCCGCCAGCACCGCCGCATGGGGCTGCCTTGCCGACCTGAAAGTGTATCGATTTACGCCAGCCGAGATTGAGCGCATGGAGGCGGCGAGCGGCAATCCGGCACTGTCGGCCGACGAGCGCGTTGCATTGCATCTGGCGCTCGGCACCGCCCATCGCGACACAAAGAACTACGCCAAATCCTTCGAGAACTATGCCAAAGGTAATGCGCTGCGGCGGCTCCAGATCGAATTCGACGGCGACAAGCTTGGCGCGCACAGGATCGCCTGCAAACGCTTCTTCGATGCGCGTTTCTTCGTCGAACGCGCGGGCTGGGGCTGCGATTCCAAAGGCCCCATCTTCATTGTTGGAATGCCGCGTTCGGGTTCGACTCTGCTGGAGCAGATCCTCACCAGCCATTCGATGATCGAGGGCCTTGGTGAACGCGCCGATCTCGACATGACCCTGCTGAGGCCGCTCGCCGACGCGAAGGACGACGTCAACGTCCATGAGTTTGCCAACGGCGCCGCCGTGCTGAAGAGCGGGCTTGTAGATGCCTATACGCGCGTCATCAACCGGCTCGACGCGGAAGGCTTTCGGTCGTTGGGAGAGCAGTTCCTGGCCCTGGCTGGCCGCAGCAAGACCACAACGCGCCCCTATTTCACGGACAAGACTCTGCGCAATTTCTTCTATGTCGGCCTCATCCAGCTGATGCTGCCGAACGCAAAGATCATCGATGCCCGGAGACATCCGCTCGATTGCGGCTGGTCCTGTTTCAGGAGCCAGTTCCCCGGCATGAATTTCGCCTTCCGGCTTGCCGATATCGGCAAGGACTATTCAAATTACGTGCGGCTCATGGATCACTTCGACCGCGTTCTACCCGGACGGGTTTACCGGGTCATCTATGAGAGACTGATAGACGATCCCCGGGGGGAGCTCTTGCGTCTTTTTGCCTATCTCGAGCTTCCGTTCGAGGAGGCATGTCTCTCATTCCACGAAAATCCCCGCGCAGTGAAAACCCAGAGCTCGGAACAGGTTCGGCAACCGCTTTACAAGAGCGGGATGGCGCAATGGATGCCTTACGAGCCGTGGCTTGGACCTCTGAAGGCGGCACTGGGTCCAGTGCTTGATTGTTATCCCGATCCGCCTCCGCCGGAGTGAATTACAGCCGTAGTCGGCCGCGTTTCAGTCGAATCGACCGCATCGCGATAGATCGGTTGGCGCCCCTGCTCCGCGCTGACCGTCGTGATCGCGCGCTCCGTCCCGTGAAATTGCAGACAGGCCTCTCAAAATGGATGTTCGAGATATTCGAACAGGAGGCGGATCTCGGATTCGGGCCGTGAGACGAGATCTTCGTAGCACACGTGATGGACGCGCCCGGGCAGCACGTGCTCGAAATGTGCCATCCGCTTCACGTTATCGCGATAGTACCGCCCGACATCGGTGAGCCGGTATGCGTTGTTCTGGCCTTTCGGAAAATACTGCGAAAAGACCGAAAATCCGCGCCGCGTCGCGAAGGCGAGGATTGCGCAACGCATACTGCTTCTCCAACCGCACGTGGCGGCCGGCACCATAGCCTCCGTCAATGCAGCTCTTCAGGCACGCGCGGATATTCGTCGAGCACCGGGCCAAGGCTGTCGAGCAGCGGACGAAGCCAGGGTTCGAAATGGCGCCAATGCACGACGGCCTCGCTCGAAATGGGCCTTCGTACCTGCTCGGAACTCGGCGTGCGGACGGCCCGTTCCGTCTCGTGAAAGCGCAGACATTTCTCCTCGAATGGCAGTCCCAGATAGTCGAGCAGACGGCGAATCTCGGCTTCGGGATCGGCGACCATTTCTTCATAGATCACGCGATGAATCCGCTTCGGTGCGACGCAGTCGAAATGCGCCATGAGTTCAACATAATTGCGATAGACCCGGCCAAGCTCGTTCAGACGAAGATTCGTGTCGTTGTAATTGTGCTTGAACATGGAGAAACAGCAGGCCGCGGGGTTGCGGCGGGCATCGATGATCCTGGCATTCGGGAGAATCATGAGAATGAGCCCGGTGTGGTGATAGTTTGCTGGCGCCTTGTCGATGAAGAAGGGCCGACCCAGCTTGCGGTGAATTCGCGCGCGCTCCATGTACTCTTCGCCGAGCGCGCCCAACTCCGCGGGCGGAAGTTCAGCGAGGATTTGAGGGTAATCGATGCCGCGAGCCTTGCACCGGCCATCAAGCATTTGCCAGACGATATCCGCGATATAGGGCAGTTCGGCCGTTCCCTCGATCGCAGAATGACTTGACAGAATCTGTTCGACGAGCGTGGAACCGGACCGCGGCCGGCCCAGAATGAAAACAGGGTCATTCGCCTGGCAGCCGGCACCGCGGCGGCTAACCAGAAACTCGCGCGTGTAGAGGGCCTTCTGGACTTTCAATTCGGAATCGATGTCGGCCCAATCATAGTCCACGCGCAGACGCCGGGCCGCATTTGCCTTGGCATAGCATTCAAACGATTGGGGAAAGGCCCCTTCATCCTCATGGGCCTTGCCGAGCGCGAAAAACAGATTCACGCGGTCTTCCTGGGCGAGAGTGCCATCTTCCAGCAAGCGGCGCATGTCGGAGATATCTGCCTCGTCGAAGCGAAACGTCTTCATGTTGGCGAGACTCCACCACGCCAGTCCAAAGGCCGGACGGCATGCTATGGCCCGCCGATAGGCGGCGATGCTTTTTGGCTGATGACTCGCTGCGCGTAGCGTGTCGCCAAGGCCGAGCCAGCACTCGGCGCTTTCCGGATTTTGCTCGACCAGCTGTTCCCGGATGACGAGCGACTGCGCTTCTTCGCCGATTGCCTCCAGCAAGGCCGCTTTCAACCGCAGAAACAGCGGATTGCCTGCGTCGGATGCCAGCAGCCGACCGATCTCGCCAGCCGCCGATTCGAATCTGTGCAGCCCAAGAAGCAGTTTCGCGTACTCATAGCGTGCCTGGCTGAAGTCGGGCGCCAGCTCAAGACAATGTGCGAGCAACGGCCCCGCGGCATAGCGGCGATCCTGGCGCAGAGCGAGTTGAGCGGCCAGGTAAGTTGCATCCGCGTCATCGGGAGAGCGGGCGAGATAGTCGCGCAGATTTGCTTCGGCACGGTCCGTTTCCGCCCGGCGCAAGGCGGCCGCAATCCGCTGGAGTTGCGGTTTGCGAAGCGGTCGGTTCGTCCGCAGCCGCGCGGCCGCTTCAGCGAAGGGATCCGGTGGCGCTCCAACGCCGACGGCACGAACGCCACGCATGGAAACGGATCGACTCCCCTTCAATTTTTGGTCCGAACGAAATTGGTGACGCGCCCTCATTGCATGAGGCGTCACAGAAAACAAAGAGGGCGGCACACGGCCGCCCTCTCGTCGCCCTGCAACTGCAATGCGCGAAGAAACTTACTTCGATTTCTTCGATTTGCCCAGCAGCTCAAACGCAAAGTCGGCATTGGCGATGAAGTTGCCGCCGCTGGTCTCGATGCACTGGTCGAACGTACCCCAGGTCGGGCAGGTGCCGAACCCATCGCCCGGGTTTTCCCACATGGCGGGATTGCCGTGGATTTTCGTATTTTCGGCCCAGCCCCACTCGCCGCAACCTCCCACATAGGAGCAATTCGCGACGACGGCGACCCAGTAGGTGCCGGACTTCAGTGTCACGCCCTTCTTGCCGAGACTGATGGAGAACGAGCCAGAATTGTCCGTACCTTTCAGATCCGAGAAGGAACCGCCCTTCACGGCTTTGCCGGGCATGTTCTTGCTGTTCGTGTAGAAGATGACGTTTTCCGACGTGGCGGGGCCCGATCCACCGAAATAGACGCCGCTCGCGTCAACTTCCGTAACAGTCCATTCCGCCTTCTTGGGAACCACGAAATCATCCGCACCCGAACTATTGTAGGTCGGAGAGAACGAGCCTGATGTGAAATTCTGCGAGTCGATGCCACCGGTGACATTGCTGTTCTGGTTGTACAGCGCCTTCGCCTTGCTCTTGCCGAGGTGGATAACCGGAGCGATCTTCGCGCCGAACACGCCAATCGACGGTCGCTGGGCGGCTGAAGCCCCGCCGGCGACGAGGGCGAATGCCGCAGCGGTGGCCAAAAGTACAGTCTTACTCATGAAAACCCCCTGAGGTTTTGCGGACCGGAAGCATTCCCGTCCTTTATTGAAGCACTAACCGGGTATTCGGACTTTCGCAAGCTTCGGCAATACATTCTCGACTTTTGCCAAGATGCCTGCCTCTTTTCGTAGTTTCGTATTTTTATTGCATCTATTGTTATGCCATTGTGCTATATATTTCAAAATGAGAGCCGCGACGATATATTATATCAAAACACCCCGCGCGTCATTCCAAAGCTACAGCAAAATGTTGCAGTCTCAAGACCCCGAACCTTTCCCCACCATTAAACCTCGGTGGGGAAAGGATTTCTTTGGCGGAATTGCCGCTGATGCCAATAAGGGTAGGGCAAAATCACACGACTGGCATCGTCCAGCGCCTTGACTTGATGGGGGGTCAAGTTCCAGCCGACCGCACCGAGATTGTCCCTGAGCTGCGCCTCGTTGCGAGCACCGATAATGACAGTCGAGACCGTCGGTCTCTGGAGAAGCCAGTTGAGCGCAACCTGTGGGATCGTTTTGCCAGTCTCCCGCGCCACCGCATCCAGCGCATCGACCACCCGGTACAGATATTCGTCATCCACCTGCGGCCCCATGTCGTTGGAGGCCTGCACGTTGCGGCGGCTCACCGCCGGAAGCGGCACACCGCGCCGGATTTTGCCGGTCAAACGACCCCAGCCAAGCGGCGACCAGACGACCGCGCCCACGCCCTGATCCAGACCGAGGGGCATCAGCTCCCATTCGTAATCGCGGCCCACCAGTGAATAATAAGTCTGGTTTGCGACATAGCGGGGCAAGCCATAACGTTCGGCGACCGCTAGCGACTTCATCAGGTGCCAGCCGGAAAAATTCGAGACTCCGATATAGAGAATTTTCCCCGCGCGGATGAGATCATCGAGGGTGGACAGCACCTCCTCAGGCGGCGTCTTTGCGTCGTAGCCGTGCAGCTGGAACAGATCGATATGGTCCGTGCCGAGACGTTTCAGCGATCCTTCAACGGCGCGGATCAGGTGAAAGCGCGAGGAACCCATATCGTTGGCGCCCTCGCCGGCCGGGAACGTCGCCTTGGTCGAAATCAGAACCTTGTCGCGTCGCCCCTTGATTGCTGCGCCGAGAACCTCCTCTGCGGCGCCGCGCGAATAGATATCGGCACTGTCGAACATCGTCAGGCCATGATCGAGACAGACATCGACGAGCCGCGTGGCCTCCGCGGCATCGCTCGAGCCCCAGGCCGCGAGACCTCCCTTGCCGCCAAAAGTGCCGGTGCCCAAGGTCAGGACCGGCACGTAAAGCCCCGAACGTCCCAGCTGCCTGTTTTCCATGCCGTCTCTCCTGTTCGCACATTCCAGGCGGAAATAGACATTCGGGGCGCAACCGTCGACCACGAGTTCAGGAAAACTGTCGTCGCGGGACACCCCTGCGCTATTGTCATATCATGACGCGGTCAATCCGGAACGGCATCTACACAATGGCGCGGCTTGGGACGATCGCCGCGATATCGGCTTCGCGCCTGTCGCCGGTCCCGGCCGGAGCTGATGGCATAGCGGGAAACGGGCTTGTCGAACATGCTTCGGCGGATGATTGCGCCATCATCGCCGAGATCGGAAAGACCGAACTCCACTGGAGTGCGACGCAGCCTCCAAAGGCGGCTTTTTATCCGACATACGCCACGCCGGGTGGTGGAACCTATCTTGAGGATTGTCCGTGGAAGAACCTGGGTGTCGCCCCGCCGCAGACTCCAACGTCCGGTGCGCCGATGGGATTTTTCGTCACGCGGCCTGTCTATTCCAATGCCGGCGCGAGAGCCTGGTTCCAGTACAGCGTCACGGCGGTCACAGGAGCAGATGGAAAGAAAATTCCGCCCTTTGTCGAACGGGACCTATGCCTGCTTGAGAAAGATGCGGACGGATGGCATGTGACCCGATGCAAACTAACGAGCATCAGGTAACGCCATGATCGAAGCGATGTGTCATTGCGGATCGGTGAAGCTGGAAATCGCGGCGGCACCGGAGGCTGTCACGGATTGCAATTGTTCGATCTGCCGGCGCTACGGGGTGCTGTGGGCCTATTACTCGCCGAAACAAATCCGCTTCGCTGCGGGCGAAGATGCGACAGAGTTCTATATGTGGGGCGACAAATCGCTCGAATTTCACCGTTGCAGGAATTGCGGCTGCGTCACGCATTGGGCGCCGATCGACAAAT
>Ga0335074_10002173_pt1 | contig 26727 bp, 26 predicted proteins | sample Lox_Sample_23_FD_206715 | JGI IMG/M metagenome (GOLD analysis project Ga0335074, IMG submission 206715) | Soil microbial communities from Loxahatchee National Wildlife Refuge, Florida, United States - Lox_Sample_2.3 | ecosystem: Environmental > Terrestrial > Soil > Wetlands | place: USA...
TGGACGATGAGAGCTTGGTAGAAGTTGATCCAACCGAGATCCCTCATCAAGAAGAACATCGGCACTACCAAGACCTGCTGGGGGACCACCAATGTGGCCACGTAGAGAAAAAAGAGCTTGTCACGGCCGCGGAAATGGAGGCGGGCAAACGCGTACCCGGCGAGTAAGGACGTCGTAACAGTGATGGCGGCCCCCGCGACGCCCACGATAAGGCCGTTGAGGAGGAAGCGGCCAAAAGGCCCATAGTTCCAGGCGGCCACGAAGTTGGAGAACTCGGTGGCGTGACCAAAGCTCGACAGGCTGTTGTCAAAGGCGTCAGCCTCGGGTTTGAGAGCGGTGCCGATGCCCCACAGGAGAGGCAGCAGCAAAAGAAGGACTGCCAAGACCAGCCCAGTGTTCGAGGCGATACGCCGCGGTCTTGAGCGACGAAGATGGTGGCTGCCAGCTGTGCTCATGTCTCGTAGAAAACCCATCGCCGCTGGAGGCGCATCTGTATTCCCGTGATGACTATGACGATGAGGAACAGGACCCAGGCGATCGCCGACGCGTAACCCATGGCATAGTCGTTGAACCCCTTTTCGAAGAGCCAGTAGACAATGGTCGTGCTACTGGTTCCTGGTCCGCCATCGGTAAGGATGTAGGCGAGGTCGAACACCTGGAAAGAGGTGATCACAGTCAGGATGATGCCGAAGAACAGTGACGGCGATAATAGGGGGACCGTTATGCTCCAAAATGTCCGCCACCTCGACGCGCCGTCGATTTGTGAGGCGTCATAGAACGTTTCTGGTATGGCGTGGAGGCCCGCGGTGAATAGCAGCATGTTGTACCCGAAACCCTGCCAGACAGCCACGATGATTATCGAAGGCATCGCCCACTGCGGGGCCGAAAGCCATTCCGGTCCCTGGACGTGAAAAATGCCGTGGACCATGGAGTCGATGAGCCCATTACGTGTCGTGAAGAGCAAGCTCCAGACCACGGCATCAGCAACGAGCGGCGTGAGCACTGGGACGAAGAAGATCACGCGGAGTATGCGACGGGTTCGGCCGTAGCCCTGGAGCCAGAGGGCCACGCTCATTGCCACGATGATGTTGAGGGGCACGTAGGCAGCCACGAAGTAGACCGTGTTCACAATGGCGCTACGGAAGGTCGTGTCCTTGCTGAAGAGCGTGATGTAGTTCTGCAGCCCGACAAACCTCGTCGTGCCTATGAGCGGCCAGGAGAACAAGCTCAGGACGAGGGACGCTATCAGGGGAGCGATAGTAAAGACGAGGAAGCCGACACCGTTGGGGAGCAGGAAGAGCAAAGCGGTGCGGGCGTCACTGCGATTGCGCCGATTCGCCGGTCTCGGGCCGGCTGTCGTGGTAGTAATGGGGACCGCTGTGGCTGACATTTACTCCCTCGGCATATACACGTGCTGCTAAGAAGGGCTACCATCCGGCCAGGTTGGGCGCTTGGTCCCAGCCAAAGATAGGCCGCCCCAACCCCAAGTCCGGCGAAGCCCCGGTAGCCGTAACCACCGGGGCGCTGCCTACCTCTAGTTGGACAAGTGTCTCACGCGGCGGGTACTCCCTGGTTTGCCTGGGTGTAGGCCAAGGCAGCTCGTGGCGTTATGCTCCCCTGCATGACGCCTACGATCTCATTGTTGAAGGCGTCGGTGGTCCCGTTCCACTTGTTGGTGGTGACATAGGCCACGGAGTTTGCCAACGCGGCGTCCATGTCCGCAGTGGCGTTGGCCACGCCCTGGGCCTTGACAGTGGCGAACCAGTACTTCTGTTGGGCGGTGCGACCAGAGAATGCGCGCCCTTCAGAGGAAAGGAACTGCTCAGCCGCCGGGCTGGTGAGGCCTTCGATGGCCTTGATAGCGTCGGAGAGGAGCACCGACTTGGCCACTCCGGGGTGGTTCTTGTAAAGGTCGGGCGAGATCCCGAACCCCGATCCGGCCAGGATGCTCACCGATTTGCCGTTGGGGCCGACAGGCAGGGGGGCGATGCCGATCTGGAAGTTCTCGATCCCGGCTTTGACCGAGGCAATGTCGTCGATCAAGTCCCAGGGCCCGTCGATGTACATCGCACCGACACCGTCCTCCCACTGCTGGACGTCCCAGTTGGTCTCGGGCGCGTTGGAGGGCGGCAGTGGCGACTCGTTGGCTTTGACCGAGGCTACGTAGTTCGCCAACTGCGTGGCCATCGCGGGCGTGTTGATGTCCAGGTTGCCGTTCTTCAAGTAGTAGACGCCGTGGTCGACCGCGTAGGCAAGGAACTCGTCCAGGTAGGGGTCATTGATATAGCCATAGACGTTGCCCCCGCTGTTCTTTGTCATGAGAGCAGCGTCACTGTTGAACTGCGCCCAGGTCCAGCTGTTGGTGGGCAGGGGGACCTTGTACTTGATGAACTCGGTCCGGTTGTAGAACACCATCAACGGCCCGAAGTCGTAGGGAAGGGCGATCTGCTGGCCGGCGGAGTTCTTGAGGCCGTTCAGGATCCCCTGGTTGTAGTCCATCAGGTTGAAGCCGGTCAGCCCGTCGCTCTGAAGCTCTGACGTGCTCAGAGGCAGGAAACCGGCTTGGAACCCCGTGGCCCGCAAGCTCTGGATGGCGACCAGGTCGGGCTCGGTGTTGCTGGCTATCTCGGTGGGGAACTTGGTGAAGTAGTTGCCGAAAGGCTGGTCGTAGGTGAGCTTCACGGTTATCCAGGGGAACTCGCTGTGGACGATGGCGGCGTCGTGGTCCCAGGCGGCGATCTCGGCAGGGCTTGCCGCCCACATCTGCCAGGTGAGGGTGATCGGGGCCTCAGCGGTTGACGCCGCCGACGCGGGAGTGGCGCCAAGGCTTACTCCCCCCGCCAACGTCGCGGCCAGCGCAACTGAGACGAGGACCGCTCCGAGACGGCGCCCGGGGATTGTCAAACATCTCTTTTCCGGTTTCATGCGAACCTCTCCTTCATCTATCTGTGAAGACGACAACAATGGGTTAATTCGTGCACGGTGCTTTCTGTCAGTGCCGCAGGAACAACTCGATAACCGGTAGCACTACGTCCGGTTGTCGTACCGGTAGGCGAAGGGTCAGCGTCCCCGGTGGGAGGCCTCCCATGCGGATGGTGGACGGTGTTTGGTCTGGGTCGACCTCCTCTCTTTGTACTTCCGAACCGTCGTTCAGCAAGCGCGCAAACTCGACGCGTCCCGCCAGGTCGGGCAGGTGAAGATGACCAAACGGCCACGAGAAAACATGAAGGTAGAGGCGGTCGCCCTTCATCGTGTACCGGCAGTCCGGTGGGGGGGTGAACGGGGCCGAGCCACAGCCGTAGACCGACGCGCTGTGACGGCGCATCCACTCGCCGATCTGGCGTAGGGTAGCGAGCGCCTGCGGGTCGATCTCGCCTCGGGCCGTGGGGCCAATGTTCAATAGCAGGTTGCCGTCCTTGGACACGCCGTCGACGAGCAACCTCACGAGGAGGCCAGGCGGTTTCCAGTCGTAGTTGTCCCGGTCGTAGCCAAAGCTCCCGTTCAGGGTCTGGTTGGCCTCCCATAGGGATTGCCCCTCGGACAAGCGCAGCGGGCTGGCCGGCTGGTACTGCTCGGGAGTTGTGACATCGCCTGGAAGGTCAGCGCGATCGTTGACCACGATCCCGGGCTGGAGTTGGCGGACCATCGTCAGGAGCTCTTGTGCACCCCAGTCGTCGCGGCCCTTACCGCCCCAGATTTCTGGGTGGCGGTTGGGTGCATATGAGAAGTCGAAGAACAAGTAGTCCACCTTGCCGTAGCCGGTGAGCAGCTCGCGCACTTGCCCATGCAGGTAAGAGCGGTACTTGGAGATGTCACGGCGGGTGTTGGTCTCTTTGAACGCCTCGTCGTCACGCTGGGGGTGGAAGCCGTCGATAGGGAACTCAGGGTGGTGCCAGTCGATCAGGGAGTGGTAAAAGCCGACCCGGAGCCCTTCTGAGCGGAAGGCATCGACCATGGGCCGCAAGAGGTCGCGCTTCGCCGGTGTGTTTGTTGCCTTGTAGTCCGTCAGCTGTGAGTCCCAGAGGCAAAAACCCTCGTGGTGCTTGGTCGTCACTACGAAGTAGCGCATCCCTGCATTGCTTGCCTCCTTGGCCCAGAGCGCGGGGTCGTACAGGTCAGGGTCGAAATGGTGGAAATAGGCGTCGTAGTCGTCGTCGCTCAATTCCTCAAGGTTCTTCACCCACTCCGACAAACTGCCCTTGCTCGCTTTCCTCGCCGGCACCGAGTAGAGCCCCCAATGGATGAACAGCCCAAACCGGGCATCCTTGAGCCAGGCCGTGTTGGATGTAGTCCCCTCTGTCACATCGTCTCCCTCTCTCACATCGCTTCCAAGCCCCGGTGGCAGCGCCGTACCCCGGGCGCACCGGTACACCGGGGGAGCTCCACCCAGGGCCAGAGTTGGTTATTGGATAACGCCATCGAACTGGCCCTTTAAGTGGGCAAGTAATTTGTCCCTTTTTCGTTGCGCTACGCAGCAGCGCGACAAACAACTTGAGGTCAACGTCACCTACCGACGTAGTAGGTGGCGCGGACCGCTTGCTGCCCTCCCTTAAGGCGCTGAGCCACCTCGTAATACAAGCCTGTAACGCGAAACCCTAACCATCGAGGCAAGTGCAGCCGGCCTCGTCAGCGACCCGACTTGCTCTTGGCTCGCCCTCAAGACTGCCTCCCTTCAGGTGCCTTGCCACTGAATGAAACGTTTACTCAAACCCCCGCCAGGTGTCTATCACTGGCGGCTCAAGCTGTCAAGGCGCCTCCTGAAAGTTGTACGTTTAGCAGCTAAATCGCGCGGAGGCGACGCCGCTCCGTTGTGCATGGGCCGAGTAGTTACGTTACAAACACCAGGTCCGAACCGCGGACCAGGAGTTGGGGCGCTCCGAGAGGTGTTATATGCTGCTAGCCGCGTGGGGCAGCTCTTTTTGAAAGGTGGTGTACGTCGTCGGCCAACGATGCGCGATGTCGCGGCGCTCGCCGGCGTCAGCTTGGGGACCGTTTCACGTGTCATCAACGATGACCCAAGGGTCGCCGACGCCCTGAGGGCCCAAGTCCAAGGAGCCGTAGAGCAGCTCCACTACCGGCACAACCTGACGGCTAGCAACTTCCGTCGGAGGGACGGCCGCTCGTTCACGGTCGGCCTGGTCCTCCACGACGTGTCCAACCCGTTTTTGGCCACGATCCAGTCCGCCGTCCAAGAGGTAGCCCGGCTTCATGATTGCGATGTCCTCGCGGCTAGCGGTACCGACGACCCCGAGCGCCAACGAGAGGTTATAGAAAGGCTTATAGCGCGCAGGGTCGAGGGCCTGATAATAATGCCAACAGGTGACGACCAGAGTTACCTTCAATCGGAGCAGATGTCAGGTACCGCCATCGTGTTCCTGGACCAGCCCCCGGCCTTTCTTGCGGCTGACAGCGTGTTGGCTGACAACCGGGGTGGTGTGGCCAAGGGAGTGCGGCACATGTTGCGGAGAGGGCACCGGCGCATTGCGTACCTTGGGTACCGTGAGACGACCTGGACTAATCAGCAGCGTTACCTGGGTTACTGCGAGGCTCTGCGGGGTCGGGGCATTCCTTTGGATCCCGACCTCGTACGCCAAGGTTTGAGCAACGCCAAACTGGCCGAGGAGGCGGCGGTCGAAGTGTTGAGCAGACCGGGTGGCCCGAGCGCGCTCTTTGCTGCCCAAGCCAGCATCAGCATCGGCGCAATCAGGGCGCTACGGTCGCTCAAGCAGACCGAGACGACAGCCCTTGTCGGCTTTGACGATTTCGACACCGCCGACCTGCTTGAGCCCGGGGTTACGGTGGTGGCTCACGACCCCGTGGTAGTGGGGAGCTTCGCAACCGAGATCCTGTTCCGCCGCATCGAAGGCGACCGCTCCCCCATCTCAGAGCACGTCTTAAAGTCGGCACTGGTTGTGCGCGGCTCAGGAGAGATCCCGCCCAAGCGTTCAAACTAGAGCTAGGGAAACGGCCCTGTGTCCGTCGTCGGAAAGTTCCGGGCCTGCCGAGCGGGGGGCGCGTGGCCAGCGTTGGGGAGGCTTCCACTAGTGATGCATATCTATAGATATGCAGCGACGAGCAAGCCGTAGCGTCGTCCGCGCCTCCGCGCGCGCCGTAGAGCTTGTGGCGGCCTGTCTCCGAGGCTGAAGGGCGCCAGAACCTCGATTAGGGCTCTGAGCTGGCAGTTTGCCCCGGCACCGGCCTGTAGGTGCCGAAAACGCCATCTGGGGTCATCGACCAGGACTTTCGTTGGCGTGAGCGGATTACGAATATGGGGTGTGGCCCTCTCGTTCCTCTACGTTGCCTTCGTTCGTCTCCTCCAGTTGCTCCGACTGTCGGGCAGCGCGCAACAAGACCTGGCCGTCGAGGTTGTCATGCTCCGCCATGAGGTCGCCGTACTGCGCCGTCAGGTCGCTCGACCCGCCCTGCGCCCATCGGACCGGGCCGTCCTGGCGGGGCTGAGCCGGCTCCTGTGCAAGGCTCGCCGATGCCGCTTCTTTGTCCGGCCCGAGACCCTCCTCCGATGGCACCGGGACCTGGTGCGACGGCGATGGACGTACCCGAACTGACGGCCTGGGCGACCATCCGTACCAGCGGGCACCGTCTCGGTCGTCCTTCGCCTGGCCCTGGAGAACCCGGACCTGGGGCTACCGACGGGTGCACCGGGAGCTGGCCAGGAGGGGCATCAAGGTCGCGCCATCGAGCGTGTGGGAGATCCTTTGCCGGCACGGGGTCGAGCCTGCTCCGCGCAGATCTGGCCCGATATGGGCAGAGTTCGTGCGAACGCAGGCGACAACCATGCTCGCCTGCCACTTGTTTACCGTCGACACAGTGTTCCTCCAGCGCCTCTACGGCTGTTCTTCATCGAGGTCGGCACCCGGAGGGTCTGCATCTCGGGGGTGACTGCCAACCCAGTGGGGGAGTGGGTAACGCAACAAGCTTGGAACCTTAGCGTGCTCCTCGCCGATCGCTCCCGCGCATTCAGGTTCCTAGTCCGGGACGGGCCACGAAGTTCACCGCCTCATTCGACGAGGTGTTCTGCACCGACGGCACCAGGGTTATAAGGACACCGGTGCAGTCGCCTCCCTTATCCGGGCGAACGCGTTCGCGGAAAGGTTCGTGGGGACAACTCGTAGGGAGTGCTTGGACCGGCTCCTTATCTTCAGCCGCCGTCATCTTGAGCAAGTCCTCACTGAGTACATCGAACACTACAAACGAGCACCGCACACGTCGCCCCCGAGGGTAAGGCCGTGCACTTTGTGCTCTTTGGTGTCCCTGGCGGAAGGAAGATCACCGGTACGCGCTTGTACACGCGAGCGACAAGTAGTATGATCAGTCAGCAGCGTAGTCTACTACCTAGAGAGCCGAGCAATGGCGAGGGGGGTTGTGACGTCCGGTACGCGTCGCGAGCGCAGAGCGAGATCCACGCACCAGGAGGAGCCGTCTATAGCGGCTCAAGAGGGTCGGGTCCTCCCCAAACATCGCGCAAAAGGAGCACGAACCAGGATGGAGATGGCAGGGCCTGTCCTTATCGATCTCTCGGTCCCTATCGGTGAAGAGTTCCCGTGTAGTTGGCCGGGTTTACCCAAGTTCGCGGCACGCCAGACAATTGGCGCGGAGCCCCCGGACGAGTACTTCATCAGCCGGTCCCTCACTCTCGAAGAGCACATGGGTACCCACGTCGACGCCCTGAACCATGCCACGATAGATGACAGTGGCACCCGGCTCGCGGCCATCGACGCCTTGCCTCTCGAGCGGTTCTGTGGCCGCCCTCGAGTCGTCGACGTTCGTAATGTCAGAGGCGACGTCAAGGGCCAGAGCCCCTGGATCTTGCCCGATGCGATCACAGTGCACGAAGCCCGCACGGAGCCCATCAGGCCAGGTGACGTAGTCCTCTTTTGGTCCGGCTGGAGCGATGAGTTCTATCAGGCCCTTCCCTCCGGGGACCTGTACGTAGACGCGCCCGCGTCCGGCCGTGCCCCCGGATGGCCGGCGCTTCACCCAAGTTCGCTCGGCTACCTGGGCGAACACGGCGTTTGCACCATTGGGCTGGATACTCCGAGCCTGGGCGCGACGAACGAGGCCCTCTCGCCTCACCGTGCTGCTTTCCTTGCCGGTATCACGCCAGTGGAGAACCTCACCAACATCGGGCAAGTTAGCGACGGAACGGGCCTTTTCGTGTTCCTACCGCTAGCTGTGCGCCGGGGCACCGGCGCACCCGGCCGAGCGGTGGTATTCCCCCATATGGATATTTCCTTTGAAAGCGCAGCTCCTTCGGTTGGCTCACTAATAGCGTCCCTCGCGGGCCCAACACGCGCGGGTCTCGCTGACGCGCGGTGACATCGCAGTGGAAAACCTGCATGCCGCCATGTCTGAACCAAGTACCCGAGCAGTGCTATCAATGGCTGGGATCGTAAAGCTCTACGGCACCAACAAGGTCCTCTCCGGAGTTGACTTTTCCATTGTTCCTGGCGAGATAGTAGGCCTTGTTGGGGCAAACGGAGCGGGGAAGACGACCCTCCTTCGGATCTTGTCCGGGATCATCCCCCCCTCGGGGGGGACCATGGCCTTCGGCACCCAAAACGTGACTTTTGGCGCATACAACCCGATGGAAGCTTGGAAGCATGGGGTCGCCATGGTCCACCAAGGCTTGTCGCTTTGCACAAACATGGCCGTCTGGGAGAACTGGTCCCTTCGTTACGGCCGAGTAGCGTGGAAAAAAAAGCGTACCCGAGTCGCGGAAGCCGAACAAGCCCTCGAGAGAACGTTCCCTGCGAGCAATATATCACCCTTGGCTAGCGTTGCCGAACTGTCCCTTGCGCAACGTCAAATGGTCGAGATCGCGCGGGCCACCTCCCACCCATGGCTCAAGCTGTTGGTGCTCGATGAGCCCACATCGGCACTTTCTGGAGAGAGCAGTATAAAGCTTCGCAACTGGCTGAAACAGGTGGTTACTCGGGACGTGTCCGCCATATATGTGACACATAAGCTCGACGAAATACTCGGTCTCGCGGACCGGCTAGTCGTCCTGCGCAATGGAGCAGTCTGCTGGACAGGGGACGGCCATCACGTGTCGCGCTCCCAGTTGGTAGAAGAGCTTGGTGGCAGAGTTCTCGACAACCCCGCAACCGGGCCCCTGCCGGAGAGCCAAGCTCAACGACCCACTTCACCTGGGGTAGTGGGCCCTACCTCTGGCAGCGCAATGGATGACAAGTCGCATGGTGAGAAAAGTGTCGTTGTTGGGGTGGAAGGGCTGTGCGCGAAAACGCTCAGGGATGTCAGTCTGGTTGCCCGGGCCGGAGAGATAATCGGGCTCGCAGGGCTCGAGGGTGCCGGGCAGCGTGACCTTCTGCAAGCAGTATTAAAACGGGGGCGAGGCGCCGCACGCGGGCGCGTCAGCGTGACCGGTTCCATTGCCTACGTCGCGGGTGACCGTGACGGTGAGGGCACGTTCGCTCTCTGGGATATCTATCGCAATATCTTGATAGGAGCCATCAGGCTCAAGCGGGTTGTGCGTGCAAGCCTCATACGTTGGCGGCACGTGGACGCCCTCGTAGAGCGTTGGTTCGCCGCGCTAGACATCACCGCCGATAACCCAAAGGTAAACATAAGGGCATTGAGCGGCGGCAATCAGCAAAAGGTCCTGCTGGCCCGGGCGTTTGCCAGTGAGTCACGAGTCCTCCTCTTGGACGACCCAACTCGAGGCGTCGATGTGGGCACGAAAGCAGCCGTCTATGCAGCGCTCGAAGACCAGAGGGCATCTGGGCGCACGATAATTGTGTACTCCACTGAGGACGCCGAGTTTCATTATTGTGACCGTGTCTACGTGTTTGCCGAAGGGTGTATCAGCGGCGAGCTGGCCGGCGCGGATATTTCGGGCTCAGAGATCATCAGGCTCTCCTACGAGCATGGGCCAACCACTGCGGAGCCGCCAACAAATGAGCGCCCAGCTCGTGGCGCGCATGGGCGCACAGTCGGTCGCCTCCGCCGCATCTCAGATCCCACCAAGACCAGCCCTGGCCAGGAACCCAGTCGTAGAAACTACAGGCATTATGAACCTCACTGAGACTGAGCTTGTGCCTCCTCAAGCGGATGTACCGGTGATGCTTCGCCAAGGCAAGAGATCGGGTGCCCGGTCCTCAGGAGCTTGGACGGCGGCGTTGCTACTGGTGGCGATCGCCGCCACAACGGTTATCCTGCAACCGAACAGTGCCAGCAGTAACGGAGCGGAGTTGCTCCTTGGCCCTGCGCTACCGCTCGTCTTCGCGTCGTTAGCTCAGATGCTCATAATTCTCGTGGGAGATTTCGATCTCAGTGTTGGGTACGCGGTCGGTCTCGTGAACGTTATTAGCGCGACACTGCTCGCAACAGATGTCTGGCTAGGTGTTCTTGTACTTTGCGCCATGGTCCTTGCGTACGTCGGTATGGGCGCTATCGTCGAAATCTTCCGCGTCCCGGCCATTGTTGTGACCCTAGGCGCCTCTTTTATCTGGTTGGGGATCGGTCTTACTGTCCAGCCGGTACCGGGAGGGACCGCTCCGAACTGGCTGCTGCAGGTCACCAGCGCTAGCTGGCCAGTATTGCCAGAGACATTCTATATCGTTGTGGCAGGCGCCTTCTTTTCCTGGTGGCTGGTCAAGCGATGGCGCTATGGCATAGTCCTGCGAGGTCTGGGGAACAACCGCTCAGCCCTGGTGAGCAGTGGGTGGTCAGTGCTCAGGGCACGCTTGTACGCTTACGCACTCGCCGGGGCGATGGTCGTGATAGCAGGCATGTTTACGACAAGTGTCACCACATCGGCCGACATCAATGCCAGTGCAACCCTGACACTTACAACCTTTGCCGTAGTGGTTATCGGAGGCTGCCGGTTCCAGGGAGGGCTAGTAGAACCGCCGGGAGTTGTGGCTGCTGCCGTGGCCATTTCACTGTTGGCATCGACTTTGACATTCCTAAATGTAGCTCCTGCATGGGACACAGCCGTGGAAGGCCTAGTCCTAGTGGCTGCCGTCAGTACGAAGTGGGTGGCAGAACAGGTCCGGGCCCGAGTTGGGAGCCGATGACGGTGAGTGCTACTGAGCTACTGTCCCGGGCGAAGCGCCCGCAGGTCGACCTCTCGAGAGCCCGATGGGCTTTCCCGCTTGGAGCAACGGTCCTTCTCTGGTTTGTGGCTTCGGGCATTTCTGGTCATCTCTCCCTCGACCTGTTGCTCGACAACGTTACCCTCGCCTCTTTCGTGGGTCTGGTGGCGGTGGGGCAGATGGTGGTTGTCGCCACGGGCGACGGCGCTTTCGACCTCTCCATTCCCTATGTGATGACACTAGCTGCGTTCGTGTCCGCCGCCGTGTGCAACGGCCAGGACGGGAACCTTCCCTTCGCCATACTCGCCGGGCTAGCGGCGGGGCTGGGAGCTGGCCTCCTTAACGGCGCACTGGTTACGGGCCCTGGGCTCCCCCCTATCGTTGCCACTCTTGCGACCGGCTACATTGCCTACACTGCCATCCTGTTGATGGGTGGTGGCGCTCAACTGGCCGTCGCACCGGCCTTGACCAACTTCGCTCAACAGAGCTGGCACGGCCTCACTTTGGCCGTCCCCGCAGCGGTTGTCATATGGGTCCTGATAGCTGTGGTTCGCGGCGAGACCCGCTATGGCGTGTACCTCCACGCCATGGGCCAGAACCGCACAGCCGCCGCCTTGGCCGCAGTACCGGTAAAAGCCATGGTAGTGTCTACGTTCCTGCTCTCTGGGCTCTTGGCTGCCATCGCCGGAGTGTTCTTGTCAGGCTATGTAGGCGGCGCTTTTCCCGACATGGCCGATCCTTACTTGATTGCTTCCGTAGCCGCCATTGTCGTAGGAGGGACATCGGTGCGTGGCGGTGAGTCCGCCATCGCAGCCACTCTCTTTGGCGCTACGACGATGGAGCTACTAACTGCCGTCCTCGAGCTGTCTGGCGCTGGTGCCGGTGTGCAGGACATCGCCGAGGGGACAGTCATCATTGTGGTCGTGATCGCGGTAACAGGTCGTTCAGGTGCACGCTGACACAGGGCTTGCTGCCCAGAAACGCGGGTGGCAAGGAAAATACATCGAGACACCCACCCGTACGGGTAGGCCGTTGAAGTGAAAGGGAGGAACAACGCAAGATGTCATTCGACAGACGCATTGGAAAAATAGGGTCTAGGCGCAACAAGCTCGGAGCGGGGCTGTGTGCCACCGCTGCCTTAGGCCTTCTGCCATGGGCGGGGCTTTCGGCGGCACCCGCTGCAGCTAGCTCTTCAAAGGTCACGATCGCGTTTGCCCAGGGCTACTGCGGCAACACTTGGCGCGCGACCATGGACAACGCTTTTTTTACTGAAGCAAAACAACTCGAGCAGGCTGGGATGCTTTCGAGCTACAAGTACGTGTGCGCGAACAATTCTGTCTCCACCCAAGAGTCCCAGATGGCCGACTTCATCCTTGAGCACCCGAGCGTCATAGTGCTCGACCCGACGTCTTCGACGGCTCTGAACGGTGAGATCGCCAGGGCTGTTGCTGCTCACATACCGGTCCTCGTCACCGACTCTGGCCCAGTAACAAGCACTCTGCCCTACGAGCTCAACGCGCCGAACGCCGATCTCATGCTCACTCTCGATAGCTATCTCGCCCAACGGTTGCACGGTAAAGGCAATGTCCTCGTGGTAAGAGGAATAGCCGGGAACCTGGCGGAGCAGCAGTTTTATGGCGCGACGGTCTCGGTGTTCAAGAAGTACCCCGGGATCCATGTCGTCGGGACGGTCTGGGGCCAATGGACAGACGCGATCTCCGAGCAGGCGGTCGCCAAGGTCCTGAGCGGGCTACCTAGTATCCAGGGTGTGTCACAGCAAGGCGGCTCCTACGGGGTCGTTGAGGCGTTCAAAGCTGCCGGTCGGCCCATTCCTGTAATTGAAGGCGACAACCGGGGTACGTTCCTAAAGTGGTGGGCCGCTGAGCACAAGCTGAACGGTTACACTACGCTATCGGCAGCCACTAACCCGGGCATCGGAGCCGCTGACGTATATGTCGCAGTGCAGATCGCCGACGGCAAGGCCGTACCGAAGAACATGCTTATGCCGATCCTGACCATAGATCAGCAGCAGCTGCCCCAGTACGCCGGCTTGCCCGTTACGGCGTCAGCTTCAGCCGTGTACCCGAACTCCTGGTACCAGAAAAACATAATAGGGACCGGGCACTGAGAAGCTGCACCCGGGTCTAGGCGCCAGCGGCCAACATCTTAGGAGTGGCAACGCCGTCAGGTGGCGGCCGCTGGCCTTGGCCCGATCGTGATTGCCTATGGTCCGGCCCATCTTGTAACACGGTTGGCGAAGAGGCCCGTGAACGACAGGGCAGCTGCCCGAAGCAAGGAGCTCAAGTGGAGATAACCAAAGTTGAGGTCAGGCATGTGCCCAAGAGCATGTGGGGCGATTTCTGGCAGCAACAGTTGGTTGTGAGAGGACCGAGCCCGGTGTCGTCCTACCCGGGCCGCGACGGAGGGTGGTCGTGGTACAACTGGCCTCAGGGCGTGGTCATCGTCAGGGTCACTCTCGCGGACGGCACTACGGGCCTCGGTTATGCCGAGGACGGAACGGGCGCGGCAACGAGGATCGTCGAAGGTCACCTGGCGCGCCTTTGCATCGGCAGGGATGCCTCGTCCACCGAGGGCACATGGGACCTCCTCTTTCGCTCCTCCATCCCCTACGGCCGCAAGGGCGCGGCCATCGAAGCGATCAGTGCCATCGACATAGCCCTGTGGGACGCGCTGGGTAAGAGCCTCGGGTCCCCGACCTATCAACTGCTCGGGGGCTACCACGGCAAGAAGGTGCGAGCCTACGCGAGCAAAGTCCAGCCTGACGACGACCTTCGCGAAGTGCGGAGGATGGCGCTCGACTACGTCGAGCGTGGCTATCAGGGAGTCAAGACAAACTGGCCGTTCGGCCCATCAGACGGGCGGCGCGGGATCGTCCAGAACCTCAGGCACATAGAGGCGGTCCGGGGCTCCATCGGTGACGCGGTCGACTTGATGACGGATGCGTACATGGGTTGGGACCGCACGTTCGCGACGAGCATGATCAGGGAACTCGCCGACTTCAAGCTCACCTGGGTAGAGGAACCCTTGATACCCGACGACATCAGCGGTCACGCCCAACTAAGAGCCCTCAACGTCGCGCCAATAGCCACCGGAGAGCACGAGTTCACCCGTTACGGCTTTCAGGCGCTCATTGACCAGAAGGCCGCCGACATCCTCCAACCGGACGTGCACCGTGTCGGCGGCCTCACCGAGTTCAGAAGAGTCTGCCAGATCGCATCGGGCACGAACTTGGACGTCGTCCCTCATGTCTTGTCCGCGGCGACGCTGCATGGCGTGCTGTCCCAGCCGAACTGTCCCTGGGTGGAGCACTTGACGACGCCGTCCTACTGGCACCCCGAAAGCCGGGTCAAACCGCTCTTCCTCGGGGAGCCCGTGGTAACTGACGGCTCCCCGTCCGTCCCGACAGAACCCGGTATAGGTCTGCGCATAAACCTCGACGCGGTGCCGGAGCTAGCCGGATGGACCTGATTGTAGGCTGCAAAGGTGGGCCCACCCGACGCCCATCTTTTCCCTCGCCAGGTACCGATGTGTTGGCCCGATAGAAAGGAGAACTCATGGTTAGTAGTGACCTTCACCCTGAACAGAAATCAAATGAAGCTTCCGAGGTCGCGGACCGGATCCGGTCCCAACGGGTTGTGGCCATCCTCCGCCTGCGCGACCACTCTCGCGCCGTCGAACTGTGCCGGGCCCTCGCAGATGGCGGAGTGAACGTCATGGAAATAACGATGGACCATCCCGAGGCACTGACGTCACTCGAGAGCGCGCGCAAAGTCCTAGGACCAGAAATTACCTTAGGAGCTGGGACGGTCCTGACCTCCGACATGGTCCACCGAGCCGCCGACGCCGGAGCCAGTTTCTTTGTCTCCCCGAACCTTGACCGAGAAGTCGTGGTGGCAGCACAGGGTCGCGGGCTCTTACCCATACCTGGTGTCATGACGCCGACTGAAGTAGTCGCTGCCCAGCAGCTCGGGCTGACATTGCTGAAATTGTTCCCCGCGGGACCACTTGGCCTCGGCTACCTGCGCGCGCTCCAAGGGCCCTTACCTAATATTGGCTTTGTCGCCACTGGAGGTGTGGAGATAGAAGACGTCCCGCAATGGCTTTCAGCGGGCGCGGCCGCCGTTGCCCTCGGCAGTGGGCTCGTGGGGCGTGACGGTGACCTGGGGGGTCTCGCCGAAAGGGCTGACCGCCTCGCCGGACTTTTGGGCACAGGGGCTTGAAGGTAGCCTGCTGCCCGGATATTACCCCTTATACGAACAGGAGGAACCCAAGATGTCATCGCCCGAGGTCGCCACTTTCGGTGAACTGATGGGCCGGCTCGCCACGCCCGAGCACCTACGGCTGGAGCAGGCGACTGCGCTCGAGCTCACCTTTGCCGGAGCTGAGGCAAATGTCGCTGTCAGCCTGGCCATGTTCGGTATCAAAACCCGTTTCATAACCCGTCTTCCCGATAACGCCCTCACCACTTCCGCCCTTCGCGCCCTGCGTGGGCTCGGGGTGGACACGACCTTCGTTGTCCAAGGAGGCGACCGGATCGGTCTTTACTTCGTTGAGCCGGGCATCGCCCAGCGGCCCTCTCAGGTCCTTTATGACCGGGCCGGGTCGGCTTTTGCGACCATCGAACCTGGCACTGTGCCCTGGGCCGAGGCCCTCGAAGGTTGTCGCTGGTTGCACACCTCGGGCATCAGCCCGGCGGTGTCGCGCTCGGCGGCGGAAGTGACCGCGGAAGCCGTGCGCGCGGCGAAGGCGACAAGGTTACAAGTCTCGGTCGACTTGAACCACCGAGCCAAGCTCTGGCGATGGGGCCGCAGCGCAGGAGAAGTCATGGCCGAACTGGTAGCCCAAGCGGACGTTGTGTTTTGCAATGAAACCGATATGGAGGCAGTGTTCGGTATCCCGGTGCCTTCTGCCACCACAGGCGATGCAGCGGTCGACCCGTCTGCGTACCAGTCAGCGTGCGCCAACCTCATGGGACGCTTCCCGAACCTCGATGTCGTGGCCGTGACCATAAGAGGGGCCGTGTCTGCGAGCGACAACCTCTGGACCGCGGTCATCGCCACTCCTAACAAGTTCTACACGAGCGCAACTTTCCGGGTCACGCCCATTCTCGATCGGGTCGGCAGCGGTGATGCCTTTGCTGGTGCGGCGATATCCCGGCTGCTGAGGGATCCCGAGGACGTGCAACAGGCACTGGACTTTGCCGTCGCGGCGTCGTGCCTAAAGCACTCGGTCCAGGGTGATTTCAACCGTGTCAGCGAGGCAGAGGTGCTACGCCTGACCGGTGGTGACGCGACTGGCCGGATCGTCCGCTGATGCTCAGGTCTAGACACCCACGGTGCAGACGACCATGAAGATCACCGCCGTCGAGACTTTTCTCGTAGCCCCTCGCTGGCTCTTTGTGAAAGTCGCCACTGACGAGGGCCTCTCAGGCTGGGGCGAGGCGACCCTGGAGGGGCGTTCCAGGACAGCCCAGACCGCAGTCCATGAGCTGGAGGACTACCTGGTGGGCACGGATCCTCTCCGGATCGAGGACCACTGGCAGGTCATGACGAAGATGACCTTCTATCGCGGTGGCCCGGTGCTCTCCACCGCAGTTGCTGCCGTCGACCAAGCCTTATGGGACATCGCCGGGAAATGTTACGGCGTCCCAGTCCACCAACTTCTCGGGGGCCCGGTCAGGGAGCGAGTAAGGGTCTATACCTGGATCGGCGGGGACGAGCCTCAGCAGATCGCAGAGAGCGCGGCGGCGAGCCGAGAAGCCGGTTTTGACGTCGTGAAGTTCAACGGTTCGGGCCGGATGGAGCGACTGGGGACCTCGCAGGCGCTTGACGAGGTCGTCGCCCTCGCCGCGGCCGCACGTGGAGCCTTGGGGCCGGGTTGTGACTTCGCTATGGACTTCCATGGGCGCTTCACGACGGCGATGGCCCGAAGAGTGCTCCACGAACTCGAGCCTTTCCGCCCGCTGTTTGTAGAAGAACCTGTCCTGCCCGAGTTCACAGCCACGCGCCTACAGGATGTAACCCATGCCACGGTGGTGCCGATCGCATGCGGCGAACGGCTCTTTGACCGAGCCCAGTTCCTTCCCGCTCTTACTGCGGGGATCGCGGTCGCACAACCTGACGTGAGCCATTGCGGGGGTATTTCAGAGACCAGACGCGTGGCCGCGCTCGCCGAGACCTTCGACGCCCTCGTGGCGCCGCACTGCCCGATGGGGCCAATAGCGCTCGCGGCATCGCTCCAGGTCGATTTCGCGACGCCGAATTTCCTGGTCCAGGAACAGAGCGCAGGCATCCACTACAACCAAGGGAGCGACCTACTGGATTACCTGGTGGACCGTTCGGTGTTCGATTTTCACCGGGGGTACTGCGAGAGACCGACGAAACCTGGCCTTGGGATCGAAGTGGACGAGGCGGCTGTAAAGCGAGCGGCCGAGCGCGCACACCGGTGGAGAGGCCCCTTGTGGAGGCATCCCGACGGTTCGTTCGCCGAGTGGTGAAGGGCTCAGGCCTTGCGCAGCCCGCGGCCGGATGAGAGGAGAGGCAAGCCTTACGGTTCATGGGACAAGCACGATCTTCAGTCGACCGGGCTGCGGTTCGGCGTAAAGGCGATATGCACGCTGCGCGTCCGCCAAAGGCACGATGTGCGAGACATAGCCCGCGAAGTCGGCACGGTGCTCGGCGAGGTAGTCCAGACCCGTGCGGAGCACCTCGGGCCAGCGCTCTATCGTCCGGCCGGAAGCGAGGGTGAGGTCCTTCAGATATAGCTCTTCGTAGGGGATGTTGTAGTCACGGTCGTCCGGCTCGCCGAACCCATAAACAAAACCGTGCTTGGCTGCGGAGCTAACAGCGTCCCGGACGGTGAGCTGCTGGTGCCCGACGGCTTCTACAACGAGATCAGGCCTCGCCCCGTCGTCGAGCACCTCCAACCATTGCATGCTGGACATATGAAAAAACTGGTCAGCGCCGAAAGACTTGGCTGTAGCTGCACGCTCCACGGGGTCGATCGCGCTTAGGTGGGCAACGCCCCGATGTTTCAGGATTTGACAAAAGGCCAAGCCACACGGGCCGACCCCGATCACTGCGGCGCGCGCGCCCTTCACCTCGGGGAACTTGGCGCAAGCACGCAGGACAGTGGCCAGCGGCTGGGCCACGACCGCTGTCACGTCGTCAAAGTCTTCGCGCACAGGGATGAACATCGAAGCGGAGGTGACTACGATCTCCGCCAACCCGGCGCCGCGGCCCAGCGTGCCTACTACTCGTTGGCCTGTCCCTATATCCGGGCTCGCGCTTTCGATTACCTCGCCGACGAGCTCGTGCACCGGGGCGAGCCCATAACCGTCATCTCCGCAGCGGTTACCAGAACCTTTGAACCTGGGCATATCGCTGCCGCACAACCCCGCTGCCCGGAAGCTGAGCCGGATCTGTCCGGCTATAAGGGGTGCCGTGTTATCGGGTACGTTTACCCGCTGCAAAGTGCGCGGCTCTGGAAGCCGGTAGGCCCACAAGTATGGTCCCTCCCCTGGTTGGTGACGTGCCGGTTACTTTTTGGTCTGTCTAGGGGTACCGCGGTAGAGCTCAGTGGGCGCGGCGGCGCGGGCACGGTCCCAGTCAAGGCGAGTCTGCTCAAGAACATGGCGGACGGACGCCTCAGCGTCTCGCGGTGAACGGCGCACGATGGCGTCATAGAGCGCTCGATGGCGGGCGAGCGTTTCTGACATGTCGCCTCCGGTTCGCGTGACCGGGTTCTGGACCCGCAGAGCAACCTCCGTGGCGTTGGCATATTGCGAGAGAAGCTCGTTTTGCGTGCACTCCAAGACAAGCCTGTGGAAACTGACATCGGCCTCCGTGAAATCGTCGCCCCCGAGATCGGATGCTGCCATCTTGTCCAGGCAACGCCTCAGCGCGTCCAGCTGAGCCTCCGTCCTCCTCTCGGCTGCCAGACGCGCAACTCCGGGCTCGATCACTTCGCGCATCTCTGCGATCGCATCGAAAAGACCACCGTTCTCATCGGTCTCGTAATACCATCGGAGGACCGACGGATCCAGCCAGTCCCACCTGCTCCGAGGCTCGACGAACGTCCCGCGTTTAGGCCATGCTCGGATAAGCCCCATTGCTCCCAGGACTCGCAGGGCTTCGCGGATGACCGAGCGCCCGACTTGCGCATCCTTGCCGAGAGCGTCGAGGTCGAGCGGGCTGCCAGCGGGGTAGTAACCCGAAATGATGCGGCGCCCGATCTTGTCCAAAGCGGACGTGTGCAAGTCCGGTCCCGCCTGGCCCGCTCTTTCTGCCCGGCTCCGTCCCGCTCGCGAGAGCGGTGCCCGGAGCTCCTCTTGCGGGTGTGCTCGCCCAGTTGGGCGACTTGGCATACTAGTCAGCATAGCAGTCTCTTTCCCGGCTCAGGTCCCCTTTCGGCCATTGCTCGCATCGGTTAGTGCGCACCACGGCCGCGTTTGCGAGGGGGAACCAACTTGCCAGCGGGGAACAGATCTAGTATGATCAGTTAACAGCTCAGTGTTCTCCTAAGATGATGACAACTTCGCTGCAATGTGCCGTGCTGAAAGGCACGATAACGCGGAGGTGAGCATTGAAGGTCACCCAGATTGACACCATCAGGGTTCACAAGTTCCCTAACCTCGTCTTCGTCGAGGTCTGCACCGACGAAGGCATCGCCGGGCTTGGGGAGACATTTTGGGGAGCCTCTGCGGTTGAAAGCTACGTTCACGAGACGGTAGCCCCCTTGCTGCTCGGCGAAGACCCAACCGACCTGGAGCGTCACGCGTCCCGCTTCAAAGGCCGTTTGGGCAACACGGGCTCAGGGGTCGAGACCCGGGGCAATTCGGCTGTCAATATCGCGCTTTGGGACATTGTAGGCAAGGTGCATGGCCAGCCCCTGTACCGGCTCCTCGGAGGCAAAGCACGAGAAAGCGTACGCATCTACAATACGTGCGCAGGCTCCAATTACGTAAAGGATGCACCTGAGCAGAGCGTCCGCAATTGGGGGCTCGGCGCCCGGTCAGAGTACGAGGACCTCGACGCGTTCCTTCACGACGCAGGAGGTCTCGCGCAAAGCCTCCTGTCAGAGGGTATTGACGCCATGAAGATCTGGCCTTTCGACCCTTATGCTGAGGCCGGCAACGGAAGGCGCATAAGCGCCCAAGACCTAGCAAGGGCAATAAGTCCGCTTGAGAAGATACGGGGTGCGGTGGGTTCCCGCATGGACATTATGGTGGAGCTGCACTCGCTATGGGACGTGCCGACTGCAAAAAGGATCATCGCTGCCTTGGGCCCCTTCGACCCGTTCTGGGTAGAGGATCCGGTCATTTCCACAAACCCGACGGTCCTTGCTCAGTTGGCGCGGGAAGTGGCCCCACCGTTGGCCATCAGTGAGACACTGGGCGGGGCGGTTTCGTACCTTCCCCTTGTCGAGTCCGGCGCGGCTAAGGTCGTCTTGGCGGACATCGGCTGGGTTGGGGGTATCTCGGAGGCGAGAAAAGTCTCATTGCTTGCCGAGTTGTTCGACGTCCCAGTCAGTTTTCACGACTGCACCGGCCCAGTAGTCCTGACGACGTCTGTCCATATGGCCGTCAGCACCGTGAACGCGTGCATACAGGAGACTGTGAGGGCATTTTACAAGGGTTGGTACCGCGAATTGGTCACAGAGCTGCCGATGATCGAAGAGGGTGTGGCGCGACCGCCTTCGGGCCCGGGGATCGGGACGGAGCTACTGCCGGACGTGCGGGCGAGACCTGGCACCGAGGTGCGTTCGTCGACGCTGGCGGCGACTTGAAGGGGCTGGCGAGATCACGCTACTTGGCCCGTCTTGGGATAGAGAAAAGAGGTTTGCATGCTTGCAGGCTCTTATATAGGCCACAACACGATTACTATCTCAGAGAGGGTGGCGGCCCCGCCCGGTCCGGGTGAGGTCGAGCTGGCGGTCGCCTTCACCGGGATCTGCGGGACCGACTTGCACGTGCTGCACGGGGCGATGGACAAGCGCGTCAAGCCGCCTGCTGTCATAGGCCACGAAATGTCGGGGACGGTCACTGCGTTCGGGAGCGACGTTGACGGCTGGGCAGCGGGGGACCGGGCTGTTGTAATGCCCCTGGATTGGTGCGGGAGCTGTCCGGCGTGCCGTGCAGGGAACTCTCATATTTGCCAGAAGCTTAACTTCATCGGTATCGATTCTCCGGGTTCGCTCCAGGAGCGCTGGACGGTGCCGGCAAGAGTTCTCGTACGCGTTCCCGAAAAGCTTTCCCTAAAGACGGCGGCTTTGACTGAACCGACAGCGGTCGCTGTCCACGATGTCCGACGGGCTGGGCTTGAAGCAGGCGAGAAGGTCATCGTGGTCGGGGGTGGTCCCATCGGCCTCCTGATTGCATCGGTGGCGACCACGTTTGGTGCGGACGTCATCGTCCTCGAGGTCAATCCTGGGCGTCGGGCGATCGCCGAGGACCTCGGGTTGCGCGCGCTGGACCCCGTCACGACCGATGTGCTCGCGTTCGTCGAGGACTGGACAGGCGGTGCCGGCGCGGCCATTTCGTTCGAGGTGTCGGCATCCGAGGCCGGCTTCGGGACGGCGGTCTCTTGCCTCGCGGTACGCGGACGGTTAGTGGTGGTCGCCATTCATTCGACACCCAAACCTATCGACCTGCAAAGGGTCTTCTGGAGAGAGCTGACACTTCACGGGGCTCGTGTCTACCAACAACGCGACTTTGAGGCAGCGCTTGACATCCTCGCAGAGGGCCGGGTCGACGTCGAGCGGCTCATTACCCGGGTGTTGCCGCTCGAGCAGGTGGCCTCCGCGTTCGACCTCCTCGACAGCGGCCGAGCCATGAAGGTACTCGTCGACTGCAGAGCTGAAAGGGGGCAGGGATGACACACAGATATGACGCCTCCTCCATGTTCGACTTGAGAGGAAAGCTCGCCCTGGTGACCGGTTGCCGGCGCGGGATCGGTCTTGTGATGGCTGAGGTCTTGGCGCGCGCCGGGGCCGACATCATCGGTGTCAGCGCTCATTTGGATGCCGAAGGTAGCCAGGTTCAGCAGCGGGTCCAGGAAGCGGGCCGGTCCTTTACCGGCTTCCGGGTCGACTTCGCCGAGCGGGAGCAGGTCCAGGAGTTCGCCGCTCAGCTCCTCCAAAGCCCTCGACCCGTGGACATCCTGGTGAACAATGCAGGCACGATAGTGCGCGTCCCTGCTTCCTCTCACGGCGATGACGTCTGGGACGAGGTGCTGAACACTAATTTGACCGCACCGTTCGTCCTCACCCGCGAAATAGGTGGGAACATGGTCGCGCGTGGCAAGGGCAAGGTCATCTTCACGGCTTCCCTCCTGTCGTTCCAAGGCGGAATCCTGGTCCCCAGTTACACCGCCTCAAAGTCGGCCATCGCCGGGCTTGTCAGGGCCTTTTCCAACGAGTGGGCCCCGTACGGGCTGAACGTCAACGGGATAGCGCCAGGTTACATCGCCACCGATAACACTGAGGCCTTGCGCGCCGACCCGGTGCGCAGCCGTTCCATGCTCGAGCGCATCCCGGCTGGCCGCTGGGGGGAGGCAGGTGATCTGGCCGGAGCGACCTTGTACCTTGCCTCCGCGGCGGCTGACTACGTGTGCGGCGTCATCCTGCCCGTCGACGGAGGTTGGCTGGCGCGTTAGCCAAATCGGGCAGGCAAGACGGGCGTTTCCAGCAGAGATATAAGGACCCGAGGGAAAGGAGAAGGAGGATGAGGATCGTACGAGCCGAAGCCTACCTAGTAGACCTCGACCCACTGTCGAAGCGCACGGACGCAACGCTTTCCTTCGAAAAACAGGAAACTATCTTTGTCGAGCTCGAGGCAGAAGGGGGCCTGGTTGGGACCGGGTACGCCTACACGATCGGCAAGGGCGGGCGTGCAGTACTGGAACTCCTGCGTTCGGACGTCCTCCATCTCCTCATCGGTGAGGAGGCCCGAGAAATCGAGGCGCTGTGGCACAAGCTCTACTGGGCCACCCATGCCATCGCCGGCGCCATTACGAGCCTGGCGCTAGCTGCGGTCGACATCGCGTTGTGGGACCTGAAGGGCCTGTCTCTCGGCGAACCTTTGTGGCTCCTCGCCGGTGGAGCGCAGCATGGCGTCCCCGTTTACGATACCGAACACGGCTGGCTGCACCTGGACCTCGGCGAGCTTGTGGACGGTGCCAAGGGGTCGGTCGCTAACGGGATGAGCGGCGTCAAGGTGAAGGTCGGAAGACCGAGCGGAGAAGAGGACGCCGAGCGCCTAAGTGCGGTCCGGGAGGCCATCGGCCCGAGCATCGACCTGATGGTGGACGCTAACCATGCGTTCACCGCGGCCGAGGCACGCCGGCGAGCGCTGCTCTTCGAGAAGACCAACCTGTACTGGTTCGAGGAGCCGCTACCCCCTGACGACATCGCCGGCCACCGGGAGCTGCTCGCCTTTACGGCGGTCCCAGTCGCGGTTGGAGAAAGCCTCTATTCGCCAGGAGCTTTTCAGCAGTACCTTAACGCCCGGGCCGCTTCGGTGCTCCAACCAGATGTCGCACGCGTCGGCGGCGTCACGCCATGGCTTAAGGTGGCGCACACAGCGGAGCTGTTCAACGTGAAGGTCGCACCGCACTTTCTCATGGAGTTGCACGTGAGCCTCGCGTGCGCCGTGCCAAACTCGGTGTACGTCGAGTACATACCCCAGCTTGCCCCGCTTTGCCTTTCACAATTGGAGATCCGCGATGGCTTAGCTGTCCCGCCGTCGCTACCCGGGACCGGCATCGACTGGGACCGGGAACGGATTTCCCACTTTGCCATCGGGCGCGCTGTCGTAACAAATAAGAGCCGGTTGTGACAGGAACTAGCTGATGGATCTGGCCTTGGCAGGAAAGACAGCGGTTGTGGTCGGGGGGAGCTCCAATATCGGTCGTGCCGCGGTGTTGGCGTTCGGTCGTGAGGGAGCCAATGTCGTGGTGGCCGCGAGGCACCGGGACGACTGCGAAAAGGTGGCGAGAGCAGTTGCGGGGCCCGGGGGCAGGAGCGCTCTCGTTGTGCAACTGGATGCTACAAAGTACGAGGATGTCGAGCGGCTGGCGCGCGAGACGATCGAAGCGTTCGGGAGCATCGACATCTTTGTTGGCAGTATCGGCTGGGATTCACCAGGTAATTTCCTCGACGTCAGCAGGGACGAATGGCAGGGTGTGATAGAGAGCAACTATGTCTTCACTCTGAACTACTTCCATGTGCTGCTCCCGATCATGCTGAAGCAGGGGCGCGGTGCGATAATCACCGTGAGCAGCGTGATGGGGCGCCGGGGCGACCCGTTGGAGCCTGTTTACGCCGGCACGAAGGCAGCTCAAATACTGTTCAGCCAGTGCATGGCGCGGCAGTACGGCCGGAAGGGCTTGCGGATCAATGTCGTCGCGCCCGGTCCAACCCCACCCGTTACGTTTGAGATGATGGGTGGCCACAGCCTGTGGAGCCGCTCGGAGCAGGGCGAGGTCGGGTGGAGCACGCGCCCGCGCAACGACGAGGCGGGACCGGTATTAGTACCCGTGGCTGGAGGGCCGCAAGCGGCTCTGTTGGCAGCCACAGCGATGGGGAAGTTCGCCACGGCAGACGATGTTGCAGCGGCCATCCTGTTCCTGGCCTCGGAGGTCACTGGAGGCCACCTGACCGGACAGGTGATCGGCGTGGACGGTGGCCTTTATATGCCGCACTGACTCTGCGCCGGCCGGTGCACGCGTCGGGCTAGCCTCATATCTCTGAAGGAGGGAACATGGACAAAGCATCCCTGTCGTTACCAGACATCATCGAGGCTCTGCGATCCTACGAGGTGTTCGACGTCTCCCCGTTGCTGGAGACAAACATGCCAGGGTGGTCGACTCACCCGACTCTCGGGATCATAGACGACGCGCGCAACCACCAGCAGAACGGGTACTTCGCTCAAACGTTGGTGATATCAGAACACACTGGATCTCACGTGGACGCCCCAGCTCATGTTCTTCCTCACCGCTCGTCGGTCACGATTGATAAGTTCCCCGCCGACGTGCTCATAGCTCCCTACAAGAAATATCGACTGGGCACGGAGGACCTCTTGCCCGGTCAGCTAGTCGGCCGTGAGGACCTCCTGGCCAAGGAAGAGGTTCAAGGTTTTTCCCTGGAGGCAGGCGACATCGCCTTGCTGGAGTTCGGGTGGGACAGGTACTATGACAGCGCGACAACAGACCCCGAAAAGCGGGCATACTGGGGCCGTAACACGCCGGGCTTGGCGGAGGAAGCCTGCGCGTACCTGTTTGAACAAGGAGTCGTGGCGGTTGGCTCAGACACTATCACGGGCGAAGCTGCGGCGTTAAACGGTCAGATCGTTGCTCAGTTCGGGCACCTCCAGTACTTCCTCCCGAACAACATATTGATCATTGAGGGTCTTCTCGGTCTCAACGCGGCACCCGACGTCGGCCTGTTCTTTGCCCTTCCCTTGAAGATCAAGGGCGGTTCGGGGTCGCCCATAAGAGCTGTGCTGATCGGCTGACGTGGCTGTACTATCGAACGGTTCCACAAAGCGCCTGTACCCGCCTAGCGCTCACGGCTCCCTGGCTACCACTCGGCATACGGGTTGTGCCTGGACCAGATGGCCTCATCAACTGCGCCCAGCCCACCAACTGGCTCGGCCCAGCAGGAACCGAGTACGCCCCCCAGCGGACAAATATACCTAGCTTGGCATCTTGGAACCATGCCGGCACCGCGCGGCTTGGGTGGTCCCGCTCGGCATTCGTTAGGCTTTCCGGCACTCTGACTTCCTTTCCGGTGCCCAATGACTGGCCTCAGGAGGCCCCTGATCGCGTGTGGCAGGCATGCGGCGAGCCTTCGACTCTACTGATGAGCTGGCGAGGATCTTGAATAATGCGATCGCTGCCGCTCACCACCACCTCAAAGAGCTCGAAGGCGGCGCGTCTGCTGGAAAGTCCAGGAGCCTCAATCAGGCACGTCGCAACCTCCGCCTGTCATTATTCAGTTGCCGCTGACACCGCCACTTGGCGCAGGTGGCAGAATTCTTACGGTCAGTCGTCCAACAGCACCTGGGCTTCGAGGACAGAACAAAGCTGATGGCTGTTCAAGAACTCGTCACGTAGACGTCCGCCGAAGCTCTCGGCCCAGGCGTTCTGCCAAGGGCAACTGCCTACTCGACTGCTGTTCGTCGATCGGGGGGTGCCCCGAGGAACTCGATCCTCTTCGATCTCTGGGCTCGTGACCCGACGACCGTTGCCGTCTCGTGCGCGTGGCCGACAGTCTCACCGATAATCGAAAGCCAAAAGTCTCTTTGGCGCGGTGCTTGCTTGACGGATTTACGAGAACGCCTGGCTTCGAGCAGTGGGAGGCGAAGGATTATCTCCAACGGGGATGCTCATTATATGCACGATCGTCATTTCTACAGCGCAAGAAGTCGGGCTCAAAATCGATTTGCTCCGGATGGCAAATCTAAACCGATCGTATGCCGTCCGCTCGATGCGTGGCGCTCGCTCGGCGCGTGCTGCCCGAGAGCCGGCTGTCGACGGCCCGGCGCCGTTACGACCCCCTCGGCGCGCTGAGCGTCACGGGGGGCCTGGTGGCCTTGGTCTATGCCATCTCCCAAGCCCCGGAGGTGGGCTGG
>Ga0335074_10002174_pt1 | contig 26722 bp, 10 predicted proteins | sample Lox_Sample_23_FD_206715 | JGI IMG/M metagenome (GOLD analysis project Ga0335074, IMG submission 206715) | Soil microbial communities from Loxahatchee National Wildlife Refuge, Florida, United States - Lox_Sample_2.3 | ecosystem: Environmental > Terrestrial > Soil > Wetlands | place: USA...
CCGTCCGCAGGTGTTTCTCGAAGAACTCCGCGGTTGCTGAGTAGGCGGCCATCCAGTCGCGGAACAATAGAAAGTCGTGGACCTCGTCCGGAAAAATGAGCTGCTGCACATCAACGCTCTGCCGGCGCAAGGCCGATGCTAACTGCAGAGTTTGCAGAAATGGCACTTCGTCGTCATTGTCGCCCTGGACCAACAGCACCGGCGACCGCCACTCTTTGACCGAAGCCAGCGGCGACGATTCCCAGGCTAACTTCCATCGGGCATCCTGATCCGTTGCGGTATCGGAAATATCGAAGTTATCGGGGTGGTCGATGTTCCAGTCATGGACACCCGACATATCCGCCCCCGCCGCAAACAGATCGGATCCGCGGGCCAGAGCGAGGGCGGTGAGAAAGCCTCCCCAGCTTCCGCCCCAGATACCGATGTGCTTCGGTTCCACATCGCAGCGGCTGCGAAGATACAGACCCGCTCCTTCGACGTCGCGGAACTCGCTGGCGCCCGTAGACCCGTATTGCAGGGCTTCACGGAAATCCAGACCGTAACCGATGCCGCTGCGGTAATTGATGGAGAGCACAACATAGCCGCGGCTTGCCAGATATTCGTTCAGCGCATAAGCATTGGAGTAATAGCCCATATAATGCCAGCCCAGCAGCATCTGGCGCTGCGAGCCGCCATGCACGAAGACTACCGCCGGATGGCGCTCGCACGGTGCATCGCCTGGCGGAAGAAATAAGTCACCATGAATCTTCATGCCATCAGTCGCAGAATAAATAACCGGTCGTGGCACCGCCATCTGCGTAGCAGGGAACGTCGCAGGGATGGCCTGCGGAGCAAGATCGCGCAGCTGGCCGGAGTCCGCAATGACCGCGGGCCGAATCGGGACCCGTGCGTCCGAACGCAGCACTGCGACGGTGCGATCGTCGCTTCCGAAGACGGGCTGCGTCTCAATGCCCTCTCCATGAGTCAGCGCGGTGGGCTCGCTGCTGGTCGCGGAAACTTCCCAGATATGGCGCCGTTCGCTGTCGCCCTGGTTAGACGAGAACACCACCGTCCTGCGGTCAGGACTGAAGGCGGCATTCTCCGCTTCGAAATCGCCCGGCGTCAGCAGACGCACGGCACCGCCTTGCGCGGACACAGCGTAAAAATGCAGCCAGCCGTCTTTCTCCCACGGAAAAATCAGGTGCTGGTCCGCCGTCCAGTACAGCTGGCTGTCCGCGTCGAGCGCGCGGAAGACGCTGCCCTGCCCGGGATCCGCTTTCCAGAGAGTGTGTCCTTGCTCGGTAGCGACGTCGGCAACACGGATCGACCAGGGCTCGCCGGTACGCTGCGGGCCATCGAAGCCCTCATCCTTAAAATACGGAACGCGCACGAACGCGATTTGCCGCCCATCCGGCGACCACACCGGCGAAATGTCATGCGAGGTTCCTGGATCGACATAACTCAGTGTGTCGGCCTTCGGCGAAAACACTCCGATAAAGCTGTGCGTGCCGCGGCCACTCACAAACGCCAGCTGCGTGCCGTCCGGAGACCACACAAACGAAGAACAGCTTCCATACACCTGGATCGACTGCGGCGGCTTCGTGCCGACGTCCGCCGGGCTCTCGTACCAGATCTGGCCCAGCGAGAACCAGGTGACTAGATCGCCGGATGGAGAAAAAGTTGGTGAGCGGCCTTCGCCGACTTTGCGCGGAGCTCCACCATCGACGGCGATGAGCCACACATCCTCTTCGGCGCCATGCGGCAGATGCGCCGGGTTGGGCGCCATGTGCTCCGGATTGTCAGACGATCCCCCGCGAACATACAGGAGATACTTCGCATCCGGCGACCACGCCAGCCCGTGAATCTCCTGGCCATCATCGCTCTCGTAACTCGTAATCTCGCGCGATGAGTATCCATCGCCGCCGCGAACGGCGACCCAGATGTTTCTCTTCCCCTCGACATCTGCCACCCAGGCAAAGGCGTCGCTCGCCGGAGCAGCCGTCAGATCCGAATTGAACGGCGCGCTCATCACCTGCTCGAGTGTGAAGGGGCCACTCGCGTCGGACTGCGCCGGCGCGGGTGAACACAACAGAGTCAGCAGGACAGACGGCAGCAGCAGGCGCAGCGGCGAGGACATCGAGGGAAAAACCTCCGGGAAATCGAGACGATTGTACAGGAGCCGATTGGCGCACCGTCGCGGCTATTCCGCCGGCGCGTGCAGCATCGGAGTGCCCAGCACGCGCACCGTCACAATCTGATGTGGACGAACAGGAAGACGAAACATGTGCGGCCCGGTCTGATCCAGTGGCTTCACATTTCGCTCCACCGCATCCGTTTCGATCGCCTTGTCGATCGTCAGGAGCGGCGTGCTCACCGTCACCGTGCGCGCAGCTCCGCCAAGATCGAGGAAGCGCAGGATGGTCCCGTTGCCATCCTCGGCCGGCTTCCATGTATCCAGCAGAAGATCCGGATCATCCACGGTGAGAAAGCTTCCCTGTTCTCCGTCGAGTGGACGCGGCAGGTTCAGCGCCTTGTCCTGCGAACGGATCTCGTCTTCCTCGAGCGGTGTGGCCTCTTCCCATCCCATGCGACTCAGAGCGGCCGAGTCGGTCTCCGCCGCGCTGGTGATCACATAGCGAAAGTGGAAATGTCCGCCCTGCTCCGCACGATAATTCGTGTGCCAGTAGTTATTCATCACATAGGAATAGATAGCGCCCGGCCGCTGGCCGAAATCCGTCGGCCACGCGCCGCGATTGATGTCGCCCAGCGTCACCAGCGAGGCGTCCAGCGGCATCACCGTCGCGGAAACTCCATCCTGCTGCACAGAAACCCAGTGCTGCACCGAAAACCACTCGTGCCCTGCGCCCGGATACATATCTTTCGCCGGGTCGACGACGCCATTCTGAATCTCATACTGGAACTGCGGATCGCTCATGGCAAACGGAAATACAAAATAGACAGCTTCCTTTTTCAGCTCCGCCTTTTTGTCGATGTCCTCAACCAGTTCGATCTTCTTTTCGTGCTCATACAGGCGGATCTCCGTGCGAATCTCCGGCGTATTCATATCGGAGCTCTCCAGCCGCGCCAGCCAGCCCCACGGCGTGCGTTCCACTGAGATTAGTCGGCCTTGCTCAGCAGGATGGATCTGTAACTCGGGTTGCGGCGAGACCGCCCGATACTGCAGAATGCTGTTCGGCTCCTGATCTCCCCCGGTGACATAGAGATATTCGCCAAATCGCCATGGGCTTTGCTGATCGACTAACTCGCGTTGGTTCTGCTTGTCATAAATACTGCGAACCGCCCCGCTCGAGGGATCCAGTTCGACGCGATAATAGGGACTCTCCAGCGTCGTCGCAGAACTGGTTTCCGGTGCAGCTTCCGCCGCGGTGGCAGGCCGAAGGAAGTAGACCTTGTAGCCGACGGCAGGCACGCCGGACGCCTCGAACTCGACCCTCTGGAAATCATTCCCTTCCTCGACCACGCGAACCGGAACCGTCTTTCCCGTGGCGCGATCCGCGATCTCCATCCCTTTGTCGAGGTCGATCGTGACCAGCCCGTCGCGCGTCCAGTTGAGCGGATTGAAGACGATAATGCTGCCCACCCCGGCTGCGATGGAATCGGCGAGGCTGGCCATGCTGCGGCGCAGAAGATCGTCGCGCAGCTCAGCCGCGGTCGTGGCGCGTCCATCCTTCACCCTCAGCTGGTCGATGGCCTCACTGCTGTTCGGATCGGAGACGCTGTTCCAGGAGGTCCACGTGTGCTCGTCCATCAGCACCATGTTGGTCCACATGCGATCGAGCTCGTCCTGATCCGCAGCCAGCCGTGGATTCACGAGCGAGGCAATCGTCGCGAGTTTCTCCGCAGAAGGCGCGCGCGATTCATTCACGCGCTCCAGCGCCGCGTAGAAAGCGTCGGAGCCGATCCCGTCTTCCCAGTACGGTCCGCCGTCGCCGCGCACCGTGGGTATATCCGGGCCGAACTGCTGCGCGATGGATTCGAGCGCGTCATGAAATCCGGAGTACTGAATGCGGGGATACGCATAGATCGCGTTCCACTCATCGGCAAGCTCTGCCTGCTGCGGAAACAGATCGGTGTTCTCCACCTGCGTGCCGAAAAGTATGGCGGCGCTGGCGCGATAACTCGGATGCTCGTACATCTGCAGGAACAGCGGCAGCAGTTCTTCTCCCGTCTCCGTATGCGGTGGCAATCCGAACAGGAATTGCATCTGCTCGTAGTGCCGCGAGTACCAGAAGAGCACCTTGCCGCCGTCCGGTCCTTCCCACCAGAATGGCGAGTTCTCATTCAAATGGCCCTGCAACAGCACCGGAGCACGATCGTTGTTGGCCGCGGCGGCAAAGTCATGGAGACCGGCTGCAGCCAGGATGGACGCATACGACCAGCTGTACGACGGCACATCGGTGATGTTCGCGTAGTTGAAGGGCGTGCCGTAAGTGCGGCTGAAATCCGCGCTCGGATAGAGCGAGCGGATCAGCGTCTCCGCCGTCGGGAAGCCGGTCAGCAAATTCGCGTACTGCGCCGGGATAAAAATCTGCCCCTCGCGTATAGCCCGCAATATCCGCTGCTTCTCCTCGGGGGTTCGCGACGCCAGAAACTGCTGCAGATTCCACTCGCCGTCGGTGCTGAAGCGGAAAGCGGGATGCTTCGCAGTCAGGTCCATCGCCTCGTCAAGAACTCTGCTCTGAATCGCCGACACCTTCGGCTGATAGTCGGAGTAGCCGACATCGAGATGAACATGCGGCACCAAGAGGAGAGTCCACTTCTTCTGTGGCGAGAGATCCTGCGTGACCCTCGTCGTGCGGCCGTTGAGGGTGAGCGCAAGATGCGCCGGGGTGTTCGCGGCGAACTCCGGTACCAGGAAACTCAACCGCTCCTCGCCGAAATCCCGATCCGGGTGCAGGGGTTCGCTGAAGCGATGGCCGCCGACTTCGAGGTCCGCGTGTCCCGTCTCCACGCGCTGATCGAAGCGAACGAAAACATCCACGCGCTCGTCCAGTGCGTTTCCCTTTTGTTGATAGAAAATCGTCGGCTCAATCATCTCCGTGGGGCTTGCCGGCGGCGCCGCGATGCGATCCAGCTCAATCGCGTCGTAATTGAAGCCCGCATCCGGTACGCCCTGGTCGCCGATCGCAACAGCCTGCAGGGCGATGGTGTTCCTGCCGGAATGAAGCCACGCGCCCGGAAAGTCGACTTCCACCTGAGCGTGGGAGTAGGCGGGATAAAACGCCGCGACCATATCGCCCATGGCGTAATCGAGCCGGGGATGCAGATAGAAGAGTCCCCTGCGCCCGTTGATGCTCACACCCAGCGCCGGCACGCTGGAGTGATCGATCATGATGGAGACAACGAGACGGTAAGCCCGCTCGGGATTGCCGGCAATCGAGAAGACAATCGCCCGCGGCGCAGCAGATGATTCGGATTGGCCGCCGGGATAAAACGATGGAGCGTATGCGTACCAGTTTGTCGCCGGCTGATCCTGCCCAATCAGATAGCTGACCGGCTGCGTTGGCGAACCCTGCGCAAATTCACCCGAGGAGCGGTCGAAGGCCCCAATGCGCCACACAACATCGAATCCGGTTGCAGCAAAGGCACAGCACGACAGGAAAAAAGCAAACGCAATTGCCACAGTTCTCGCGCGCATGGCAAACACCACGTATCGGAAGGTTTTTGACGCCACCTCATGGTAATCCGTGCAGCGCGTCTGCGCGCGGCGGATCAGCTCGTGGTGTGGACATTTCCCGGAGAACATCGGAGGATGGGCAGGTGATGAAATCTCGCCTGGCTCTCTTCCTGCTCTGCTGCTGCGCCACCGCCGCCTCAATCAACGCGTTTGCAGGGTCTCGTCCTCCGCTGATTCCACAGCCCCGCGAGTTTACGGCGCGCCCCGACGTTGCGCTCTCCGCAGGCGTACGCATCGTGGTTCCGGGCGGCGATCCCGCCGATCGTTTTGCGGCTGAGGATCTGCGGCAGGACCTGGAAGCGCGTGGAGTCCGCCTGCGCGATTCTGCATCGGCGGTGCGCATCTATCTGCTTCGCGACGACACAGTGCTTGCGCGGCGCCTGATGCAGCGTGACCGGTTGCCGCTCGACGCCGCCATGCAACCCGAAGGCTACGTCCTCGTCACCGAGCGGCACCAGGCCTTCGTCATCGGGCACACAGCCACCGGCGTCTTTTACGGCGCGCAGACCCTGAAGCAGCTCGCGACGCCCGGCGGCCAGGGCCCCATCCTGCGGGGAGCGGCGATCCGCGACTGGCCGGCAATGCGCTGGCGCGGCGTCCACGACGACCTTTCGCGCGGACCGGTTCCCACCCTCGCTTTCCAGGAAGAGCAGATCCGCACCTTCGCCGCCTGCAAGCTCAACGTCTACTCGCCGTATTTCGAAAACACCATGCAGTACGCCTCCAACCCACTCCCTGCTCTTCCAGGAGGCTCCATCTCCGCGCAGGATGCGCGCACGCTCGTTGACTACGCGCGCAGATATCACGTGACCATCATCCCCGAGCAGGAAGCCTTCGGGCATCTCCACCACGTGCTCACCTGGCAAAAGTACGCGCCGCTCGCGGAGATACCCTGGGGCTCGGTGCTGGCGCCCGAGCAGCCGGGCTCGATGCAGCTCATCACCCAGTGGTTCGACGAGCTGGCCGGAATCTATCCCGGGCCGTTCCTGCACATCGGCGCCGACGAAACCTTCGAGCTGGGCAAGGGGCAGAGCGCGAACGCAGTCAAAGAGCGGGGCCTCGGCGCCGTTTACATCGATTTCCTGTCCCAGATCCATCAGGCTCTCCTGCCGCTCCATCGGCGGCTGCTCTTCTGGGGCGACATGGCCATTCACAGCCCATCCCTGGTTCCGCAATTGCCGCACGACATGATTGCGGTCGCGTGGACCTATGATCCGGAACCGAACGGATACCAGCACTGGCTGGAGCCCTACACCCAGGCGGGCCTGGAGACGTGGGTCTCGCCAGGCGTGAATAACTGGAGCCGCGTGTGGCCGAACTTCGACATGGCTCTCGCGAATATTCAGGGATTTGTCGCGGACGGACAAAAAGCCGGCAGCACCGGCATGCTGAATACCGTCTGGGACGACGACGGTGAAGGGCTCTTCCTGCAGGACTGGTATGGAATTCTCTTCGGCGCGGCCGCCGCATGGCAGCCCGGGAAGAGCGACATTCCGCAGTTCCAGCAGGATTTCGGCCCGGTATTCCACGGCGACTATTCAGGAGATATCGACGCCGCCCAGCAGGCGCTCATCGCCGCGCAAGTCGCGTTGCAGCGGACCGGCCTGGATGACGCGCAGGATTCGTATTTCTGGGTCGACCCATGGAGCGCGCAGGGCCAGCAGGTCGATGCAAAAATCCGTCCCGTCATCCCCGAAGTGCGCCTCGATGCCGAGCACGCGCTCACCTTGTTGGCGCACGCCAGGGCCGCCGGACCGCTGCGCAACACCGAGGCTCTGGAGGCCATGGATCTGGGCGCGCGCCGTATGGATTTTCTCGCGCTCAAGTTTGAGCTCGCCGATCAGATCGCCGATACTTATCGAGATCTCTACAACGGACAGAACGACCCGGCGATCGCCGCTCACACCTCGGGAGAATTGTGGAACCTCTCCGGCGTCAACGGCCTCTGTGAAGATCTCCGCGACGGTTACAATTACCTGCGCTCCCGCTACAGCGACGTATGGCTGATGGAGAATCGTCCCTACTGGCTCGATAACGTGACCGACCGCTACGACGCCGCAGCGCAGTTGTGGGTTGAGCGCAGCAGCCGGCTTGCCGCGGCGCGCGACCAGTGGAGCGAACACCATACGCTTCCACCCCCGCAGGAGATCGGCATTCCCGCCACGGCCGCCCGCTAAGGCACTTTCACAGATGATGTCTCCCGAAATCCCGTCCCGGAGTCGCCGCAACGAACAGCGAGCGGCGCTTCCGGACGAAACGGAAAAGGTTACAGTAAGCCTGAAAATGCTCGCTGAATTCCTCCAAGGAGCCCGTTGACCGCACATCCGTTGCATCTGCGTTTCATCGATTTTGTTTTGGTGGGAGTCTACCTCGCCGGAATCACGCTCTTCGGATTGCGTTTTCGCCGCGGCGGCGAGCGCTCGCTGCGTTCGTATTTTCTGGCAGACCGCAATCTCCCCTGGTGGGCGATTGCGCTTTCCATCGTCGCCGCAGAAACCAGCACCCTGACCATCATCAGTGTGCCTGGGCTCGCCTTCACCGGCGACTTTGGATTTCTGCAGCTCGCGCTCGGCTACCTGCTTGGCCGCATCGTCATCTGCATTCTGTTCCTGCCCCGCTACTTTCGCGGAGAAATGCTGACGGCATATCAGCTCATCGGCCAGCGCTTCGGCCCGCGCCTCCATCGCTGCACGGCTTTCCTGTTTCTGGCCATGCGTGCGGCTGCTGAGGGCGTCCGCGTCTTCGCCGTCGCCATTGTTGTCGGCGTGGCCATCGGCACGGGTGACGTTGCCTCCATCGCAATCCTCTCCGCGCTTACCCTCATTTACACCTTCGAGGGCGGCATGGCCGCGGTCATCTGGACCGATGTGGTGCAGATGGTGCTCTACATCGGCGGATCGCTGGTGGCGCTGGCCACCGTCTGCCACAAGATCCCCGGCGGATGGAGCGGCCTGCTGGCCGCGTCTTCAGCCGCGCACAAGCTCACCATGCTGCATTTCTCCTGGTCCGTGGCGGAAACCTACACCTTCCAGGCCGGCCTCATTGGCGGATGCTTCCTGACCATGGCCAGCCATGGAACGGATCAGCTCATGGTGCAGCGTCTGCTCGCGGCAAAGAATCTCTTTGAATCGCGCCTCGCGCTGCTCGCCAGTGGCGTCGTGATTTTCTTTCAGTTCACGCTCTTCCTGCTGATTGGGGCCGGCTTGTGGGTTTATTACAGACACATGGGTATAGCGCCGGCTCTGGGAGCAGATCGCATCTTTCCGGCGTTTATCGTGCGTGAAATGCCCGCCGGCGTCGCCGGCCTGATGATCGCTGCCATTCTCGCGGCGGCGATGTCGAACCTCAGCGCCGCCCTCAACTCGCTGGCCTCCAGTTCCATGATTGACTTCTACCTGCCGCTCCATCCCCATGCTCCGCAGCGGCTGCGCAATCGCCTGTCGCGCCTCATGACTCTGGCGTGGGCTGCAGTGCTCTTTGCGCTGGCCATGCTGTCGCGGCGCGGCGGCCACGTGGTGGAAGTCGGCCTCTCCATCGCCTCCGTTCTCTGGGGCGCCATGCTCGGAGTCTTTCTGCTGGGCACCCTCTCGAAGCGCGCGGGCGAGCGCGGAACGATCGCGGGCATGGTCGCCGGCGTCGTGGTCAATCTCCTGCTGTGGCTGCAGCCCCATGCGCTCAGCTTCTCTCTCGCCGGCCATGCGCTCGTCTTTCCAAAGATTTCCTGGACGTGGTGGGTGCTGATCGGTTCTCTGGTCACCTGCGCGGTGGGTTACACCGCCAGCCTGCTCGTTCCCGACCCTCTTCTTCCCCATCAAAGGAGTCCCGAGGATGCGCCGTTGTCTTAGCCTTTCCCTTCTTCTGCTTTCCGTTTCCGCCGCCTGGGCATCTGCGCCGCGGCGGCCCGATTTTTCTGCCATCGGACCGATCGTCGACCGCGCCATGGCCGAGCACCGCCTGCCCGGCGCCGTCGTGATTGTCGGCCACGACCAGCACGTCGTCTTCCGTCAGGCTTTCGGCATGCGTTCGCTCGAGCCGACACGCGAGCAGATGACCGTGAGCACCATCTTCGACATGGCCTCTCTCACCAAGCCCCTCATGACCGCGCTCGCGGTGATGCAGCTGTACCAGCAGGGCAGGATCGGCATCGACCAGCCGGTTGCGAAGTATCTGCCGGAATTTGCGGCCAACGGCAAGGGCGACATCACCATCCGCGATCTGCTCACCCACTACTCGGGCCTGCCCCCCGATCTCCCGCTCACCACTCCGTGGGACGGCAAGGGTGCAGCCCTCCGGCTCGCGTTCAACTGCGTGCCCGTGCGTCCTCCAGGCGTCCGCTTCCAGTACAGCGATGTGAACTTCATCGTGCTTGGCGCGCTGGTGGAGAAAATCTCCGGCCTGCCGCTTGACGTTTACGCCATGCGCCACATCATCGAGCCTCTGGGCCTGAAGCACACCCGCTTCCTGCCCCCGGAATCCTGGATTCCCGACATCGCGCCCACGCAATGGGAGCATGGCACTGCGGCCTACGGCGTGGCCGGGCTTCAATCCGGTCCCGGCGATGTGATGCTGCGCGGCGTAGTCCACGATCCGACCTCGCGCCGCATGGGCGGCGTCGCTGGGCATGCCGGACTCTTCAGCAGCGCCGACGACGTCGCGGTCTACGCACAAAATCTTCTCGACCGCCTGGCCGGTCGTCCCAGCAGGTTCCCATTGTCGCGCCGCGTGCTGAAGATGATGACCACGCCCGAGCAGCCTGCCGGCGGCAAAGCCCTGCGCGGCTTCGGCTGGGATATCGACTCGCCCTACTCCAGCAATCGCGGAACCATCTTCCCCATCGGCTCCTTCGGCCACACCGGCTTCACCGGCACGTCGCTTTGGATCGACCCGAAGAGCGACACCTATGTCATCATCCTCTCCAACGCTGTTCACCCCAACGGACCGAAAGGGATCACACACATGCGCGGCGCCATCGCTGATGCGGCCGCGCGCGCGCTGGGTCTCTACGGCCATTCGCCCACGGATCCTCCTGCCGATCCGCCCACGACCGCAAGTGGCGGCGTCCAGACCGGCATCGACGTCCTCGAAGCCGATCATTTTCGTGAGCTCGCGGCATTGGCTCGTCAGCATGGAGGCAGGCTTCGCCTGGGGTTGCTGACCAACCCCAGCGGCGTCGACAGCGCGGGCCGCCGAACCATCGATGTGCTCTTTCACGACGCGCCTGAAGCCGTGCCCGGCCTCACGCTCACCATGCTCTTCAGCCCCGAGCACGGCATCAGCGGATCCTACGACCGCCCCGGCGTGCCCAACTCCACCGATCCCGCAACCGGCCTGCCCGTCGTCAGCCTCTACGGCTCGACCGCTGCGGAACGTCATCCCTCCCTCGACACCCTGCGCCAGCTCGACGCCGTGGCCATCGATCTGCAGGACGTGGGCGTCCGCTACTACACCTACGAAGCCGTCACGCGCTACTTTCTGGAAGCCGCCGCGAAGACCGGTACGGAAATCATCATCCTCGATCGACCGGACCCCATCGATGGCACCCAGGTGCAGGGCCCCGTCTCGGACCCAGGCAGCGAGAGCTACGTGAATTCCATGCCCATCCCGGTGCGGCACGGCATGACGCTCGGCGAGCTGGCACGCTACGACAATCGGCAGCTCAACCTGCATACGCCGCTCACCGTCATTGCCATGCGCGGCTGGCATCGCGCCGCATGGTACGACGGCACCGGCCTGATGTGGGTGAATCCCTCACCCAACCTGCATGACCTCGAACAGACAGCGCTCTATCCCGGCATCGGCCTCATCGAGTCGACGAACGTCTCCGTGGGCCGCGGCACCGACACGCCGTTTGAGCTGGTCGGCGCTCCGTGGATCGATGCGCGAGCGCTTGCCGCTTACCTCACCGCGCGTCACCTGCCCGGAATTCGCTTTGTCCCGACCACATTCACGCCGGAGAAGCCCTATCCCTACGCGGGCGAGCTGTGTCAGGGTCTCTATCTGCTGGTGACGAACCGGAACACGCTCGATACGCCTGAACTCGGCATAGAGATTGCCTCCGCGCTCCATCGCCTCTACCCGCAGCAGTTTCAGCTCAGCAGAATGCACGTCCTGCTCGACAACCGCGCCGTGCTCGACGCCATCAGCGAGGGCCAGGATCCGCGCCAGATTGCCGCCGGCTGGCAGGCCGGCCTTGCCCACTTCGAACGCGAACGTCGGGCCGCGCTGCTCTATTGATTCCCGGCGTCGCACCCCGCCTCAGTCCGCCCCTCACCCGGCAGCGATCACAATCCCGACGAAGCGCCCGGCAGCACCGCGTTGAGCCGCGTAAGGCGGTTCACGATCTGATACCGGTCGCCGCGAAAAGTCGACTTCACATATTCCGCCGGTTTCCCGCTCTCCAGAAACGACGTGCGCGTGAACAGAAAAACCGGGCTGCGCGGCGCAATCCGCAGCAGCCGTGCTTCATCGGCCGAGGCCTTCCCGACTTCCACGACTTCATTGGCGCTGTGCAGCTGAATTCCATAGCGTTCTGCCAGCGTCCGGTAGAGCGACGCATCCGGCTCGAAGACGCTCGGCAAGTCGGGGCAGGAGTGCGCGGGCAGCCAGCTGCACTCCACGCCCATCGGCACCCCATCGGCAACGCGAACGCGGTGCAGCCGGTAGATCTTTTCGCCGGCGCCCAGTTCCAGCGCCTTGCGTACCTCGCTGCCCGGAGCGCACAGCCGCAGCGACAGCACCCGCGAGCGCGGGGTCGACCCGCGCAGCTTCATTTCCTCGCTGAACGAGAGCACGCGGCGAAAATTCTTTTCCACCTTGGTCCGCGTGATGAAGGTGCCTTTGCCCTGCTTGCTGTAGATCACCCCCAGATCGCACAGCGAACGCACCGCCTGCCGGGCGGTCATCAGGCTCACCCCGTACCGCGTGGCAATATCCTCCACCGACGGCAGCGGCTCGCTCGGGCTGAAGGCGCCGGACCGGATCTGATCCATCAGGCTGTGCTGGATCTGGCGGTAGAGCGAGATGCCGCTTCCGCGCTCCAGCGGCGACAGCAGCGAATTGGCTCGAGCATTCATCCGCCCACCAGATAATCTCAGAACCGCCTTAGAGTCAAGCACCGATTGGAAATGCGCATAAAGAATCCTGATGTCTTCTATAAGACTAGACATGCATATTGACTTTGGTGATTCCCCTGTGGTCCAATAACCATCCATCGGGCCAGGTTGAATCGAGGACTGCTTCCAGCGGAACCTGCCGCACGGAGGCGCCGGGCAATCGAGTTGGCCATAGAGACGAACCAGGAACCCCGCCATCGAGCGGACAGATGTGGAAATAACTTTTCGGAGGCGGATATGCTGAAACTTTTCTGGCGCCGGTATACGGCGACTGCCGCGGCGTGGGCTACCATCGCGTTCCTCGCCACCTTCGCGTCGGCGCAGACCATTACCGGGACCATTCGCGGCACCATTACCGATCCTGCCGGAGCGGTTGTGCCCGGAGCGCACGTTACCGCCACCAACGTGGCCACGAACGTGAAGAGCAGCACCGTCACCAACCAGTCCGGCGATTACAACATCCAGTTCCTGCCCATCGGCACCTACACGGTTACGGCAAGCGCGGCCGGGTTCAGAACCACATCCATCGCCCCATTCCAGCTGGAAATCGACCAGATTGCGAAGATCGACGCGAAGCTGCAGGTTGGCAGCGCGTCCATGACGGTCACCGTTTCGTCGGACACCTCTGCTCTGATGCAGACGCAGGATGCAACCCTGCAGTCCACCATCTCCTCCAATGCTCTCTCCTCGATACCTCTGAACGGTCTGAACTTTCAGACGGCCACGCTCTACGTTCCCGGCTCAGTGAACCCCAGCATGGCTTACATGGGCGGACAGGATGGCAACGAGCGCGATGTGGACTGGCTCGGAACGCCCTCGTTCAACGGCAACCGCGGCCAGACGAACAATTATGTTCTCGACGGCGTGGAGATGAATGAGACCATCAACAACCTCGCCGCCTACAACCCCGCGCCCGACGCGATCCAGGAAATGCAGGTCATCACCGGCGATGCCAACGCCGAATACGGCAACGTGAACGGCGGCGAAATCCTGGTGGTCACCAAAGCCGGCACCAATCACTACCACGGCAGCGCCTACGACTACTTCCAGAACAACAATATGGCCGCTACCTCCTGGGCCAACAGCTTTGCCGGCGTGCCCTCCACTCCGTTTACTCAGGATCAGTTCGGCGCCACCTTCGGCGGCCCCATCCTGAGGAACAGGCTCTTCTTCTTCGGCGACTACGAGGGATTCCGCTATCACACCGGGGGGCTGGGCTACGCGAGCGTGGCTACTCCCGCAATGCGTACCGGCGATTTCTCCGCGCTTCTGAACTCGGAATACGGCGGCATCCAGCTCTACAACAATCAGAATGGCGCGGGATTCTCCAACGCCACCCCCTATAACGACAATCAGATATCGATCGTGAACCCGGTCGCCAAGTATCTGTTTGCCCATCCCGAGGTGTACCCCCTGCCCGACAAGGCGCCGGTCGCCGGCACCCTCGACGAAGATAACTTCGTGGGACCGACCAAGGGCCATACGGTAAACAATCAGGGCGATGCGCGCGTCGACTACACCATCGATTCGCGAGACACCCTGATGGGCCGCTACACCTACGGCGACGCGTATGACTTCACCTCGCAGCCGGTGCTGCCAACCGCTTTCCCCTCGGTCAACGATTACCCCTTCCAGAGCTTTGTGACCAACTGGGTGCACGCTTTCTCGCCCAACCTGATGAATGAATTCCGGGCAGGCGTCACCCGCACGGTGGTCGATCAGGGCGTTCCCACCGACCCGACCGGTCTGTTCAGCACGAACGGGGATAACACCATCGGATTGCCGTTCGCCGATCAGGCATTCCCCGGCTTCAGCCAGATGCAGTTTGCCGGCGTCGAGTCCAACATCGGCACAACCGCCATCGTCACCGAGTTTCACGAGAACAATTTCTTTTACGGCGACGACTTCACCTGGCAGCATGGCACCCACTCCACCAAGTTCGGCGCGCAGATCATGCGCTACCAGCAAAACACCTATTACTCCGGAAACTCCGGCGCGCTTGGCGGCTTCTACTACTCCGGCAACTACACCGCCGACGGCCTTACCGGCTCGCCGGGTTATTCCTTTGCCGATTTCGTTCTCGACCAGGGTTCCAGCGCAGCGGTCGGCGGCGTTTCCGGCGACAACGGACAGCGCCAGTACCGGAATGCCTACTACGTGCAGGATGACTGGCGCCTCCGCCACAACCTCACGCTGAATCTGGGTCTGCGCTACGCCCACGACCAGCCCATCTATGAGGTGAATAACAAGGAAGCCAGCGTCGACCTCTCGAACATGAACGACATTACCGCCGCCGGCATCGAGTTCGCCGGCAAGGATGGCAACAGCCGCGCTCTCTACAGCCCGTTCTACGGAGAGTTCATGCCGCGCCTGGGTTTTGCGTGGCAGGTGTCTCCGCGCTTTGTCGTCCGCGGCGGATACGGAATAACCGACGATCTGGAAGGCACAGGACTGAACTGGAGAATGACGATGAATGCGCCCTTCCAGGGCAGCTTCGTGGCATCTCCCACCCCTCCCACCACCACCAGCAGCGGCCTCGCACCGTTGCCGGTTGAGAATGGGTTCAGCCTCGGGCCCGGCGCGCTTTCCGTCAGCTACTTCAATTACCAGGCATGGGACCCGCATCTGAAGCCGGCGCTGATTCAGCAGTTCAACCTGGGCTGGCAGGTCATGATCAGCGGCAACACCACCGCTCAGCTTGGATATGTCGGCGAGCTTGGACAGCACCTCGTGATTCCCGAGGAAGCCGATCAGTTCTTTACCTCGGCTTCAGGAGTGCTGGCGGATGGCGACTGCAGCGGCACCATCGCACCGGCTGCTCCTGCCTGTGGGCTGGTCGGCAACTGGGGTAACCTGCAGGTCACCGAGTCGGAGGGCTACTCCAACTACAACGCCATGCAGGCTACTATCCGTCATCGCATGGGCAGCGGTCTGGAGTACACCTTCAACTACACCTGGGCGAAGGCCATGACCAACAACGCCGGTTTCTATGGCGTCGGCGGCGTCGCCGAGGCGTCCTCGTTCCTTCAGGACTTCCGCAATCCCCGTGGCGACTACGGACCGGCCGGCCAGGATGCACGCAACGCTTTCAACGGCTACGCAACCTATGTCCTGCCTTTCGGGCGAGGCATGAGGTTCGGCAGCAATATCAACCACGGTCTCGACGAAGCGATCGGCGGCTGGAAGGTTTCCACCGGAGTGGTCATGTACTCGGGCTTCCCGCTCACCATGTACTCCTACGAGGACTACTACGTGAACAGCTGGGCCGCTCATGCGATCCACTTCAGGCCCATGGGCATCCGGCATCGGACGGTACAGGACTGGTTCGGCTCCGATCCCTCCGCGACGCCCTGCATCGGCTTTGACCCCAACGGCAACACCTTCGACAACGGCACCTGCGCCTATGGCGTCGAGTCCTATAACGGATTCGGCAACGCTCAAAACGGTTCTGAACGCGCGCCTGGCTTCCGCCAGGTGGACCTCTCCGCTTTCAAGACCTTCCACATCGCGGAGTCGCAGTCCCTCGAGTTGCGCGGCGATGCCTTCAACGCTCTGAACATCGCCAGCTATGGGCCGCCCGATTCGCAGCTGGAATATGCCGCCTATCCCGGAATCTTCGGGCAGATCACCGGCACCAATTCCTCGCAGCGCATCATGCAGGTCTCAATGCACTACCGATTCTGATCTCGCACAATGGGAACCTCCTTGCAGGCGCGCGATGAGCGCGCCTGATTTTTTGCCGCCGGCCGCACGCGCCTCCTGTTGCCGGCCGCACAACCTGATCATGAATCTGCCTGACTTTCGTAACCGCGCCCCTGCTCTATTTCCTTGACCTGTTATCCGAGCCTGGCCTAAGCTCGAACATGGAAGGGATCGTCTCTCGCGACGATCCCTTTCCTTTTTCTCCTCAGGGAGAATCGCAGACGATCTTTCTCAATCCTCTCGGCGCGTTGCGGAAGACCCGCAATCTGCGCAGCAGCTCGGCGGCCTTTCTCCGCTGCCTTGCCTCAACTCAGCCGCGATTGATTCATTCTCGGCCGAGATCCCTTCACACTCGGCCATGATTGAGTCAAACTCGGCCGAGCGGTAAGTGACACGCCTGCAATCATTCAGCCTCACCCCGGCCGAGATTGAGTCAACCTCGGCCGAGTCTGATTCAAACCTCAGCCGAGCCGAACTGACTTGGAATCTGATGCCTGGCAGCGATCCCCAACAGCAGGCAGCGCTAACCGGCTGAAAATAAGTCAGGGGGCTAAAAACAGGCAGGGGGAGGGGGGTCTTCCGATACGATCTCTCCGGCTCAGACCGCGATCACCCTGGTCCCGCGGCTGCGGAAGCTTTCGAGGGCATCCGGGGCGATGCCCGAATCCGTCACCAGCACGTCGATATCGCCCGCAGGGCAGATGAGCGCCGGGCTGACCATCCCGATCTTGCTCGAGTCCGCCACTGCGATCACCTCTTTCGACTGCCTCACCATGGCGCGGAACACCGCGGCCTCATCGGGCTCGATGGTCGTCGCTCCGCGCAGCGCGTCGACGCCGGTCGCGCCGATGAACGCCTTGTCCATGAAGACGCCGCTCAGCATCTCGATGGCGGTCGGTCCGGTGAGCGAGAATGCGCCTGCCCAGCGCATCGTCCCGCCGGTCAGCGTGACGTGGAGGGCGGGCAGGTTGCTCAGTTCCATGCCGATATTCACGGCGTTCGTGATGATGTGGATGGAGCTGCGATGGCGGATGCAGCGCGCCACCTGCGTCGGTGTGGTGCCCGCGGTAAAGCCTACCGTGTCGTGCTCGCGGATCAGTTCCGCGGCGGCCAGGCCGATCCGCCGCTTCTCCTCCGTGAAGCGCCCCTCGCGCTCGTGAAACGACGAATCGAAGCGGAAGGCCTCGTACTGCATCTGGCTGGCCAGCCGCGCCCCGCCGTGGGTGCGATGCACCAGGTTGCGCTTCTCCAGCCGCGCCAGGTCGCGGCGCACGCTCGGCGCCGATGCCCCCAGCAGCCCCACCAGCTCTTCCACCGAGGCATTGCCGTGCTGCAGCAGCACCTGCAGAATTTTTTTGGCCCGTTGTTCCGTTTTCAGCGACATGGGATTGTCGAGATTCTATCGCGGCACGCAGCCCGTCACCCTGTTCTCGCCGCTGCACGCCGATCGGCAACGTTCTGCAGTGCCTTCACCATGGCGCGCACATTTTCTTCGTGGACGGTAAAACGCAGATACTCGCGATCGCGAATCTCGCCCATGTGCACGCCCTGCCTGTGGAAGGCAACCGGGCTCGGCGAAGCCGTTCGCAGGCTCGCGTGAAATTCAGTCGCACCGGTGGCCTCGGCCACACGCGGCAGCGTCTGCGGCGTAAGACCGCCCCCCGCCATCACCGCGATGCGATCCCTGGCTGCCCGTACCATGTGCGCCACATTGGCCAGCCCCTGCATCACGCTGGGAGCGCCGCCGGAGGTTAGCACGCGGGCCGCACCGGCCTCGAGAACATCGTCGATCGCCGTTTCCGGATCTGCGGTCATATCCACGGCGCGGTGATACGTAACCGGCAAAGGCCGCGCCAGACCCACCAGGTCCCGGGTGCGGCGAACGTCGACGCGCGCATGTTCGTCGAGCACCCCCAGCACAATCCCGTCGGCGCCGAGCTTCTGCGCCTGGTGAATGTCCTCCCGCATCGCTTCGAACTCTTCACGGGTGTACGCGAAGTCTCCACCGCGCGGGCGGACCATCACAAACAGATCGATGCTGATCCTGCGCCGGACCAGAGAGATCAGGCCGGCCGATGGAGTGATACCGCCCTCCAGCAGATCGCTGCAGAGCTCGACCCGCTGTGCTCCGCCCCGTTCCGCCGCCATTGCCGATTCCACCGAATCTACGCAGATTTCGAGGATCATGATCGGCTACCGCGCACCTTCGAACCTCTTTCATAAGACATCCGAAGTCACCCTCGCGGCTGCCCTCTGCAGAATAGCAGCGGACAGCCGCGACAGGGTCGGAAAGCCCGGGACCCTCGGAACCTAGAACGTGATCTGCCCGGTCAGCTGCAGAATGTGCGGGTTCCAGAGCGAGATGTTGCCATACTGCGCCTCTCCCCCCGGAATCAGCGATCCGAAATTGCTATTCCCCACGTTGGCGCTTGGGAACAGGCTGCCGCCCGACGGCGAATGCCAGTTGCTGCCAAAGTTGAAGACATCGGCGCGAATCAGCAGCGAGATTCCCTCTGTGAGTTGGGTCGTCTTGCCCAGGTTCGCGTCGAGGTTTTCGACGTAGGGCCCGCGCTCAGGGCTCTTGTTGGTGTTCCCATAGCGCCCCAGCGGCGGATTCGAATACTTGCTGACATCGAAGTACTCCGTGAGGGTGCGCTTGAAGTGCGGCGACGTCTGGAAGGTCGAATTGGCGTTGTAGCGGCCTCCGTAATACTCGCCCGTTTGGTCGGCCGACTCGCTGGCGCCGACATTAAACGGGAATCCGCTGGCCAGCTGGTAGATACCGCTGGTCGTCCACCCCGTCGCGACCGCCTTCAGCCAGCGCGTCGAGAACAGATCGTTGGGCACGGTGTAGACATAGGTCGCAACAAAGCGGTGCGTCTCGTCCGATGCCGCCAGCCCGTATTCCTGATAGGGATTCTGCGGATCCTGAATCAGGCTTGGTTCGCCGTTCAGGTTGTTGATGCCCGATGTCACGTCCATGGTCTTCGAGTAGGTGTAGTTTCCATGAACCATGAAACCGTGATAGTTGCGCTCGATCAACTGCACCTGCAGCGCGTTGTACGTGGATTGGAAGCCGTTGATGTTCGCGTAGAAGTACGGCGGCATGTTCGGCCACGGTTCGCGAGTATCCATCGGCTGGAAGTTAGGATCGGAGGTGCAGTAGGCGTTGCTTCCGGTAGCCTGGGAAGCGTCCACAAGGTTGTTGCAGGAGTCGTTGGCCACTCGCGGCAGATACGCCGCGCCAATGATGTCCTGGCTGGGCTGCCGCAGCCCGTGATCGCCCACGTAGCCCACATCCAGCAACAGCGTCGGCGTCAGGCTGTACTCCGTATCGAACATCCACTGCTCGTCGTAGGGGTTGTGGTTTTTGGGCCAGTTAGTCTGGTTATACGGAAACTCCCACCCCGGCGTCTCGAACAACTGATCGGCGCTGATCGGCGGCGACCACAGGTTCTTCAGCACCGCATCCGACTGTGTCTCGGTGCCGCTGGGTGCAGGATAGGGTTGGGCGGTTTCGTTGTAGATGGTGTCCTTATCGAACTGGGTGCCATCGTAGTAGCGGTTATACAGCCCCCAGAAGATGCCGAACCCGCCGCGGACAACCAGCTTCGGCATAGCCTGGAGCGAGAATCCCAGGCGGGGCGCAAAATCCTTGTTGTCGATCGGCACCAGCGTATTGCTGGCTCCGCACTGCAGGAAGTTCAGGTTTGGAGTGCCGCCCGACGCATTGATCGACGAGATGATGCCCTGAGTGAAATTGCAGTTCGCCCAGACGTACTGACCGCCACTCCCCGGGTTGAAGGCGAATCCGTCATTGTGCGCGCTGTGGAAGTTTGGCGGCCGCTCCCAGCGCAGGCCGGCATCGAGCGTCAGCCGATTGGTTACGTGGAAGGCGTCGTCGAAAAACACATTCCAGTTGGTGCCCCACAGGATGTAATCGTCCGTGCCCAGCGGTGGCGGGCCCGTCGCGGAACTCGTGTCGCCCAGATCGAAGTCGGCGACGGCGTTCCCCTGATAGGGCGCGGTCGCGTTGTACGTGCCGTTTGTCGCGTAGGCGCTGCCTGCCCAGCCGGGCACCAGCGCGGTGTATTCACCGTTGAAGCTCACCGATCCCGTGCCCAGGTAGTTATCCAGCTCGAAGAGTTGCACGCGGCGCACGTCGATGCCCCAGTTCATGGTGTGGCGGCCGCGCACCATGGTTACCGTGTCGACCCCCTGGAAGACGTTGTCCGCATAAGTGGTCGGCTCGCCGCCGCCAATGGAGTAATAAATGTTCGGGCTGAAGCCCACATTGGGCAAGTCGTACGTTACCGGGTTCGGCACACTATTCGCCAGCCCCACCAGCGCCGACAGGTTCGGTCCGTACGCTGTGGTCCCGCCGTTCAGAAAGTGAGTGCGGCTGTAGCCCAGCGTCGCCTGGTTCAGCGTGTCGGCGCTAAAGGTGTGCGTCCACGTGCCGCCGAACAGCTTGGGCCGGGTATAAACCGTGCCGCTCTGGCCAAAGGAGATGCTGCCGCTGGTTTGGGAGAGGTTGCCGACGCTCCCCGTGAAGAACAGGTGGTCGTTTTGCCCGAGGTACTGGTCGACACGGGCTGTGCCCACGCCCTGCTTCTTCGTGCGCGTCGTGTCGACAGTGTAGTTGCCGCAGCCGGTCAGCAGGTGCGCCGACTCGTCGCAGCCCGTGTTGTTCGGAGTGCCGAAGTAAGCGCCGATATTCTTCGCGACCGGGTCGATTGAGGTAATTTGATTATTCGGAAACGGCGTGCGAATCACAGGCGTGTTGGTGACGCTCAGAGGCAGATTCGAGTTGTAGTTGGGATTCGGCACCGTGGTGCTCGGATCGTAGATCGGGAACGGCCATCCGCTGAAGTCGCCGCCCAGTTCCGCCGGCGTTGGCGCAAAGACCGTCGATGGGCTGTTCACGACCGAGTAGAGCGCCTCGTCGTAGCTCCCAAACCAGAAGGTCTTGTTGCGCCCATCGTAGACGCGGGGAATGATGATCGGACCGCCCAGCGTCCCGCCGAACTGATTCTGGTGCAGCGGCAGGCTCAGGGGTCCCGGCGTGAAGCCGGCCACATAGCCGTTTATGCAGGATGGCGCGGTTCCGGTGCACTGGTGATCCTTGTTCACCACCGCCTGAAATTCGTTGTCCGGCTCCAGCCAGTTGGCTTCGAGCGCCTCATACGCGGCGCCATGAATCCTGTTGGTTCCGGAATTGATGGCGACGTTATTCTGCATCACGCCCGGGCCGTATTCGGCGCCGTACATCCCGTTCATCATCTTGAATTCCTGGACCGCCAGCTCGTTCGGGATGTTGATGGGCGTCGAGAACTCGTAGTCCGTGTCGTAAATCCCGTCGATGCTCCAGCTCTGGCTTCCCGCCTGGGCGCCGTTCGCACTCACGGAGAAGAACTCGGTGTTGATGCCGTGATAGCTCCAGTCCGCCTCGTCGCCGCCGATTTCAATCGTCGTGCCTGCGTTTGTCAGCAGCAGGTTGGTGATATCTCGTCCAACAATGGGCAGGTTTTCAATCGTCTTTTCCTGCAGCACCTGGCCGATCGTCGTGTCGTCGGTGTGCAGCATCTGCGTGGCCGCCGAAACCTGCACGGTCGAGCTCACGCTGCCCACGGCCAGCTTGAAATCCTGGCGCAGCGTCTGCTGCACTTCGAGGGTCAGGTTCGAGACCACCGCCTGCGAAAACCCCGACGCCTCCGCGGTCACCGTGTACGTCCCGGGGTTGAGGTCCGGTATCGCGTAGTCGCCACTGCCGTTGGTCGTCACATGGCGAGCCACGTTGGTGGATGCATCCATGACGGTGATCTTCGCGCCGGAAACCACGGCGCCACTGGGGTCGGTGACATGTCCGACAATCGTTCCCTGGGCGTTCTGGCCCCACAGGGAAGCAGCCGGCAGCAGAAGTAAGATGGCGAGCAGCGCGACGAGGGCCCGCTGCATGCGAAACATCTGAATTGACGGATGCATGATCGCTGTTCCTTTCAGTCTTGTTCTTTTCGCCCGTGGAACGAATCCCAGGCGGGCAATTCCTGCGACCGCACCGGTTAATACGATTGGCCTCCGGAAGCGGCAATGTTCCTGCGGGCACAATCTAAACACGAATCTGCAAGATGGTCAATAAAAATGATCGATTTGCTCAGAATATGAGCGCAGAAGACAGTACTATCGTCCAAAGGCAAACAATAATACTATTTACAATGAATAACTTGCGCTTCTCACCGCATAACAGGGTGACTCGTGCACAATTTGATTGCCGAACACGCAATTTTGCGCGCTCCAGGCAATGAAATGGATGCTATCGAGAGGTCGGAACCAGCCCCGAAGGCGGCCGGTCCGCCGCCGCTGAGCCCCACGCCTTATTCGGCTGGGGACCCATCCGGAAGCGCAGTTCCCCGCCGGCCACGATGTCCGCGTGGGTGAACCACGAGCGTGTGAGCGGCTTGCCGTTCAGCTCCACACTTTGCACGTAGAGGTTCGCGTCGGAATTGTTCTCGGCAACCACGGTGAACGTTGTTCCCGTTCCTGGGTTCCGCAGCGTTGCGCGGTTCACCAGCGGGCTGCCCAGGACGTACACACCGGTCACTGCGTTCACGGGATAGAACCCCAGCGACGCGAAGACGAACCAGGTGGAGATTTGCCCGCAGTCATCGTTGCCGGGCACGCCCGCCGGCGTGTTGTTGTAAAGCTTCGCCACCTGGCGCACGCGCTCCTGTGTCTTCCACGGCGCGCCGGCGAAGGAATATAGATACGGGATGTGATTGCTGGGCTCGTTGCCCTGCGCATCCTGTCCAACCATGCCGCTGATGTCCGGCGGCGACTCCAGCACATCCGATCCGGCGGCAAAGAGCGCATCGAGCTTCGCGATGAACGGATCGTCGCCGCCGTAGAGGTCGATCAGTCCCTGCACGTCCTGCATCACGTTAAAGGTCGCCTGCCATGCGTCGGACTCGGTGTAGTCTTCCCAATACTCCTGGTCGGGGCGGAACGGCTCTCGCCATTTGCCGTCCTCTGTCTTGCTGCGCATGAACCCGGTGCCGGGGTCGAAAAGGTTCTTGTAGTTCTGGGCGAGCTTGTAAAACATGGCGGCATCGTCCTGCTTGCCCAGCAGTTCGGCCATGGCGCCCACGCACCAGTAGTCGTAGGCGAAATCGAGCGTGCGCGAGACCGATTGCCGCTGCTCGCCGGCCGTGACATAACCCAGCTTGCGAAACTGCTCCTGCAGCGCCTTGTTGTCGTTCGCCGTCGCGCCCACCAGCGCCGTGTCCCGCATCGCCGCATACGCTGCTTCCACGTCGAAGTCGCGCAGACCGCGCGTATACGCCCCCACGATCAGCCCCACTACGTGGAAGCCCGTCATGCACCAGGTCTCATTGCCCCACAACGGCCACACCGGCAGCGAATTCTGACCGAGCTGCTGATAATCCGCCAGCATTGTCTTCACGATGTCGCCGATGCGATGCGGCTGGATCAGCGTGAGAAACACAAATTCCCCACGGTAGATGTCCCAGATGGAGAGCGTCGTGTACTTCGTAAAGCCAGGGTTCGGATAATTCTTATGATCCTGCCCGCGATAGGTGCCATCCGCGTCGTTGAACGTGGCCGGCGCAACCAGGCCGTGATACGCTCCCGTTGCGAAGGTCTGGTTCAGCGCCGTGCTGGACAGTTCGGCGTTCAGCACGCCGAGCGCTCGCCCCCATTCCGCCTGACTGCCGCGCACCAGGGCGTCGAAATCCCAGTGCGGGATTTCCGCCGTCAGATTCTTCGCCGCACCCTCGACGCTGGTGCCGGAGATCCCGACACGCACCACCAGCGGCTCCGCGCCGGCGGTCTGCGAAAAAATCGCACGGATCTGCTTGCCCGAGATGCTGTCGCCTGTGGCTGCGCTTTTGGTCGAGCCATCCACCTGTACTTCGACAGCGGCAAATGGCCGCGAGAATTCAATGACAAAGAAGACCTGCTTATCCGCCGCCCATCCGTGCGTCGAACGCACGCCGCTGACCCGCGTCGGGCTCTCGATGTGCAGTTCAGCCGCGTAAACCTCGCAGCCGATCCCGTGCACCAGATCGATCATCAGGCCGCGCTGTGCGTTCTCCGGCAACACGGGATAGCGGTAGCGATGCATGCCGCAGCGTGTGGTCGCCGTCAGCTCCGCGTGAACGTCCGGCGTATCCAGATGCACCGCGTAGTAACCCGGCTTAGCGGTCTCCCGCTCATGTGAGAACTCCGAGCGATAGCCGCGCTCGCCATCGTCGAAGACCCACCCCGACTTCCCCCCGATGGCCTCGATCTGCGCCTCTGCCTCTTGTCCGGGCTCGCCCGTATTCCAGCCCCAGTTGCGCCCTTCGACCAGCGGCATCAGCAGCACATCGCCCAGGTCTGCTCCGCCAGTGCCCTGCAGATGCGTATGGCTGAAACCGAGAACGTAGTTGTCGCCGTAGTGATATCCGGAGCAGTGATCCCAGCCCGTAATGTCCCACTGCCCGTTCCATTTGGCCTCCGGCGCGCCGCTGGTGTCCGGACTCAGCTGCACCATTCCGAACGGCGCAACCGCGCCGGGAAACATGTGCCCGTGCCAGCCGGTGCCGACCATGGGCAGTGCACCCTGAAGCAGCCCCACCCCGGCTGCGGCACGTTCTTCTCCGCCGGCCCATCGATACACCGGGGTCATGGTGCCCGCCGTCATCACGGCGCACGTCTTCAGGAAATCCCGTCTGCGCATGTATGCATTTCTCCTTGAGGCCGAACTTTTACCTTAGATCAGGCGCGGCCCATGCGTCGAATCGCCACTGATTCGTGAAACGATCTCAGACGTCACGCTCGAAGATCGGCATCCGCGCGTCCTCGGGACACTCCAGGTCCAGTTCGAGAACGGCAATCCCCGGATTTCCTTTGTAGAGGCTCAGAGGCCGGAATTCCTCCGCCGTGGCGTGATCCGTCTCCCATGGTGCGTCCGCGCTTCTCTGCGCCAGCTCCTGAGCGCGCCGCAGCCAGACCTTTTCACCGGTATGTCGAAACAGATTCAGCAAAGCATACGCCTGCCCGGCTGTTCCGCAGCAGAGCGTCGGAGCCGGACTCGGCGTATCCCACACATCCCACGCGGCGCCTTCGGCGAGCTTCATCCAGACCTCATCCCCGAACGCTGCGTGCGCTGCCGTCCACAGAAATACGTAGCCGGCGCTGCCATTGCACCAACCCGGCATGGACTGATGCGCACGCACCAGGTCCCACTCCCACCGCAGCCCGCGCCCTACCGGTTCTGCCAAAGCGCCCAGCTCCTCGAGGCGGCCGAGCAATGAGCCTTGCGCGGACTCGCCGCTCGCGGCGCACCAGGCGAGCGTCGCATACAGCAGTCCAGCCCATCCGTGCGCCATGCCCAGATTGCTCAACTCCGCGCACGCACGGATCGCGCCATAGCTGTCGACGGTTCTCCACATCTCTGCGGCAATCTCGCTGCCAAGCTGACGAGCTCTCCGTGTCAACTCGAGTCCAGCAGCGCTCGCTTCACCGGCGCGCAGCAGATCGAGAAACAGGGCGCCGCCGAGTAGTGCGCCGGCGTTTCCCAGGGTCAGATCCGGAATCGTCGAGCGCACGGAAGCGATCTGCAGAAACGCTTCGCATGCGGAACGTTCGGACGCCAGATCCCCTCGCGCGCGCGCAATCTGCGCCTGCACCAGGTAGACGCCCGCGGCGCCATGCCAGAGCGAATTCTCCGCCACTTTCTCCGGGGTGATGTCCAGCTCCGCGCTGCGAAACGCGTCGCCTCTGCCAACTTCGCTCAGCGCGCGCGCACACCACAGGTCCGCCAAAGCAAGATGTTCACCGTCGCCAGTGGCACACGCGATCCGGTACAGCGCGCAGGCCACGCCCGCGCTTCCAAAATTCAGCGACGTCGTCGGAGCGGGCAGCGATCCCGGACGCAGCAGCGATCCCGTCAACCCAACCCGGCGCAGAAATTCCCTGCGGATACGCCCGGGCCCTTCCCCGGCCGCAGAAACGGCCGCTGCTCCCCGCGCCAGCACCTGAATCGCCTTCCACTGGTTCGCCAATTCCGCCATGGATTGAAATCGCGCAGCCGGATCCTTGCTAAGCGCTTTGGCCAGCAGTTCTTCCAGCTCCGGCCACGGCTCGGCGCCGGCCGCGGCAAACGGCGCCATCGGCAATTCAACGATCTGGCGCAACATCCGCTGTCGCTCCAGATTGAAATCCGCATAAT
>Ga0335074_10002175_pt1 | contig 26722 bp, 23 predicted proteins | sample Lox_Sample_23_FD_206715 | JGI IMG/M metagenome (GOLD analysis project Ga0335074, IMG submission 206715) | Soil microbial communities from Loxahatchee National Wildlife Refuge, Florida, United States - Lox_Sample_2.3 | ecosystem: Environmental > Terrestrial > Soil > Wetlands | place: USA...
TATTGGAGCCCGGCTCCCGGCCTTTTGGGATTCCGGCAAAGCGGGCATAACTCCTTATCGCTAGATCAGTCCGCGCATACGGCTGACGGAAATACCCCGTTGGCGCGTCAATCGGCTGTGATCATGAGCCGGCGTACGATTGCCGAATGGCTGACGTCGCGATGCCGCACTTCCCGGGTGATTTCGTGTGGGGAGTCGCTACCTCCGCCTACCAGATCGAGGGCGCGGTCGGCGAAGACAGCCGCGGTGAATCGGTGTGGGATACGTTCTGCCGCAAGCCCGGCGCGATCAGGGACGGCCACACGGGCGACGTCGCCGATGATCATTACCACCGCTGGACCGAGGACGTCGGCCTGATGGCCGAGCTCGGGGTGACCGCTTACCGATTCTCGGTCGCCTGGCCGCGGGTGCAGCCGGACGGGAAGGGCCCGGCCAACGAAGCCGGGCTTGACTTTTATGACCGGCTGACCGACGCGCTGCTGGCCCGCGGGATCACGCCAGTGCCCACACTGTTCCACTGGGATATGCCACAGCCGCTGGAAGATGACGGCGGGTGGCTGACCCGGGACACCGCGCACCGGTTCGCCGAGTACGCGCGCCTGGCGGCGGAGCGGCTCGCCGACCGGATCCCGATGTGGATCACGCTGAACGAGCCGTTCGTGGTCCTCGCCTACGGCTACGCGCTCGGCATGCACGCACCCGGCCGCGAGCTGATGCTCGGCGCGCTGCCGGTGAGTCACCATCAGCTGCTCGGCCACGGTCTCGCCGTTGCCGCGCTCCGCGCTGCCGGGGCGAGGCAGGTGGCGATCACCAACAACCACTCCCCGGCCTGGCCGGCCTCCCGCAGCGACGCCGACGTGGCCGCTGCCGATGCGTACGACACCCTGCACAACCGGCTGTTCGTGGACCCGCTGCTGCTCGGCAGGTACCCGGACCTGTCCGCGTTCGGGATCGGCGAGGCGGGCATGGACTGTGTCCGCGACGGCGACCTTGAGCTGATCTCAGCGCCGATAGATGCGCTGGGCGTGAACTACTACACGCCCACCCGGCTCTCGTTCCTGCCGGACTCGCCGCTGCCGTTCCAGATGGAGCCGATCCCCGGGTACCCGGTCACCGCGTTCGGCTGGCCGGTGATCCCGGCCGGGCTCACCGAACTGCTGACGATGCTGAAAGACCGCTATGGCGACCGCCTGCCGCCGGTGTACATCACCGAGAACGGGTGCTCGGTGAACGACGAAGTGGCCGCCGACGGGACAGTGGACGACCAGCCGCGAGTTAGCTATCTGGACGGTCACATCCGCGCCGTCCGCGACGCGATGATCGCTGGAGTGGACGTCCGCGGGTACTTCGTGTGGTCGCTGATGGACAACTTCGAGTGGACCGAGGGCTATCACCAGCGGTTCGGCCTAGTGCACGTCGACTTCGCGACCCAGCGCCGCACGCCCAAGTCATCCTTTGCCTGGTACCGCGACCTGATCGCCGCCCGGGACGACCCGCCCACAGCATGAATGAGCCGCTCTGGCCCTCCCGCTACAGCATGGGTGGGCCACCCATGTCGCTCTGGCCCTGCCGCTACAGCATGGGTGGGCCACCGATGTCGCCCAGACTGCATGGGTGGGCCACCGATGTCGTGGCTGGCCGCCTCTAACAGCATGGATGGGCCACCGATGCTGTTCTGGCGCGGCCCCTAGGGTCTGGTGCGGCCCCTAGGGCGAGGTGGGGGCGTCCTCGGGCGGTTCGGAGCCGGATGGCGGCACACCGGCGGCTGGGGGTGGCTGGTTGTAGGCGGCGATGTACTCGGCGGTGAGGTCGGCCTCCAGCGGACTTACGTTCTGCAGAGCCACGCTGGCGAGCTGCTCCCAGTCCCAGGCCAGCCCCCCGGTGCGCAAATCATCGAGCACGCCGTCGATCCAGGTCAGCTCGGCTTTCATGACAGCGCGCACGTATTCGTCGTCCAGCAGCGTCACCCGTGGCAGCGTGCCGCGGAGGCTTTCCAGGGTCTGCTCGTCCCCGGCCAGTTTCTGCCGCAGGGTGGTCGCCCGGTGCTCCAGTGCCGCCGCGAACTCCTCTGGAGGCAGCAGCATCGCGAACGAGAGTGCCGCCGGGAACTGGGGGAACTCGTTCCGGTTGATCGCGAGCATGTCGGCTAGCCATGCCCGCGCCTGCCGGGCACCCTCTTCGGTCAGCTCGTAGATGGTGCGTTCGGGGTACTGGTGATCGCGCTCGGTCTGCCGGACAGCGATCAGCCCGGCCTCGTTCAGCCGCCGGATCGTCTTGTACAGGTTCGCGCGCTGCTCCACGTTGACGACGTGGTCCTTGCCCCACACCTTGAGCAGGCGCTGGATCCCGTACGGGTGCAGGGGCCCCGGCATCAGCATTGCGAGCACAGCCAGGCCCAACGGCGACGGTCGGCTGTCAGGCGGCACAAGCACAGTCTACTAGTTGCCTGGTTACTAGTAGCTCCCTCAGTCTGCAGGAACAGTGGCCACCGCGCCGGGCCAGGGCGCCGCGCCGGACCGGGGACGCCGCGCCGGACCGGGGCTGCCGCGCCGAGCCGGAGAACTTGCCAGGCCGGGAGCGTGCGCCAGGCCCGGGCCACGACGCCGGGCCGGGGGGTGCCTCGCCGAGCCGGAGACACCCGCCAGGCCGGGAGCGCCGCGCCGAGCCGGAGAGCCCGCCAGGCCGGGAGCGCCGCGCCGAGCCAGGGCGCCGCGCCGGACCGGGGGCACCGCGCCGACGGCTCTAGTTGCCTGATGACTAGTTCCTCAAGTATAAGTTGACTTAGAACTAGTTCTCTTTCTACTATCAGAACGAGATATTACGCGACCCTGATCGCGAGGCTGAGGAAGGACGGGATATGAGCAGCGACAAGCAGCCGTTGATGCTGGAGGCTCGCGGCATCACCGTGAAGTTCGGCAAGGTCACGGCGCTCGACGGGCTGGACCTCACCGAACCCTCCGGGCAGGTGCTGGCGATCCTCGGGCCCAACGGCGCCGGCAAGACCACGTTCGTACGGACCGTGGCGACGTTGCAGCGCCCGACCAGCGGCGAGCTGCGGGTGCGCGGCAACGACGTCGTACGGAACCCGACGGGCGTCCGCCGGGACATTGGGCTGGCCGGGCAGTTCGCCGCGGTCGAGCCGACGATGACCGGCCGCGAGAACCTGGAGATGACGGCCAGGCTGTTCGGGCACGGCCGGCCCGAAGCGCGGCGGGCGGCGTCGGCCGTCATCGACCAGCTCGGGCTGGCCGAGGTGGCGGACCGGAGGTCAAGCACGTACTCAGGCGGGCAGCGCCGTCGGCTCGATCTGGGGGCCAGCCTGGTCGGGGCGCCGCGGCTGCTGCTGCTCGACGAGCCGACAACCGGGCTGGATCCGGTCGGCAGGCGGGAGGTCTGGGACGCCGTCCGCGGCCTGGCGGCGGCGGGCACCGACATCCTGCTGACCACTCACTACCTGGATGAAGCCGACGAGCTAGCCGATCACGTGGTTGTGATTGACCACGGCCGGACCGTGGCGTCCGGCACGCTCAGCGAGCTCAAGGCAAGCGTCGGGCGCGACGTGATCGAGCTGGCCGTGACCGACTCCGCCCGGCTCGACGAGGCCGGCCGGATCCTGGAGCGCGTCACCGGCAGCCTGCCCCGGCTCGACCGTGGCGGCCGCCGGGCCACAGCGACGGCCGCGGGCGGTGCCAGTGAGCTCGCCACGGTCATTGGCTACCTGGGCAGCGCCGGGATAGCCACCGACGAGATCGGCCTGCGCAGGCCCACCCTCGACGAGGTCTTCCTGGCCCTGACCGGCGATCACGCCGCCAGGACCGCCGTTACCAGCCAGAACGGGAGCACGCGATGACCACCGCCACACAGGCTCGGCCGGCCTTCCCCACCGCCATCAGCAGGCCGGTCAGCCCGCCCGGGCTGATCGCTTCAAGTGCCCAGGTGTCGCTCCGGGCGCTGCGCAAGTACTTCCGGACGCCCGGCCTATGGGCCATGGGCGTGGTGCAGTCGGTGCTGTTCCTGTTCTCGTTCCGGTATGTGTTCGGCGGCTACATCCAGGGCGGGGCGACGAGATACGCCGACTTCTTCGTCCCGGGTTACGTCGCCACGATCGTGCTGTTCACCGGCGGCGGCATCGCGGTAGCGGTAGCCGAGGACCGGGTAGCGGGATTCACCGGCAGGCTGCTGTCCCTGCCGGTGCCGCGGCTGTCGATCACAGCGGGCCGCGCCGCCGCCGACATTCTCACGAACGCGTGGTCGATCGTGCTGACAGCGGCCTTCGGGTTCCTGTTCGGGTTCCGCCTTTCCGGGAGCGTGACCGACGGTCTGGCCGCGCTGGGGATGTGCATGCTGTACGGCGTCGTGTTCACGGTGGTGTTCATGGTGATCGGGCTCATGGCACCGAATGCCCAGGCCGCGCAAGGGATGTCGATGATCGCGTTCGTGTTCGCGTTCATCTCCAGCACCTATGTTCCCGCCAGCACGATGCCTGGCTGGTTGCAGCCGTTCGCGAAGTACCAGCCGATCACGCCGATGGTCGACGCGGTCCGCTCGCTGATCGCCGGGTCGGGCAGCGACGTCGGCCTGGCTCTGGCCTGGTCGGCGCTGCTGGTCATCGTGTTCACGCCAATCGCTGTCCTCCGCTACCGGCGCGGCTGACCTAAGGCGCCAGAAGGATCAGGCGGCACCGCCCATTGGTGGCAGTGCCGCCTGATCAGCCCGCCAGGCTCAGGGTCAGGACTAGTAGCCGAGCGCGGGCGCCGAGCGGACCCAGCTGCCGTCGGTCAGCACCGAGGCCATGAAATGAGCCACGTCGGCACGGCAGATTTTGCCGCCACCGGGCGGCGGGTAGTCGGGGCTGACCCGGTACCGGCCAGTGCCTGGGCTGTCGACCAGGCGGGTCGCCCGGACCAGGGTCCAGTCCAGGCCGGTCTTCCTGATCACGTCCTCCATTCCCCGAACGTCGGCGAACGGCCCAGCAAGGACGCGCGGCAGGATCGCCTTAACCAGCCAGTTCGTGTTCGGGTCCCCGGCGATGTACGGGCCCGCGGCGGACAGGCAGATCAGCCGGCTGGCACCGGTCTTGCCCATCGCGCCGGTGATGTTCGCCGCCGCGCCGGTCAGCAGGCCGGGAGCCTTCGCTCCGCGGGGGCCGAGCGCCGAGAATACGGCCTCGGCCCCGTCGATCACCTCGGCCACGGCAGCGGAGTCGAGCGCGTCGCCGCGGGTTATGTCCGGTGCTGGTCCAGCGGGACTGGCCCCCGGACCCCCGGGCTGCGACGCCCGGTCCCCGGCCAGCGTGGCCGGCCTGAGCTGCTCCGGGTCGCGGGCGAGCGCGCTGACCGAGTGGCCGTTGTCGAGTGCCCAGGCGACCAGGTGGCGCCCTGTGCGCCCGGTGGCGCCGAGTATCGCAATCCGCATGTCAGTCTCCTCCCGCCACGGGAACCAGCTGGCTGGCCGCGCTGCGCTGCTTACTCTTCTGCTCTCTCCGGCCGGTACCCCGGGGAAGAGCCAGCATCAGCAGGAAGCTGAGCCCGAACGCGCCGACCTGGAACCACAGCGTCCGCTCCACCGAGGCGACGAAGTCGCTGCGCACCGCGGCGCCGCCCGCACCGGCCAGCACCTTGTCCGTGGCCGCCGGAAGCGCCCGCTCGGCGGCACTGCGCTGGCACGACGGCGGGGTCACAGTGGGGTCGGCGGCGACCAGCCGGTCATGCAGGCAGACACCGAACTGGCTCTCGATACGGCCGGCATACTGCGCCGGGACACCCGCCGCAGCCAGCCCCGTGCGCAGCTGCGGCGCGACTGTGGCGGCAGCGGGGCCGGCCTGGCTGCCCAGCAGCCCGAAGAAGATCACACCAATCAGCGCGATGCCGATCGAGTTCCCGAGCTGCAGGCCGGTGTTGAACACTCCCGAGGCCGAACCCGCCTCCTGCGTCGGTACCCGCGACAGGACCACGTCGGCCAGCGGCGCGATCACAGCGCCGAGGCCGAGACCGGCCGCGACCAGGCTCGGCACCAGGTCCCACGTGGTGACGGCGGCGCCGTAGTGATGCACGACCTCGATCAGCGATGCCACCGCCCCGGAGATGATGAGCGCCCCCGCCATGGTCACTCCGCGCCCGAACCGTGGCACCAGCCTCGCCGCGGCACCCGACGAAACCAGCACCCCAGCCGAGAACGGGAGGAACGTCAGTCCTGCGTGCAGCGGAGTAAAGCCGAGCCCGAGCTGAAGGAACAGCGTCAGCACGAGGCCGAACGACGCGATACCGAGGAAGAATGCAAGGGCGATGCCCATGCCGACGCTGAACCCACGATCACGGAACAGGCTGAGCTGGACCAGCGGCGAACCGTCGCGGCGCTGCTTGATCCGCTCGTAGCCGATGAACATCGCGAACACCGGCACAGCAGCGGCCATCGACACGAACGTCCACACTGGCCAGCCAAGCTGGCGTCCCTGCACGAGCGGGTAGAGCAGAAACAGCAGCGCGGCGCTGACCAGGACGACGCCGATAGGGTCCAGCTTCGGCGGGCGCGGTGCACGGGACTCGCGGACAAGCACAGCGGAGGCCACGACCGCCAGGATGCCGACCGGGACGTTGATGAGGAAGATGGGCCGCCAGTCCAGGCCGAACAGGTTGTGCTGGATGAGCAGCCCGCCCAGCAGCGGCCCGCTGACCGTGCCCAGGCCAGCGGTGACCCCGAACCCGGCCAGCGCCTTGATCCGCTCGGTGGGCGGGAACATGACCTGGACGACCGCGAGCACCTGCGGCACCATGATCGCGCCCATCGCGCCCTGCACGGCCCGGCAGGCGATCAGCATGCCCGGGCTCTGCGCGGCCCCGCACAGGGCGGACATGACCGTGAAGCCGGTCACGCCGATCAGGAACAGCCGCTTGCGCCCGTACGTGTCGCCGAGCCGGCCGCTGGTGATCAGCAGCAGCGCGTACGCCAGCGTGTACGCGGCCAGCGCCCACTGCACATCGGCGTACGTCGCGTGCAGGTTCCGCTGGATGGACGGGATCGCGATGTTGACGATAGAGACATCAAGCAGATTCATGAACGCGGCCAGCAACAGGATGGCCAGTGTCAGCCACCGTCGCGGGTCCAGAGTTTCGCCGCGACCGGCCGGCGGTGCCAGTATCTGAGCATCGGACGCCATGTCGATCTCCGATCGTGAGGTATCTAAGAGTTACACTTAAGCAAGCTATCATCTCGCTTAGTTATTGTCTAGGCAACCTAATTAATAGGGAGCAGAGGGTATGCCGGAAGATGCGGCACCGCCGCCGGACGGCGCAGGTCAGCCGGGCGAGCCGCGGGGCGATCAGTCAGCTGAGCCGCGGGGCGAGACAAATGACGAGGCCTGGAACTTGCCGTGGGCTGAGCCGTTCGTGGCAGGCCGCCCCGAGCGCGCCCGGCTGGCGGCTGCGTTCGGCGCCGCGACCCGCAGGACCGGGTCCCTGTGGCAGCTCATGGGCCAGGCCGCGGCCGACCGGATCGGGCTCAACGCGACCGACCTGAACTGCCTGAACATTCTGAGCTTCAGCCGCGAGACGACCGCGGGTGAGCTAGCCCGGGCGACCGGGCTCACCACGGCATCGATAACTGGGGTTGTGGACCGGCTGGAGCAGGCCGGTTTCGTGCGCCGGGAGCGCGACCCGAAGGACCGGCGCCGGGTGGTCATCCGCTTGCAGCTCGACAAGGCGCTCAAGGAGGTGGCCCCAGTCTTCCTGCCGATGATCCGCGACTGGCAGGAAATGGCCACCCACTACACCGACGACGAGCTGCGGCTGATTGTGGACTTCTATGGCCAGATGGAGCAGGTCGTCCGCGAGCATCTGATCCGGCTGCGCGGCCCGGCCGACTCCGGTGACTCAGCCGGGACCAGCTAACCGCACAGCAAGCCCGCCCGGCGCGCTGCGAGCGACCGGGCGGGCTGTGCGGGGCGTAAGCACCCCGGAGGCGGGATCAGCGCAGCTACTGGTTGTCGGAATTGCCGGTGTACAGGTGGAACCCGGGCGGGATAGTTACCAGCGCCTTGGCGGTGTTGGCCGGGGTCGCCGCCAGCCATGTGACGTCGGTCGTCCCGGTGTAGACCTGATCGCCCGCCGTGCCGCCGAACGACTCGGTCGAGCTGTAGATCCGCACCGGGAGGTACGTCTCCGGGTTCACGTACAGGGTCCACCGCACCGTCACAAACTCCTCGTTGACGGTCTTGGCATAGCCCGGCTGCAGCTTGACGGTGACTGGCTTCCCGGTGATCTCAGTCGCCTGTGCACCGTTGACCGTGACGTTCCCGGTCACGCTGGCGGTGCCGCACTTGAGCGTGGCGCTGATGAAGTCCGACCAGCTGACGCCGGGGACCGGCAGGCCGCCCATCTCAAGCCTGGCGGTCGTCGAGCACGCGTTCGCCGGCAAAGAAGACCCGCTCGGAAGCGGGGTCAGGCTGTACCTCTGGTCGTCGTAGGTGACGTAGGCCCCCATCAGCTTGCCGCCGACGAGGGTGACTCCCGTGCCGGTAGCCGGCTGACCACGGTACTGCGGCGGGAAGTCCCACAAGTGCTGCCCGTTCACGATCCGGTCTCTGGCATCAGACGAAGGCCAGTACTGCACCCAGTTCCAGTCAGTGCCGTACGTCCACGTGGTGTTCGTCAGGCCGTTGTCGGACGAGCGCTCGGCGGCCACCAGGTTCTGGCTGGCCAGCGCGCTCTCGATGCGGCTGGTCACGTAGGCGGCCTGGCGCTGCTGGGTCGCGCTCGCTGTGGCCGGCGTGGAGGTTCTGGCCACGACAGTGACCGCCACCGCGACCGCGGCAGCCACGGCGAGGCCCCCGCATGCCGCCGTGGCGCGCACGCCCATCCGCCGCCGGTGCAGCCGGCCTGCAGCGCGGGCCAGACCGTCCGGGGCCTGGACCCCTGAGGTGAAGCGCTGCATTCCTTCGCATAGCAGTTCCTCGACATCTGTGTTCATGAGAATTGGCCCCCTGCCTTTGCCTGTACCATTTCTGGTTCTGCCTGCCGCCAGCTCTCAGCCAGCTCCCGGAACCGCTGCAGCCCACGCGATGTGGCCGATTTGACCGTGCCTTCCGCCCAGCCGAGCACCGCAGCAGCCTCGGCCTCGGAGAGCTGCTCCCAGTACCGGAGCACCAGCACTGCCCGCTGCTTAGGCGGAAGCTGGAGCATCAGGCGCACCAGCGCGTCACGCAGGTCCACCTCAGCAGTCGGGTCCGCCGACGGCTCGGTCACCGGCCGGAGCAGCAGCATCTTGCGCTGCAGCCGCCCCCGCCGCCGGAAGCCGTCGGCCGCCAGGTTGTAGAGCGTGCGCCGCAGGTACGCGTCCGGGTCGCCGTCGAACGTCCGCCAGCGCCCGACCATCCGTTCCAGTGCGGTTTGCAGCAGGTCCTGGGCTGCGTCGTCGTTTCCGGTGAGCAGGACCGCCGTTCGCATCAGCCGGTCGGCTCGATCCGCCAGGAACTGCTCGAACTCGGCGACCGTTCGGTCATTCGCCATGGGCCGTCCTCCTTCCGCCCATCAAGCACGAACACACCGGCAGCCAGGTTCCGTCGGATGGGCGGGTTTGTACCCCCTGGTGAACAGGAGCACTGTCTGGCCACCGACCTTCCATTCGTGGGCGAGGTGGAACCCGGCTGTAAGAAGCGTGGCCGGGTTCCAGGTGCTCTGCAGCATCCAGATTCGGTTGACGTGGTGTTCGCGCTGGAGCAGCACCGGAAGCGGAACGGTGTCCCCGTCCAGACGGCCGGCGGCCCCGGGGCTGAGCGACATGCTCAGGTCGCGCAGCCGGGAGAACCCGGCTGGGTAGGCGAGATACCAGGGCGGGATGGACGCGTCCGGGTAGACGATCGCGTCGCCGGGCTGCTTATGTGCGCTGAGGAACTGGGCGACCGCCTCCATGCCGCCTCCCGGCGTCCGGTAGGCGAGCTGCGTCGGTGTAACTAGAGCCACGACCAGGGCCAGGGCGGCAGCTCGGGCCGGCAGCCGCAGCGCGGCGAGCCCGGTCCCCGCCAGCAGCGCGACCGCGGGCAGGCAGAACGTGATGTACCGGCTGAAGTAGACCGGCTTGATCTCGGAGACTGCCACCAGGATGACCGGAGGTAGCACCAGCCAGGGGACGGCAAGCCAGGCCAGGCCGCGGTCCGGGCTCCGCGCAGCGGCCAGCGTGCGCCGGCCGGGCAGCGCGGCCGGGGCGCTGCCGTAGATCCCGCCCGCCACCATCAGCGCCGCGATCACGGCCGCTGCCGCGGCCGGGCCCGCGGTGAGCGTCGCCACCACGTCCGGTACATCGAGCCAGTTTGGCCCGTGTATCCACGCGATCTGGTAGCGCTCGTCCCAGCCGATGAACGCCAACGGCGTCATCACCAGGCCAGCTGCCATGATCGTGATCAGCCATCTGCGGACCACCGCGACAGGTGGCACGTCAACGCGGTCCCCGGCCGCCTGGTGGCGCCGGCGCAGCAGGTGCAGCAGCGTGACCGCGTGCGCAGGCACCAGCAGCAGCCCGAAGAGCTGGAAGTAGCCAGTCAGCACCAGCGCGAGGCCGTAGGCGGCGAACAGGGCAGGCCGCGGGTCCGCCGCGGCCCGCAAGAGCAGGTAGCTCGCCAGCACCGCCGCTGCCGTCACCGCGGCGTAATCCCGGGCGTTGTGAGCCTGCGCGGTGACCATGGGCAGCGCGGCGAAGACCAGCCCGGCGCACAGACCCGCCCGCCGCGAGGCAAGCCTGCGCGCGATCGCGGTGATCCCGGCCGCGGCCGCGGCCATCGCCACTGCGGACGGGAGCCTGGTCACGAACTGCCCGGTCCCGGCGACCCTGGCCACCGGCCACAGCAGCAGGTAGTAGAGCCCATGAACCGCGTCGATGTGCCTGAGCAGCCGGATCAGCTGGGGTACCGTCCGGGATACCGCCGACATGGTATCCATCTCGTCGCCCGAGTAGGGGTGAGCTCCAATCCCCCACAGCATCACCACCAGAGTGATCACCGGGCTTGCGATCAGGGTCCAGTCCGGCATATGGCGTGGCGCTGCTGCCTTCGGGCGAGTGAGCCGGAGGTCAGCGATAGCAAGGCCGGCCGCCGTTCGGTCATTCGTCATTGCGCCCTCCTTTCGCCGAATAAGCACGAATACACCGGAGGCCGGGTTGCATCGGAATGCCTGCGGGGATCGCGTCTGCCGGCTGCGCCGTTGTCCTGTAGCTGGCCGGCAGGGCGCCCAGGATCCGTACCGAGACGCGTCAGCGGCGAGGGCCGGCCAGGCCCGGACGCACCGGAGGCGGGCACACCCAGCTCAGGCCCGGAAGCGCCTCAGGGGCGGGCGCCTCTGGCTCAGGGGCGTCCCTGGAGCGGAGTGGCGGCCCGCACGGTGTGCCGCAACAGCAGCGCGGTGGTGACCGGGCCCACGCCACCCGGCACCGGGGTCAGCGCCCCGGTCTTCTCGTCGCGCATCATCAGATCCTTTGAAGGCCGCGTGCGCGATGCGGGCCGCCTTCCGCCAACCGGAAGGCGGCCCGCATCGGCCTCAGCTGTGGTCAGCCGGTCACGGGCGGACCGGGCGGCGGGATTGGATTCACCGGCTCGGGATGACACGTGACCGGAAGGACCAGCGTGGACTGGTCGGTCAGCTCGGTCCCGTCCGGCGTCCAGCCGGTGACGGTGCCGGTGTTGACGATGCTGCCCCACTTCACGTCCCAGCTGTTCGTCACGTAGTGGGCGGTGCAGGTCATCACCTGGCCGGGCACGAGCACGTACTGCGGGCAGCTGACCGCCAGGCCGCGGCTGTCAGTGACGCGCACGTGGCTCAGGGTCACGTCGCCGTCGTTGGTCACCTCGTAGTAGTAGGTGATCGGCGTCCCGGGCCACTGGAAGCTGAGCTGGTTCGCGGTCTTGAGAATGCTGATCGCAGGAGCATGCACCGCCTGGATCGTCAGCTCGGTGGTATCGCTCACCGGGCCTCCCGAGCCGGTCCCGGTAGCCGTTGCCGTGTTGGTGATGCTGCCGTTGTCCACGTCAGCGATCGTGGTCACGTAAGCCGCTGTGCACACCATCTCCTCGCCGGGATCCAGGGTGGTCAGCGGGCAGCCGACGGCCAGGCCACGGCTGTCGGTAACCGATACCCCGGTCAGGGTCACATTGCCTTCGTTGGTCACGTGGTAGAAGTACGTGATCGGCGTGCCCGCCTGGCTGTAGCTCTCGACGCTGGCGGTCTCAACGACGCTGATCCCCGGCGCCTGCACCGCGTCAACCGTCAGCGTGCTGGCGTCGGTCACCGTTCCGCCGCCCGGCGTCGTACCAACCGCGGTGCCGGTGTTGGTGACCCCGCCATTGTTCAGGTCGGTCTGGGTCGTCACGTAGGTCGCCGTGCAGGTCATGTCACGGCCGGGAGCCAGGCGGCCGTGCGGGCAGCCGACCGTCAGGCCGCGGCTGTCGCTGACATGGACCGGGTTCAGGGTCACGTTGCCCTCGTTGGTCACCAGGTAGGAATACGTGATCTCGGTGCCCGCCTGGCTGAAGCTCTCGACGCTGGCACTCTTGTCGATGCTGATCCCGGGCGCCTGCAACGCGTCGATCGTCAGCGCGGTGGTGTCGGTGACCTCTCGCCCGCCCGATACCGTGCCGACGGCGGTGCCGGCGTCGGTGATGCTGCCCCGGTCGACATCCTCCGAGGTAGTGACGTACGGCGCCGTGCAGATCATGTCCTGACCGGCAGAGAGCCGGGAATGCGGGCAGCTGACCCGCAGGCCACGGCTGTCGGTGACCCGGACCGGGTTCAGGGTCACGTTGCCTTCGTTGGTCACCTCATAGAAGTACGTGATCGGGGTGCCCGCCTGGCTGTAATTCTCGACGTCCGCATACTTGGCGATGCTGATCTGCGGCACGCGCTCGAGCCGGACGACCTCACTGTCGGAGTCGGTGACCCGCCGGCCGCCCGACATACCGGTAACAGTGCCGGTATTCGTTATGCTCCCGGCGTCTACATCCCTGCTGGTAGTGGAGTAACCAGCTGTGCAAGTCATGAACTGTCCCGGGGCGAGCGCGCTTCCCGGGCACCTGATCCGCCCGAGCCGGCTGTCGGTGACCTGGACAGCGGTCAGGAACGTGTCGCCGTTGTTGACGACGTTGTAGCTGTAGGTGATGCGCTGGCCGGCCGCCGAGAAGGTGTCCGGGGTGGCGATCTTCCGCAGGCCGATCGATGCCGTTGGCACGAACGGGATGACGAGGCTGTCCGCCGCCTCGACCCGGATGTGCGGTGGCCTGATCCCGGTGGCCACGACCGTATTGGCGACACGCCCGGCACGCACATCCCTGGATGTGGTCGTGTAGCTGGCGTTGCATTCCCTGGTCGAGAACGGCAGCAGCGGCCCGAAGCCGCTGCAGTCGGTGACCACGCCGATGTTGCTGTCAACGACAGAAAGGAACGCGACCGGGGTGAAGCCGTAGTTGGTGATCACAAAGCGGTACAAGATACGAGTGCCCGCTTGGGAGAAACTGTGTACGTTCGCGGTCTTGGTGATGGACAGGCCAGATGGGCCGGGCGGGGCCGGAGCGCCCGAGCTGGCCAGGGTCACCATCGGGGCAGGAGCACGCGCCAGCAGTAAGCCACCGGCACCGGCCGCTCCGAAGATGAGCGCCATGCAGGCGATCAACCAGAACGACCGCGCGGCAATTCTCCGTATACCAGACGACATTGCGCCCCCCATATCCGGCTCCGGCCGGATCTCACGTCATCCATTTGAACCGACATTGTTTACACTCCCTAGCTCTTGCTAAAGCAGAACAATCACGAATCTAAAGACTGGCCCATCTTGCGCCTCATTGATTCAATGACCAGCGCCGCTGGACCCGCGGGACGGTCCCCGGATCGGCGAACCACTCTTGCGGCGGGCGAAAGTAAACTGCGCTCGGTCAGCGGCGCGGCCCACGCAGGCCAAGGTCGGTAAGCGCGGTGCGAGCGGCCCAGGCGCCGCACATCCCGTGCACACCGCCGCCGGGCGGCGTGGACGACGAGCACAGGTAGACCCCTGGCAGCGGGGTCCGGTACGGGTTCCACCGGGCGGCCGGGCGCAGCAGCGTCTGCCGCAGCGTTCCGGCGCCGCCGTTGATGCCGCCGCCGACCTGGTTGGGGTTGTGCCGCTCGGCCAGCGCCGCGGTTCGCACGGACCGAGCGAGGACCAGGTCACGAAACCCCGGCGCGAACCGCTCGATCTGCGCCTCGATCTGCTCGGTCATGTCCACGGCGGAACCGGCCGGCACGTGGCAGTACCCCCACAGCACGTGCTTCCCATCAGGCGCCCGCGACCGGTCGATGACGCTCGGCTGGGCCACGATGCAGAACGGGCGCTGCGGGTGCCTGCCCGCGGCCACCTCAGCCTCGGAGCGGGCGACCTCAGCGAACGTGCCACCCACATGGACCGTCCCGGCCTTCAGGCAAGCCGGCGCGGCCCACGGAACCGGCCCGCTGAGCGCCCAGTCCACCTTGCAAACCCCAGGCCCATACTTAAACCATTCAATTTCCCGAACGAAACTCCGGGACAGCCCGTCGCCTGCCATCCGGCCGAACTGACGCGGCGTAACGTCAAGCAGCGTCACCCGCGCGGACGGCAGCTCGTCCAGCCGGGTGACCCATTGGCCCGTGCTGATGGTGCCGCCGACTGCAGCCAGCTCAGCCGCCAGCGCGCCGGTGAGCCTGGCGCTGCCCTCCTCGACCACGGGCCAGCCAGCGGTATGCGCGATCATCGCGAGGATCAGCCCGTACCCGCCTGTGACCGGCTGGCCCAGCGGCAGGTTGGCATGAGCGCTCAGCCCGGCCAGAACCGCCCGGGCCTGGTCGGTCCGGAACCAGCGGGCCAGCACCGCCGCCGGGAGTATCCCCTCGAGCGCGAACCGCAGCACGCCGGGCTGAGCCGGAACCGAGCGCAGCGGGGCCAGGAACGTGCGCAAAATGCGGTCAGCGTCCCGGACAAGCGGCCCGAGCAGCCGCTGGTAGGCGCGAGCGTCACTGCCCAGGCCGCCGGCGGTGTCGGCCACCGAGCCCGCGACCGCCCCGGCACGCCCGCCGTCAAGCGGATGCGCGAAAGCGATCTCCGGCGCCAGCAGCCGGACACCATGGGCGGCCAGGTCAACCCCGGCGAAGAACGGCGACGCCGCGGCCAGCGGGTGCACGGCCGAGCAGACGTCGTGCCGGAAACCCGGCAGGGTGAGTTCTTCGGTCCTGCATCCGCCGCCGGGGGTGGCCGCCCCCTCGATCACCTGGACGGCGAGACCGGCCCGGGCCAGGGTGAGCGCAGCGGCAAGCCCGTTCGGCCCCGACCCGACCACGACAGCGTCAGCAGCCGGCCCGCGCGGCGTCACGTGGCTGAGGGCTTTGGCGCGGGCTCCGGGTCGATCCCGGCGAGGTGGCACTGCGTCCTGGTCAGCCGGGACAGCTCGTCATCGTGGGTGTAGGCGTTGTGGCACATCGCGACGGCCGCCGCACCGCACGCGTGCTGCAGCCCTCCCCCGGTGCTGCTGGGCGCGGTCACAGTGACGCACCCGTCGCGCGACTGCCCGTAGCTGCCCGGGCTGACCGCGGCATAGATGCCCACGCCCGCGGCCGCGGCCAGGATCACGCCGCCAACGATCGCCAGCCCGCGCTTGTCGCGGCGGGTAAGAGGCTCGGCCTTCGGCTGCTGGACCTTGCGATACATCACTGCCCAATATAGGCGGGCTGCCGCTGCCTGGCCCTGCTCGCCCGCCGCCCTGCTCGCTCGCCAACCGTGCGCTAGCTCCCGGTGCGGACCGCGGCCTCGACCCTGTCGCCGAGGTTCTTGTCGACGTTGCGCCAGTACTGGAACGCACGCTGCAGGACGGGCTCGGTGACACCGTCCGACAGGTGGCCGGCGATGTTGCTCACCAGCCGGTCCCGAGCCGCGTCGTCGAGCACCTCACGGACCATCGTGCCGGGCTGGCCGAAGTCGTCGTCCTCCTGTCGCAGCGTGTAAGCGGAACGGACCATGTCACCGTCGGCGGCCCAGTAGTCCGGGCGGTAGTGCTCGGTGTCAGCGGCCGGGCCGCCCTTGGAGTTCGGCGCGTAGACCGGGTCGGCGACGTTCCGCACCCGCATCACGCCGTCCTTGCTGTAGCTGTGCACCGGCACCTTCGGCGAGTTGACCGGGATCTGCTTGTAGTTCACCCCGAGCCGGGCGCGGTGCGCGTCGGAGTAGGAGAACCCGCGGGCCAGCAGCATCTTGTCCGGGCTGAGCGCGATGCCGGGCACCAGGTTGTTGGGCTCGAACGCCGCCTGCTCCATCTCGGTGTGGTAGTCGGTCAGGTTGCGGTCCAGGGTCAGCCGGCCCACCTCGATCAGCGGGTAATCGCCGTGCGGCCACACCTTGGTCAGGTCGAACGGGTTGAACCGGTAGGTCTTGGCCTCCTCGAACGGCATGATCTGCATCTTCAGCGTCCAGCTCGGGTAGTCGCCCCGGGCGATCGCGCCGTACAGATCGGCCTGGTGGTAATCGGGATCGGTGCCGGCCAGCCTGTCGGCCTCTTCCTGGGTCAGGAAGTCGATGCCCTGGTCGGTCTTGAAGTGGTATTTCACCCAGAACTTCTCGCCAGCGGCGTTGATCCACATGTACGTGTGGGAGCTGTAGCCGTTCATGTTCCGCCACGTCTTCGGGATCCCGCGGTCGCCCATGAGCCAGGTGACCTGGTGTGCCGACTCAGGGGACAGCGTCCAGAAGTCCCACTGCATGTCGTGGTCGCGCAGGTTATTGTCCGCGCGGCGCTTCTGCGACCTGATGAAATGCTGGAATTTCATTGGGTCGCGTACGAAGAAGACCGGGGTGTTGTTCCCGACCATGTCGTAATTGCCCTCGGAGGTATAGAACTTCAGCGCGAAACCGCGGGGGTCACGCCAGGTGTCAGGGCTGCCCCGTTCGCCCGCCACCGTCGAGAAGCGGATCAGCGTGTCGGAGCGGGTCCCCGGCTGGAACACCGCGGCCTTGGTGTAGGCGCTGACGTCCTGGGTCACCTCGAAGTGGCCGAACGCCCCGCCGCCCTTCGCGTGCGGCTGGCGCTCAGGGATCCGCTCCCGGTTGAAGTTCGCCATCTGCTCGATCAGGTAATGATCTTGCAGGAGGACGGGACCGTCTGGGCCCACGGTGAGCGAGTGCTCGTCGCTCTCGACCGGAATGCCGGCGTCCGTCGTGGTAGCCGGCCGCTTGTCAGTCATGCACAGTCCTCCCTCGTGACTTGAGTGGCCGGGATCCCGCGACGCCCGGCCGCCATGACGGTTGCGGCTGCCCCGCTTATCGGCAGGCAAACCGGCCGGTGTCGCGGGGCTCCGCGCAGATACCTGCCCGGCGACGCAGCCGGCGTCGGCCACGGTGCGCTGTAGCAGCGCAGTGACGTTATGTCGTGGCGGGCTGAGCGAGATGTTCCCTGCCGTCTCGTCAGCGGCATGAGCAGGGAGCTCGTCCTGGCCGGGCAAGCCCGGCCAGGACGAGTCTGATGACCAGTCCCCCCGAATCATCATTTGGGTCCCCACCTGCATAATCGCATGCGCCAGACCGGGTCACGCACGGGGGTGCCCTGAAGGCCTCAATGGCCCAGGAGGCAGCGGAGCCAGGTTGCGCGCAACCGTTGCCGTCGCCGTGGTACTGCTCGTTACACAGTTGATGACTTTCGGATCTGGCGTGGCTGACGTACATGTGGTACGCATGTTGCGTATGGAACGCAAATCGGCAGAACATGTTCTTGCCCGGGGGCCCGCTGAGGGTTTAGATAGCTGTTAATGACAACGCGATTGGTGACGAGCTATGACAGCTGGCTCGTGTCCGCGGGATGCGGATGAGCTGCCGTGGCCCTCCCGGGCGCATGCGCCTAATCCAATGTTCACCCACCGACAGTAATAGCTGGCTCCCTTTCTGCGCGTTTTTATTAGTGGCCGGTCAGCCTCGGGCGCGCAGAGATGTTAACGCTGACATCCGTTGGAGGCCCCGATGGGCAAGGTCCACCCAAAGGTCGAAGAAGCAATCGAGACCCTCAACATGAGGGACAACCCGACGCGCCGGCGCCTGCTCAAGGGCACCGGTCTGGTCAGCGCCGGGGCAGCCGCCTCAGCGCTGCTCGCAGCCTGCAGCGGCTCGAACACCTCGGCAGGCGCAGCGACCGCCGTCGCTGGTAACTTCCCGAAGACGCCGTCATGGCAATTCTGGTTCATCAACCACGTCACCACCATCAGCTTCTTCGTGCCTACCCAGTACGGGTTCGCCGACGCCGCGGCGCTGCTCGGCCTGCCCACGCCGAAGTGGACCGGCTCGACGAACTCGATCGCCTCGCAGATGACGGCGCAGATCGACGCCGCGATCTCGGCTAATGCCGCCGGGATCGCCACCACGCTGATCAACTCCAGTTCGTTCACCACCCCGGTGGCCAACGCGATGGACGCCGGCATCCCGGTGCTCAGCTACAACGCCGACGGGCTGGTCAGCACGACCGGCGTGGCCGACATCGGCTGCAACCGGCTGGCCTACGTCGGCCAGGCCTTGTTCACCTCCGGCCAGCAGCTAGGGCTGCGGATCAAGTCGCTGGTCTCCACCCCGAGCAGGGTGGTCATCTTCATCGAAACTCCGGGGCAGGGGAACATCGAGCCACGCTACGACGGCGCCGCTTCGGTGCTCCAGCCGCTGGGCTACACGATCGACAAGATCACGACCACGACGGTCCCCGACACGATTCTGGCCAACGAGAAGGCTTACCTTCTGGCGCACAACGGCAGCGTCAAGGGCGCGTTCGCCGTTGACGCGACCTCGACCCAGTTCCTGGCCCAGGCACTCTCCGAGACCGGCCAGTCGCACCTCCCGAACGGCGGCTTCGACACGAACACGCCGACGCTGACCGCCATCCAGGCGGGGCAGACCGACTTCACCATCTACCAGGACCCGTACCTGCAGGGGTTCCTGCCCACGCTGTACATGTACCTGTACAACATCTCTGGCGGCACGCTCAGCCCGTCCGACACCGACACCGGCCTGACCTTCGTGACCAAGAGCAACCTCGGGCCGTTCAACGAGCAGAGCCGGTACCAGGGCTCGACGACCGCGCAGAAGTACCTGAAGCGGCCCTCCGGCGCGATCCAGAACCCGATCGCGACCACTAGCACCTGACCCAGGCGCGGATGACTGCGGCGGGAGGCCAAGCCAGCGCGACTGGTCTGGCCTCCCGCCGTATGCCTCGCATCGGTACGTTCAGGATCCGCGGCGGAGAGACAGTGAGCGAGCCGAGGGGCTGCAGGCACCCCGGAGGCGAGCGGGAGGCACAGTGAGCGAGCAGACTCAGACCGGCGGCCAGCCCTTCACCCCTCCGCCACCGCCAATGCCGACGGCGGGCGGGGGCGGCGCGGGAGATGCCCTCATGGATGTCGTCGGTGTTCTCGCCCGGTGGCGCGAGGCCACGGTGGCGATCGTGGCCGTGGCCCTGCTGCTGTTCTTCGGGCTCACCCACACGTCGACGTTCGTCACCCAGACGAACGCCGTCGACCTGCTGTCGGAGCTCATGATGCCGATCGCGATCATCGCGATCGGCGAGGTGCTGCTGCTGATCTGCGGCGAGATCGACCTGTCGGTCGGCTTCATCTACACGTTCGCGCCGTTCGTGATGTTCTTCGCGATCCAGGATTATCACGTGCCAGCGCTGCTGGCCATATTCCTGGGTCTGCTGACCGGGGTGGTAGCCGGCTGGGTCAACGGGTTCATCACGGTCACGCTGGGTGTCCCGTCGTTCATCACCACGATCGGCACCGGTTATGTCCTGTACGGCCTGGCCCTGACCCTGTCGCACGCGCAGCCGTCGCCGGCCCCGCCCAGTGCCCTGTCCGCAGGCAAGTGGCTGGGAATCCCGGGTAACCCGTGGCAGTGGGCACCCTTCGTCTGGGCAGTAGTACTGGTCCTGCTCTTCCACCTGGTGCTGATCCGCAGCCGGTGGGGCCTGCACACGATCGCGATCGGCGGCAACCAGCTGGCCGCGCGGGAGGCCGGTATCAACGTCGGCCGGATCAAGTACGGCAACTTCATGATCACGGGCTTCATGGGCGCATTCGTCGGCGTGCAGGCGGCGCTCTACACCAACAATGTCGACCCGAACGCCGGCGGGTACCCCCCCATGTTCTACGCCGTGATCGCTGCCGTGATCGGCGGTACCGCGATGCTGGGTGGCTCGGGCACGATCCTGGGCGCGTTCCTCGGCGCGATGGTGCTGGCCACCCTGCAGGACGGCTTCGACATCCTCGGGGTCAGCGCGAACCCGCTGCCCATCATCTTCGGCGGCGCCATCCTCGTCGCCATGATCGCTAACGTGCAGCTAGCGCGGCTTCGGCAAGCGGGGAGGACGTTGTGACCGAGCAGGATCAGGCCCCGCAGGAACCCGGCGGTCCCAGCTTGGCCGCGCAAGAGGTGCTGCGGGCCGAGCACATCAGCAAGCGGTACGGCGCGGTGACCGCCTTGCGCGACGTCAACATCAGGCTGAACCGCGGCGAGGTCCTCGGCCTGATCGGCGACAACGGCGCGGGCAAGTCCACGCTGCTGAAGATCATCTGCGGGTTCCAGCAGCCCGACAGCGGGCGGCTTCTGCTGGACGGCCAGCAGGTCACGCTCAAATCCGTCGTGCACGCGCGCTCACTCGGCATCGACGTGGTCTACCAGGACCTTGCCCTGATCAACGAGCTCAGCGTGTACCACAACATGTTCCTCAACCGGGAGCTCACATCAGGCCTGCTGCTCAGCAACGGGCAGATGCGCCGCATCGCCCGCGACCATCTGGCGCAGATGGGCGTGCACATCCCCTCGGTCAACGTTCCGGTGGCGAGCCTGTCCGGCGGCCAGCGGCAGGCGATCGCGGTCGCGCGGGCCGTGTTCACGAACGCCAAGGTCCTGCTGCTCGACGAGCCACTCGCCGCCATGGGAGTCAAGGAAGGCGCGATGATCCTGGATCTGGTGCAGGATTTGAAGCACCGCGGCGATGTGTCGGTCATCATCATCGCGCACAACTACGCCCAGGTGCTCCAGGTGTGCGACCGGGTGAACTTGCTCCAGCACGGCGAGATCGCCGTGGATAAATACGCCCGTGACACATCGGCCGAGGAGCTGACCGAGATAGTCGTCGAGGAATACCGCAAGGCCCTCGCGGAACGTCATCACGGGGCTGCCTGAGCCAGCGGCGCGCCTGGCTAGCCTGCTGCATATGGGTCGCCTTGAAGAGCAGATGCGGTTCGTCAACGAGATTGGCTTGCTCAAGGGCGTGCCAAGGCAGACGGTGCTCAGCGGCCTCGGCCGGCGGGAGAACTCCGCCGAGCATTCGTGGCATATCGCGCTGATGGCGCTCGCCCTGTCGGAGCACGCCCCGCCAGGCACGGACATTGGCCGGGTGATCGCCATGCTGCTCGTACACGACATTGTCGAGATCGATGCCGGGGACCTGTTCGTGTACGCGGACGAGGCGCAGCAGGCCAGCCAGCGGCAGGCCGAGCAGGCCGCCGCTGACCGGATCTTTGCGCTGCTCCCGCCCGACCAGGCGGCCGGGCTGCGCGGCCTGTGGGACGAGTTCGAGGAACGCCGGACACAAGAGGCCAGGTTCGCCCGGGGTATCGACCGGCTCCAGCCCATGCTGGAGAACCTCAAGGTGGGCGGCGGCACCTGGCACGAGCACCACGTCACGGCCGACCAGGTGCTGGCCAAGGTGGCGCTGATCGAGGACGGCTCGCCCGGTCTCGGCCGGTACGCCCGGAGCCTGATCGCCGAGGCCGTGCGCGGCGGCCTCCTTGACCCGCCGGAAGCCCCAGAGCAGCCATAGCCGCGGCCGCCTGCCGACCTGCGACCAGGCCACTCAGTCCCGCGGCTCGTGCGACAATTCCCGTGTGTCAGGGTTAGGAGAACAGCCGGACGACCTCGATCGCGAGCTCATGGAGCTTGAGGCTGAGCTGGCCAAGCCCGCCAGGTTCATTGAACCGTCGGCGGAAGAGCGCGCCCGTATGGCACGGCGGGCCGCCCGCAAAGGCCGCAAGCTGCGCAAGCCAGCGGCGCAGCCACAGCGGCCAGCCGACCCGTGGCGCTCAGCGGCACTTCCGCGGCCGGCCCGGCCCAGGCGCGGCAGGCAACTGATCACTGCGCTGATCGTCATCGTCATTCTGGGGGCAGCCGGGTACGGATTCCGCCAGCTCGCCCGGCAGCACCTCGGCGGCCTGAACCCGGCCAGCAGCGGAGTCAGGCCGTCCAGCTTGCCCTCGCCGACGGTGGCCCAGCCGTTCCTTGGCACCCCGGCGCAGCACTATGCCAACGGCACCGCTGGCATCGTGATCCCGCCGGCGCAGCAGGTAGGCAGCTACTCCACTGTTCAGGTCGCAGCCGCGTACCAGACCGCCAAGCAGATGCTCGTCGCGGCGGATCTCAACCAGCCGACGCTGGCCGGCGATTCCCCCGACGCCTTCGCTGGCCTGCTGATCCCGCAGCAGCGGACCGACTTCGTCGACGGCCTGGACAAGACCGGCGTCAACCCTCAGGGGGAGCAGATCAGCACCCGTACCTGGGTCACGTCATTCGCTCCAGGCACGCACCTGGTCGGCGACGTGATCAAGGTTCATGGCGCGATGGAGGCGGCAGCCACCGCTAACAACGGCACTCCCGTGCTGCAGGTCCACCTGGACTACCTGTTCGTCTACCCGGTCGAGCACACCGGCCAGCCGTCCACTCTGATGCGGATCGTGCAGCGTGCCGCCGTCGACGTCGACTTCGGCACCTACACCGACCCGGGTGGCGCACTGCAGCCCTGGTGGCAGATCGTGGGAGGCGGACCAGCGGGCGCGCGGTGTGATACCACCGACGGCTTCGTTCACCCGCAGTTCCCCAACGCCTCGCCGGACAAGGTGAAGCCGAAGGGAACGCCGATCAACCCCTACAACCAGAGCGCGCCGCCACAGAACGCCGGAGCCTGCCGGCCAATTACCGGAACCTGATAAGCCCCGGTGCTCCGGGCGTGTGGGTGCCAGGGGGCGTCACAGCCCATTCAGGAAGTTCCTGCCGCGCGGGCACTCCACCGTTGGCCGCGGCGCTCAACGGCCAAGGGAAAGCCGAAACACCGGGAAAGGCTGCGTTCGGTGAACACCTGGGCCAGCGGGCCAGCCGCGAGAACGGTGCCCTTGCGCAGCAGCAGCGCGTGGGTGAAGCCCTCGGGCACCTCCTCGACATGATGGGTCACCATGACGATGACCGGCGCCTTGGGGTCGGTTGCCAGCATCGCGACCCGCCGGAGCAGGTCCTCGCGGCCGCCGAGGTCCAGCCCGGCAGCAGGTTCGTCGAGCAGCAGCAACTCGGGGTCGGGCATCAGCGAGCGGGCTATCTGCACCCGCTTGCGCTCGCCCTCGGAGAGGCTGGTGAAGCGGCGCCGGATCAGGTGCGCGCAGCCGAGCGCGTCGAGCAGCTCGACAGCGCGGGTGACGTCGGCGGAGTCGTAGTCCTCGTCAGCGCGGCCCAGCTTCCCGTAGGAAGCCGTCATCACCAGGTCGATGACCTTCTCCGACGTCGGCACCTGCTCAGCGACAGCGGAGCTGGCGAAGCCGATCCTGCTCTGCAGGTCCGTCAGGCCCGCCGGGTCAGCCGCCTCGATGAGCTCGCCGAGGATCTCGGCCGAGCCCTCGTCCGGCCTCACCTGCGCCGCAGCGACCTGCAGAACGGTCGTCTTGCCAGCCCCGTTCGGCCCGATGACCGCCCAGCTTTCATCGCTGCGAACTGTCCAGTCGACGTCCCTGATCAGCATCGACCTGGAGTGCCGTACGCCTACCCCGCGAAGGCGCAGCACCTCATCCGACATGCGGCTCCTTCCCAGCGCACCACGTTCCTGGACCCATCCCGGGACGATGCCACCGGGCTAGCCGCCGGGCAGGCTATCTCTCAAGCTGCCGGACGGCAACCAGCGCCGCCTGCGTGCGGTCGGCCACACCGAGCTTGGCCAGCACCGCACTGACATGCGTCTTAACCGTCTTCTCGGATACGTGCAGCAGCCTAGCGATCTCCCGGTTCGACCTGCCATCCGCGATCCGCGCAAGCACCTCACGCTCGCGGCTTGTGAGCGCGCCGACGCCATGTACCGCCTGCGCAGCCGCGCTCGGGCGCAGCAGCGACCCGGCAGCGTCGGCCGCCAGCAGGGTGTGCCCGTCGTGCACCGACCGGACGGCCCGGACCAGGGCGTCGGGGTCGACGTCCTTGTAGAGGAACCCGGCAGCGCCGCCGCGCATGGCCAGCGTCACCAGATCGGCGTCAACGGCGCTGGTGAGCACCAGGACGCGCGTCCGCAGCCCGCGGCCGCGCAGCTCCCGCAGCACCGCGATGCCGTCCATGACCGGCAGCTTGAGGTCAAGCAGGAGCACGTCCGGGTCGTGCTCCACCGTCATGGCAAGTGCCTCGCGCCCGTCGGCTGCCTCGCCAGCCACCTCGATGTCATCCTGCACGCCGAGCAGCACGCCGAGCCCCTGCCGTACCACCGGATGGTCATCGGCGATCAGCACAGTGATCGGGCCGCTCATAGGGCTGGCACCTCCAGGCGCACCACGGTTCCGTCTCCAGGTGCTGAACGCACGGTGAGCGTTCCTCCCGCTGCCTGGGCCCGTTCTCGCATCGAGGCCAGCCCCAGGCCCGCGTTCGGCAAATCAGGATCGAAGCCGATCCCATGGTCGCCTACCTCAAGCACGACCCGGCCGCGCCGGGCCGAGAGGGACACGCAGACCGATCGCGCGCCGGAATGCCGCAGCGCGTTGTGCAGCGCCTCCTGGGCCACCCGGTACACCGACGTCTCCCGCTGCGCGCTGATCACGGGCAGCCGCGGCGCCGCCTCGAACCGCACGTCGACCCCGTGCGTCCGGCCCGCGAGCACCGCGTAGCTGCGCAGCGATCCGGCGAGCCCGCCAGCGGCGAGGTCAGGCGGCGCCAGCCCGTCGATCACCGCCCGCAGCTCGGCATGCGCCTCGCCGCCGAGGGCCGCGATGCTCCGCAGCTCAGCGGCAGCCTGGGCTGGGTCCCGGCCGACGAGGACCTCGGCGCCGCGGGCCTTGACCCTGATGCTGAAGAGCTTCTGCGACACCGCGTCGTGCAGTTCCCGGGCCAGCCGGGCGCGCTCCTCGAGCACGGACAGCTCCCGGCCGCGCTCGTACAGCCGGGCATTGGTCAGCGCGATTGCCGCGTGCGAGGCGAACAGGTCAAGCAGCTGCTCATCGCGCGGCGTGAACCCGCCGGGAGCCCGCTTGCTGGCGGCAAAGATGATGCCGAGCACGTCGCTGCCATCCCGGATCGGCACGCCCAGGAAATCGGACATGTCCGGGTGCGCGGCTGGCCAGCCCTCGAACCGCGGGTCCGTGCGGATGTCGTCCAGGCGCAGCGGCTTGCCCTCGCGCAGCAGCACACCGAGCATGCCGTGCTGGCGCGGCAGCGGCCCGATCTCCCGCTGCTGCCGCTCGGTGACACCGTCGACGACGAACTCGGCGAACCCGCCGCGATCATCCGGAACGCCAAGCGCCGCGTAGCGGGCGTCGGCGAGCGAGCGGGCCGAACGCACGATCACCTGCAGCACGTCGCGCACTGACAGCTGCCGGGCGACGGCCAGCACCACCTCGCTGACCCGCTCCAGCACGTCGTCCTGGCTGCCAGTCACCGGCCAGCCGTCTGCCGCACCCCGGCTCCGCACGCCGCCCATGCTGGCACGCTACCCGGGCGGGGGCCGGCGGGCATCGGCCGCCGGTCCTACGACCAGCGGACCAGGCCCTCCCCAGGCCCCTCCCAGGCCCTTCCGGCGTCCAGGGCACCCGAAGACCCTTTCTGCCCGCTCCGCAGAAAGGATCTTCGGGGCCGGTCCTGGAGTGCTAGCGACCTCTGTGCGATGGAAGCTGCTCAGCCGGTGACTGCGCAGCTTGCGGCCGCCGTTGTGCCATTGGTCTGCTCGGAGGCCATGGTGGGTGCGGGCTGGTGGCTGAGTCTGGGCGTGGCGGTCAGGGTGAGGTTGTTTGTCTCGCCGGTGAAGCCTTCGCTGACGCAGGTGGGTGCGGCGCGGCCGCTGCTGGCTGCGAGGGCGGTCTGTGGTTCCAGCCATGTGTTTGCGCCGAAGTAGGCTTCGCTGCCGCCGCCGTCGCCGAAGACTCCCCATTCGGTGGTGTTCCAGAACCCGGCCAGGTCAACGGTGCTGTCGGGGGCGGTGACGATGGCTGCCTGCCCCGGGCCGGCTGACAGAGTCACCGCGTCGTTGCCGTTAGCGGTGGCGCTGCCGGTGAACTGCAGCGTGGCGAGCTGGCTGGCTGTCAGCGTGTTCACCGCGGCCGCGTTGCTGCTGATGTAGCAGTCGTTGGTGGTGGCGGAGGTGGCGTACGTTTCCCAGCTCGAGGGGCAGGTGGCGTTGTAGCCGATCAGCCAGTACTGCATGAAGATGTAGCTGGTGGTGGTGCCTTCCCAGGCATAGATGAACTGCTGCCATGCCTGGCAGCTGGCGGGGTCGCCGCTTGCTGAGCACGCGGGTGAGCCGGTGAAGAACTGGCTGTTGAGCTGAAGCGAGAAACCGTTGGCGACCTGCGGGCCTGAGCCGAGGAACTGTCCCTGCACGGTGATGCCCGGGCTCACGTTCCGGAACGTCCCGGTGGCCCGAGAGATTAATCCAGGCACCTGGGCTGAGTAGTCTGCGCCGTCACCGATGACCTGTGGCTGGGTGCGG
>Ga0335074_10002176_pt1 | contig 26708 bp, 22 predicted proteins | sample Lox_Sample_23_FD_206715 | JGI IMG/M metagenome (GOLD analysis project Ga0335074, IMG submission 206715) | Soil microbial communities from Loxahatchee National Wildlife Refuge, Florida, United States - Lox_Sample_2.3 | ecosystem: Environmental > Terrestrial > Soil > Wetlands | place: USA...
TTCCGCCCGGATCCACCTGCACGTCGTGGGCGATGATGGCGCTCACCGTCAACGCGAGTGCGCTGGCGATCCACACCACCCCCACCGCCAGGGCGGCCCACACCACCCACCGCCAGCGAGCGGACGGCGGACGGCCATCGGGAAACAGCAAGAACACCAGCACGAAAAGCACGAGCCCGGGCGCCCAGCCCGGCTGCGCGAACAGCGCCACCCAGCCCAGCGGCAGCCCGCCATGATGGAGCCGGTAGTCGGCCACCAGGTAGAAACTGGCGTCCTCGCTGAGCGCGAAGAAGCCCGCCCCGGCCAAGATGACCCAGCCCAGCGGGTTACCCGGCTTGCGCCATGCCACCACGAAGCCCACTACCGCGAAGGGGGCCGAGATCCAGGCCGGCAACGAGCCGTTGGCGGCGTTCACGCTCTGGTGGGCCAGGTCGGCCAGTGGCACATCGGCGATCAGCAAGGCCAGCACCACGCCGCCCAGCACCAGCGCGGTCACGGGCGAACCCAGGCGCAGACGGCGCCCAGCGCCCAGCGGCGTCACGCCCGTCGGCCCGGCCACCCCCCCAGCCTTGCTCACAGACGCGACGATACCCCCGGTGCGTTCCGGAAACGTTACGGCTCAGAGCGGCGGGAGCTTGAGTGCTGGCCGGACACAGATCCAGGGATCGCCCGCGAAACGGGCCTATCCGCCCCTCCAGCATCAAGCCTGAATGTGACCGTAGGGCAACGAGCACAGGACAAGGCGTCCGGCCTGAGTTCACCCCAGGTATACGTTTGTCCGTTTGGCAGCTGGTCTCTGAGGCGCTCTGCAGGCGCAGGCGCGATCGCGCGGAGGCAGGCGGCCAGGTGCGCGCCCGAGCGCGCACGCCCAATCGCTTGTACCGATGCATCAGACGTTAGAGCTGATCGCCGCTCGGGAATCGCGAGGGTCCTTCAAGAAGACGGAAAAGGGCTGCGAGCCCATCAGGTGGGCTACTCGAGATGCAGTGTTCATGCTGGCCTGGCCTGCGCGCGGAGGACCCGTCGGCAGATCCAGCAAGAGCTCGACCACTCTGGCCCGAATTCACCCCAGCCGTCCACCTGGTGGCAGGTCTGGCAGAAAGTACGCGCCGCCTCGCTCACCCCCGAGCAGCTGGCCTCCCCGCTGATGAAACGCCCCTACGGCCTCCGGCACTCCGGGATCACCTAGCGGCTCAACTCCGGCGTTCCCGCCACCGAGGTCGCCGCGTGGGCAGGCCACTCGGTCGAGATGCTCATGCGGGTCTACGCGCGGTGCGTGGTCGGCCTCGAAGGCGTCTGGATCGGCCGTACGGACGCGGCCCTTCACCTGGAGGAGGACCGATGATTTGGGGCGCGTATGGGGCGCAGAACTCGTCCCAAGGCGGCATGCGGCGGCGTGACGCGTCCGAGAATGACATCCATGTAATTCCGAATCACCGCAGGTCAGAGGACATACGGCCCAGCTACCAAGGGACGCCCCCAGCAGGATTCGAACCTGCGCTCACGGACTCCGGAGGGTAATTCGATATAAGCATTCGACCTTTATTAATACCTATGACCTAGCCATTTCGGGGCGCTGTGCGGGCGCGGGCGCCGTGCGGTGTGGCCTGCCCAGGCGGAGATTGCGAGGACCAGATTCAGGCTGCGAGACGCCACCGGGTTTTAGGTCAGGCTGGCTTGCCCTGCGGGTCGATGCCGTGCTGGCGGAGCAGGGCGCGGAGCCGCTCGACCTCGTCGGCGAGCTCGACCCGTGCGGCCATTTCCGGCAGCGCCGGGTGCGCGGCGGCCCACTGCTCCTGCCGCGCGGCCTTGCTGGCCAGCAATTCCTTCTCCCGGTTACGCAGCGCCGCCGCCTGCTCATAGTCCCGGGCGTCGACGGCGGATTCCTTCTCGCCGCAGACCTGGGCGATCTGCTCGTCCAGGTCACTGGTGTCTGCCCCGGTCCCTACCTGCTGCTCAAGTACCGCGAGTCGGCCCTCAAGGACGTCCAGGCGAGCCTGAATCTCGGTCGCCGGTGCGCCCTCCAAGGGCGGCCGGTCGTGGATGACCTGGATGACCTGCTGGCGCACCCGGTTCAGGTCGGCGCCCAGCCTGACCAGCACCTGCGGGGCCACGCCGTCCCCCTCGCGGATCAGGCCAAGCAGGATGTGCTCGGTGCCGATGTAGTTGTGGCCGAGTTGCTGCGACTCGCGCAGCGACAGTTCGAGCACCTTCTTGCCCCGTGGCGTGAACGGGATGTGCCCGGACGGCGCCTGCTGGCCCCGGCCGATGATCTCCTCGACCTGCTGCCGGACCGCGTCGAGGCTGATGTCCAGCGACTCGAGCGCCTTTGCTGCGGCACCGTCGCGCTCGCGGAGGACGCCGAGCAGGATGTGCTCGGTGCCGATGTAGTTGTGATCGAGCCTCTTGGCTTCTTCTTGCGCCAGGACCACAACCTGCCGCGCCCGGTCAGTAAACCGCTCGAACATCGCCCGCCGCCTCGCGCTCCTGAGCAGAACCTGCCGCCCGCCCACAGCTCCAGCCGGACCGAACCTCTGGGCAAGCCAGTGATGGTTCATCCACGGTATGTTCCCGCGGCCAGAGCGAAAGCCATCCGTGATCGTGGAGCCGCCCGCTCGCCCGGGGGTTCCTGGCTCGAGGCCAGCTGTCCCGTTCAGATGGTCTCTGCGGCCGGCGCCTCCGCCGGCCAGGCTTCGAAGAGTCGCCCTGAACAGCCGCAGCGCGAGCTGTTCGGGTCATCTCTTCGATATCGGCGCCGATGGTCGTCACCACGCCGCGGCGATCGGCAGGACGCGCGGCGTCGTGCCGGGCAGCGGGGTAAAGACGCCGTTGTCGATCCGGCCGAACGCGAAGGCCTGGACGAGCACGTGGCCGCCGCCGTTGGCCACCGACAGCACCTGGCACTGGGAGAAGACCGCGTCCGCGGCGTCGGCGTCGTTGCCGAACCAGGCGGTCTGTGTCCGCAGCACCCGCACCAGCCGCCCGTCGGCAGTAGACAGCTCGGCGACCTGGGCCGTCGCCGTGTGGTGCCTGGCGCGGCAGGACGACGCGATGACCTCGCCCCCGCCAGCTGCGATCATCGCGGACTCCGCACCCAGCACGGGGGCGGGAAAGGTGATCAGCGGCGCCGCGGCCAGACTGCCACCGCGGGACCCGAGGGCGAGGCGGCGGATTCCGGTGATCTCGGCTGGGATCATGCCGTTGCCGGTGTCGTGCCACCAGGGGACCACAACTGTGCCGTCCCCGGCCCAGGCCGGAACGCCCGGCCAGTACCCTCGCGTACTCTCGCCGGTCCAGGTCCGGGCCACCCCGGTGGCCACGCTGATGACCTCAACGCTGCCGTACAGCGGCCCGGCCGGAAACTCATGCACCAGGGACAGCGCAAGAATCTTGCCGTTCGGGGACAGCGCCGCGCCGGTCACCGGTACGCCCTGGGTACTGCCGAAAGTCAGGTGGCTCAGTCTCCCGGGCCTGCCGTCGGGGGAGACGGTCAGCTGGAACAAAGTGACGTCGGCTACACCGGGCAGGTCGCCGCCCCGCGAGACAACGATTACGAAGTGCCGGTCGTCCGTGCCTGCGAAGGGCTCGCCGCGGAGCGGGGATCTCGCGTTCCCGGCTGGTACCGGTATCGCGACCGAGCCCGTCAGGTGCCCGTCGGCCGAGGCCCGCACGACCACTTCCCGCCCGGCGACCACGACGTAGTAACCAGGCATGCCGCCAAGCGGCGGCAGCGGGACGTTCGCGGGCACGCTGGCGGGAGAGGGCTGGCTGGCCGTGCAGGCCGACAGCGCCACGACACAGACGACAGCTGCCGCAGCCACGACTTTGACTGCCCGCATGCTGATCAGACGCACCGTCGCCCGCCAAGGTTGCACGGCCGTATGGCCCGGGGTTCCGACCCTCTCCCAGTCTGGCCAGACCTGCTGGGGCCGGGCCCCGGCTGCCGTTCTGCCCTGACTTCACCGCACACAAGCCCAAACGTTTGCACCGATGCATCACCTGCCATTGAGCAAGAGGCAATGCCCTCTTTTCTAAAAGCACCCCAGCTGCCTAATGGCAAACAACCCGGCGCCGAACAGTGCCCGCAGTTCGATCAAGAGGCGCGGCTATCACGCGCGCATCTGGATCGTCTGGACCTCGCCGGGGAGGCCGAAGAACCACCACTCGCCGGGCGGGGCCTGCGGGTACGTGCCGCGGATGATGGCGGCCATCGCATCGGCAAAGGCGACGATCGGACCAGTGTCCACCCTGTCCCGGCCGCGCCAGATGATCGGGCTGCTGTCGAGAACGATCCACGCCGCGGCCTGTTGCGCCGTGATGAAGCCGCGTCCGCCCAGCCGTCGGCCAGCCTCGGTAACCAGGGCGAGGAACTGCTCCTCGTGCCCGTCGCACCACTCGTCCAGCGGGATCGCGAAATCGCTGACGATGGCGTGGACGCGCAACTGGTGCTCCAGGTCGGCCAGCCATTCGGAGCGCTCGGCCACGGGCGTCTCGCTGGCCACCGTGACCATCTCGGCGAACAGGATGGACTTACAGACGTCGAACACCCAGAAGCAGAAGCCGCGGTATTCGCCTGGTGTCGTTTTGCTCACCCAGTCAGCATCGGGTGCTTCGGATGGCGGGGCAACGGAATAGTCCAACACCTTCATCTAGGCGGACCCGAGCACGCTCGCTCGATCGTTTGCACCCATGTATCACCTCTCGTTGAGCAAGCGGCAAAGCCCTCCCTTCCAAAAGCACCGCACACCTGCAGACGTTCGGCACAGCCCGAGACGGCAGGCTGTTCCGCTCAGAGACCGGGAACCGGCTCATGCCATCCATCTGGTGGCAGGTATGGCAGAAAATCCGCGCCGCCGCCCTCACCCCCGACCAACTCGCCTCCCCGCTGATGAAGCGCCCCTACGATCTCCGGCACTCCGGCGTCACCTGGCGGCTCAACTCGGGCGTCCCGCCCACCGAGGTCGCCGCGTGGGCCGGCCACTCAGTCGAGATGCTGATGCGGGTCTACGCCCGCTGCGTCGTCGGCCTCGAGGACGTCTGGATCGGCCGCATGGACCAGGCCCTGCACCTGGAGGAGGACCGTTGACCTGGGCCGCGGCGCGGGTGCCGCAAGAGATGTCCACCAGCGCGGCCTCTCCGGACGGTCAGCGACTCGCCCGCGGTCCTCAGCCCGCAGTATGCCCGGCCTCTGCGTTCTTCCGTCTCTTCTGCGGGTGCTCGCGATCCTCCAGCATGTTGAGCAGTACCGGTTTACCGGTCAGCTCCTCCAGTTCGTCGCGGAGCCGGTCGACCTGCGCACCGCCATGGCCGAACCTGGCGGTGAACGGGTTCGGCGGTACCGAGGTGATCCGGGTCGCTCCTGCCCCGGACATCGCCGACGTGTCCGAGCTGGGTGTCAGGAAGGACGGGACCTCCATCTACCGGCGGCCGAACGAAACCCGGTACGCCACCCTCGCCCAGCTCGACCTCGAAGAGACCGTGATGAAGCACGCTCGCTCCGAGGTCGCCCAGCTGGTCACTGAGACGCAGGCGCAGGCGGCGGTCCAGGGCTCGACCTTGAGCCCCGAGCAGCGAGACGCGGTAGCCAGGCTGCTCACCGCGGACAAGCTGATGACAGTCCTCCTCGCGCCAGCGGGCGCAGGCAAGACGCGGACCATGGCCGAGTTCGCCCGGGCATGCGACTCCTTGGTGGGCGGCCGGGTGATCGGGATCACCACCGCCGAGAATGCGGCCCGCGTGCTGGCCGAAGAGGCCCGCAAGCAGGGAGTGCCTCTCGAGACGTACAACTCTGCGGCGTTCCTCGGCAAGGTCGAGGGCTCGAGGGAGCTCCGCTACCCGGTCGAGATCGGTGCGGGTGACGTGCTGATCCTGGACGAGTCGTCCATGCTGTCCACGGCCGACCTGGCGCTGATCCTCGGCGCCGCCCGCCGCGCGGACGCCCGCGTGATCGCCACCGGCGACCTCCGCCAGCTCGGCGCGGTCGAAGCCGGAGGCATGTTCCGCGCGGTCGCCCGCGAGCTTGGCGCAGTCGAGCTGCACGAAGTGCTCCGCTTCGGTGCACAGTGGGAACGGGCCGCGTCCCTCAGGCTCCGCCAGGCACACCATGAGGTGTTCGCAAGCTACGACGCTCACGGACGGATCCGGCACGGCGACCAGGAAGCCGCCTATACCAGGGCGGCCGGTGACTACCTGGCTGACTTCGTCGCCGGGAAGGACACGCTCCTTCTGGCGGGTACCAACGCTGAAGCCGCCGAAAACCCAGTACTCCAGACGCGGCTGGTCAATGTCCGTATGAGCAACGACTGGAACAAGAGGCATTATGGCCTCAGCGTAAGGCTGACAGCCGCGCAATCAGCGGAACACCACGGACGGGTACCACGCCATCTCCAGGGTCGCCGTTGGACAGGGCTTCCTCAAGACTGGCCAGCGCGTCTATGATTGCGGCAGCGGCGGTAGCGCCCGCCCGCTCCGAGCCGGGTTTTCACCCACGCTGAGCCTGGTGACGAGGACAAGGGTCACTGACTCGCGCTTCCGGGGATGCACCAGTTTCATGCCGTCCTTGCGGGGTGCGTGGGGCCTTGCCGGAAGGACATGCAGTGACCCGGGATCATGCCCGCAAGAAAGCGATCCGCGCGCAGATGGCCGCCAGCGCGGAACCCTACAGCGTCGCCGCCCGGAAGGCGGCGGGCGCAGAGCAGGCGGGCGAGGCAGCTAGGCACGAGGTGGTGGCCCGGGCGGCCGCCACGCTCGCGGCATCCAGCGCCCGTCTGGAGATGAGGAAGGTACCGGGATCCGAGCAGGCCGAAGGCGCGACAGTGCCGGAGGACCTGGGCTCTGGGCCCGGGCCGGTCGCGCAGCTGGCCTTTCAGGCAGCGGAGTTCGTGCTTTTGAGGGTTACCGCGGCCGGGCGGCGGTTCGCGGCGCAGCGGTTCGCGGCTCAACCGCCGGTTCGTGCTGCTGTCGGTGATTTCGCCGCCGTGGGCGTCATCGAGCCGGCTGCCCGGCGGTTTTACGTGCGGCGGGATGCAGATGCACATGCCTGGGTATATGTCCGCGGCAGACACTATTACGGCAGGGCTGACCGCCACAGTGACCTGACCGGCGAAGCGTCGGCTGCCGTCAAGCCAGGCCCGTCCGGTGTGTCCGGGAACGACCCGCTGGAACCGCTCCGAGGGCTGCCGGACGTGACCTCAACTCGCCACATGGGAGGGCCCGAGCACACGGTCCTGATCAACGGGCACGTCCGGAAGATCCAGATCTTGACAGATCCGGCCGCGGCGTTTGGGGACGATCCGCTAGAGCTGCTGATGCGGCTGCAGGACGTGACCTCAGCCCGCTGCACGGGGGAGGAGACGGTGCGGGAGACACTATGCCGGGCATTCACCGTCAGTAGCGGCGGGGCCGAGCACACGGTCTGGGCCGACAAAGAGCACATCCGGAAGGTCAAGACCGTGACCCGAGGGCCTGAACATGCCTTCGGAGCGGGCACGTTCGGGCCAGGACTGACTATGCGTTACGTGGAAACGAAAACGGTGGAGCTGTGGGAGTTCGGCTTTGCCTCTGATTCGCTGGACTGGACGCGCTTCTCTCCACCCACCGCGTGAGTGCCAGCCACAGCCGACGGGCTACAGAGAGCTAGTGCCAACTGATCGTTCTCCCGGACTGTTCTCCCGGGTGTCGCGGGGTGTCGCGGCCTCCGGGCCCCCGCGTTGCCGAATTTTGCCGTATTTGGATCAAGGCGGCGCCTGCGGCGCCGCAGCCCGGCGCCAGCGCCGGCTCTGCCTTGGCGGCCCGCCGTCGCACGCCGGGCCACACCGGCAGGGGCTGCGCAGATCACGACGGCCAAGACGGCTAGGCGGGGTGAGCGGCGCGCGCCGTCTTCCTCATCGCCCGATTCCGCGTCAAGGGCGCGCTTCGCGCGTCGCATGCGATCGGCGTTCCGCCGACCCTTGACCCGGCGACCGCTCGTACCGTGCGGTATCGCGCCAAGGCCAAGCCGGTGACCCCTGTAAGGCATGCTCGGACGGCACGGCGTGCCCTTCTTCTCGCCGCCGTGGTCCCGCACAAACCGCTAACTGCGGACGAGTTGGAAGTGCCGTCGGCTGCCCCGAGGGGAGGGCCGGCCCGGTGAGCGATGACGCCAGCCGCCGCCAATCCCGTCGCGGGAAGCCCGAACCCGCCGACCCGCCAGAAATGATCTTCGAGATCCGCAGAGCCGACGGCGTCGAGGGACAGCAACTGGCCAAAGAGCAGGCAGCCGCGATCCGGGAGGTGATCAGGTGGCTAGCCCGAAGCCAATCCGGGACTGGTCAGGATCGCGCCGCCTAGACCGGCCCGCAGCCGTCCGCGGGCCAGCCGGCGACACCTCGCAGCCGATACCCGCGCTCATCCGCGCCGCCTTCGCCGGCCGGACCTCGACCTACGACCAGCAAGATCCGACCCTGTCGCTGCCCCGCCAGCTACGCGCCAGCCAGGACGCGCTGCCCGGGGACGCGGTGATCGTCGCCCACTTCTACGACATCGAGTCCGGCCGCACGGACCTGGCCGACCGAGGGCACGGGCGCGCCCACGAGCAGTTCCAGATCCCGATCCCGCGCGATGGCGGGATCGCCGACCTGCTGGCCGAAGCCGAGCGGCCCGGCCGCCGGTTCGACATCGTGATCTGCGAGTCGATCGACAGGATCGCGCGCCGCACCTACATCGCGACCGAGATCGAGCACCGCCTAGAGCAAGCCGGGGTGCAGCTGATCGCCGCCGACGAGCCCGTCCCCGCTGCGCGCCAACGGCCGCAAAGTCAAGACCGCCACCCAGGTCCTCACCCGCCGGGTCAAGCAGGGCGTGGCCGAGTGGTACGTCCTGGATCTCCTGGAGAAATCCTGGGGCGGGTTCGAGATCCACACCGAGGCCGGATTCAACATCGGCAAGCCCTGCTACGGCCACCGCGCCCGCCGCGTGCCCCACCCCGTCCCCGCTAAGCGCGCCAAAGGGATGAAGAAAACCCGCCTGGAAGTCCACCCCGCCGAAGGACCCGTCGTCCGCACGATGTTCACCTGGCGCGTCACCGAGCGGCTCGGCTACCAGGCGATCGCCGACCGGCTCAACACCGACCTGGAAACAAACCCTCCGCCCATCCCCGTCGACCCCGCCGCCGAGGTCGGCCGCTGGACCTACTCCAACGTCCGGGACGTCCTGACCAACCCCAAGCACACCGGGCACATGGTCTGGAACCGCCGCGCCCGCAAAGGCGCCGGCCACAACCGCATGAACCCGGTCACCGAATGGGTCTGGTCACCCGAACCCGTCCACGAGGCACTAGTGGACCTGGAGACCTTCGTCCAGGCCCAAGACGTCGCGATCCACCGCGAACGATCCCGCACCGCAGCCGGACTCAGCCCCGACCCCCAGGCCAGGCGGCTCTACCCGCTGCGCAGCTACCTGTTCTGCGACCTGTGCGGACGGCGCATGTTCGGCAACAGCAAACGCCAGAACACCTGCTACGCCTGCGCCCAGAAAAAAGCATGGCGACCCGACGGCCACCCGGTCATCCTCCGCGTCCGCGAAGACCACCTCCTCGACGGCCTGGCCCGGTTCCTGTCCGAAAAAGTCTTCGGCCCCTACCGCCACACCCTGCTGGACGCCAGCCAGCAAGCCCTCGCCCAGGCCGCGCAGCACGAGCAGGCCAGCAAGGCCCAGGCGCTGCGCCGCGCCATCGCCGACACCGACGCCAAGGCCAGACGCCTGATCCGCACCCTGGAACTCGCCGGTGACATCGACCAGGACTTCATCCGCGACATTAAAGAACGCCGCGCCGAACTGCGCGCCCACCACGCCGACCTGGAACGCCAGCTCGCCGCAGCCGAGGAACAAGCCCACCACACCCACAACCCCGTCCTGCTCGACCACCTGCCAATCGCGGCAATCGACCTGGACGGCATGCCCGACCAGACAACCCGCCGGCTGTTCGAAGCGCTCCGGCTCGAAATCCGCTACGACCCCGCGAGCCGCATCGCCCGGTGCAGCATCACCCTGACCGGGGACACCATCGACGCTGTCTCCCGCACCAGCCAGGACCTGATCACAGCCGTCCCGTCGGCACCTGCAACAGCAGCCAGACGAGAACCAGCAACACCGGCCCCTAATGGTGATGGTTTGTGTAGCGCCCCCAGCAGGATTCGAACCTGCGCTCACGGCTCCGGAGGCCGTTGCTCTCTCCCCTGAGCTATGGGGGCTGTGCGACACCAAAGGGTACCAGCCGAACGTCCGCCCCAACACCTACCACCAACCGGTCCCTTGCCTGATGGACCCCGCTAGTCGTGTCCTGCCAGCCACCACCACCGGCGAGCCGCTACTCTCACGCGAGTGACGCAGAGACTGGGACGCGTGCTGGTCGTCGACGACGACGAGGTAATCCGCCGGCTGATCGCCGTCAACCTCCAGCTCGAGGGCTTCGAGGTGGCCACCGCCGTGGACGGGCAGGACTGCCTGGACAAGGTGGCGAAGGTCAACCCCGACGTGATCACGCTCGACGTGATGATGCCGCGGCTTGACGGCTGGGAGGCGGCGGTCCGGCTGCGCACGTCACCGGCCACCGCCCACATCAAGGTGGTGCTGATCACCGCCCGCGCCCAGGAAGAGGACAAGACCAGGGGCGCCTCGGTAGGCGCCGACGCCTATCTCACCAAGCCCTTCGACCCGAACGAGATGATCCGCGTGGTCCGGGAACTGGTCGGCCGCGACACCGGGTGATCGCCGCCGACCTGCGCCGGGCCATCCTGGAGGCGGCAGCGCCGCAGGTCGGCCCGGACACCGACCCGCTGCTGCGCCCGGGCCCGCAGCCGGGCAGTTACGCCTCCAGCCTCCCCTTCCGCCTGGGGCCCGGCCAAGCCGCAGCCCTGGCCGAGCGCCTCGCCCGCGAGCCCTGGGTCGCCGCCGCCGACCTCACCGGCCCCGGCTACCTCACCGTCACCATCACCCACGACGCCCTGGCCGGCCTCGCGGTGCGCATCGCACGCGCCGGCCCGGCCTGTGCGGCCAGCGACGCCCTGGCCGGCCGCACCGTCAACGAAAAGGGGGCCGACGCCGGCTGGGCCGCCGCACCCGACTGGCCGTCCGCACGGGCTGCCCTCGCCGCCTCCCTGACCGCCCGCCTCGCCGCGGCCGCCGGTGCCACCATCATTTTTTCTGCCGAACGTTCCGTGGTTCCACCCTCCGCCCCCGCCTCACCCGTCCCCGCGGCGATCGCCTACGCGGGCCGCGACGCGGTCCGGTTCGCGCTGGCAAGGATGCCGCCGGGCGGCGCTGCGCCGCAGGCGGCGGTCATCGCGCGGCACGTTCTGGACAATCCCGCCTATGCTGTTCGGTACGCGCATGCCGTCGCTGCCGCCGTGCTGCGCTGGGCCGCCGCGCTGGGCACACGGCCAGGTGGTTTCCAGCCGCGCCTGCTCGCCGCACCCGAGGAGCTGGCGCTGCTCGACGCGCTGTCCTGGCTCCCGGAACGGGTAGCCATGGCCGCGCGCCGCGGCCGACCCGACGACTTCGCCGGGTACCTGGAAGAACTGGCAGCGCGGACGATTGACACCATGGGCACATCGAGCATCAGCAGCGAAAGACTGTGGCTGGCGGACGCGGCGCGGACCGCGCTCGCCGCCGGCCTCGGGCTGCTCGGCGTCAGCGCGCCGGAAAGGACATGAATGAGCCGCGTCGCGCACCCGGCCGGGCCACGCCATGGTGACGTGCTGCCCGCCGATCACCCCCCCGCCCCGCCGAACGACCTGGCCGCCCTCCACCCCGGCATCTGGCCGCGCGGCGCGCGGCGCTCCGCCGGCGTGCTGACGCTGCGCGGTGCGGACGTGCGGGACCTGGCCGAGCAGTTCGGCACGCCGCTGTACGTCTGCGACGAGGACGACGTGCGGTCCCGGTGCCGCGACTACGCCGAGGCCTTCGGGCCCGCGGCCCGGGTGTTCTACGCGGCCAAGGCGTTCTGCTCCCGCGCGGTGCTGCGCTGGGTGGCCTCCGAGGGTCTTGGCGTCGACGTGTGCACCGGCGGCGAGCTTGAGGTGACGCTGTCGGCCGGCGTGCCGCCTGAGCAGGTCACGCTGCACGGCAACAACAAGACGCAAGACGAGCTGGCCCGGGCGCTGTCGGCCGGGGTGGGGCATATCGTGACCGACTCGTTCGAGGAGATCGCCCGCCTGGCCTACCTGACGGGGGCGGGCAGCCCGCCCGCTAATGTTCCCGCCCCGCGTCCGAAGGTGCTGGTCCGGGTCACCACCGGGGTGGAGGCCCACACCCACGAGTTCATGGCGACCGCGCACGACGACCAGAAGTTCGGCTTCTCGCTGGCCTCCGGCGCCGCCGACGAGGCGGTGCGGCGGGTCATCGCCTGCCCGGGCCTGGAATTCGCCGGGCTGCACTCGCACATCGGCTCGCAGATCTTCGACGCGGCCGGCTTCGAGGTGGCGGCGCACCGGGTGATCGAGCTGGCCGTCCGGATCCGCGACGAGCACGGCATCGAGATCGCCGAGCTTGACCTCGGCGGCGGGTTCGGCATCGCCTACACCGAGGAGGACGACCCGCCGGAGGTCAAGGAACTGGCCCAGGGCCTGCGCCAGATCGTGGACTGGCAGTGCCGGGCAGCCGGCCTGCCCCAGCCGCGGCTGACCGTCGAGCCTGGCCGCGCCATCGTCGGCCCTTCCACGGTGGCGCTTTACACGGTGGGCACGATCAAGGACGTGGACGGGCTGCGGACCTACGTCAGCGTGGACGGCGGGATGAGCGACAACATCAGGACCGCGCTGTACGACGCGTCGTACGCGTGCGCGCTGGCCTCGCGCGCCTCGGCGGCGCCGCCGATGCTGTGCCGGGTGGTGGGCCGGCACTGCGAGAGCGGTGACATCGTGGTCAGGCACGCCTGGCTGCCGGCCGACCTGGCCCCCGGCGACCTGCTGGCCGTGCCCGCCACCGGCGCCTACTGCCGCTCCCTGGCCAGCAACTACAACCACGTCCCGCGTCCCGCCGTCGTCGCGGTAAGCGACGGCGGCGATCCCGGCGTGATCGTCCGCCGCGAGACCATGGACGACCTGCTCAGGCTGGACGTGGGATGACTGACGACCTGCCAACGCTAAAGGTGGCACTGCTCGGCTGCGGGGTGGTCGGGACCCAGGTGGCCAGGCTGCTCGCGCAGCAGGCCGGGGACCTGGCCCTGCGGGTGGGCGCCCGGCTGGAATTGGCCGGCATCGCGGTGCGGCGGGTCAGCCACCAAAGGGACGCGCAGATCGATCGGACGCTGCTGACCGCGGACGCGGACGCGCTGGTCAGCCGGCCCGACGTGGACATCGTGGTCGAGGTGATCGGCGGCATCGAGCCGGCCAGGTCGCTGCTGCTGACCGCGCTGAAGGCCGGCAAGCCGGTGGTCACGGCCAACAAGGCCCTGCTGGCCGAGGACGGCGCGGAGATCTACGGCGCGGCCCGCGAATACGGCGCAGACCTCTATTACGAGGCCTCGGTGGCCGGCGCCATCCCGCTGCTGCGGCCGTTGCGGGAGTCGCTGGCCGGGGACACGGTCCACCGCGTGCTCGGCATCGTGAACGGAACCACCAACTTCATCCTTGACCGGATGGACTCCTCAGGGGCCGACTTCGCCGAGTCGCTTGAGGAGGCCCAGGCCCTCGGCTACGCGGAGGCCGACCCGACCGCCGACGTCGAGGGCTTCGACGCCGCCGCCAAGGCCGCCATCCTGGCCAGCCTGGCCTTCCACACGCCGGTGACCGCGGCCGACGTGCACCGCGAGGGGATCACCGAAGTGACCGCCGCCGACATCGAAAGCGCCCGCGCGCTGGGCCGGGTGGTCAAGCTGCTTGCCATCTGCGAGCGCTGCGACGGGGGCATCTCGGTCCGGGTGCATCCGGCGATGATCCCCCGATCGCACCCGCTGGCCGCCGTGGCCGAGGCGTACAACGCGGTGTTCGTCGAGGCGGAGTCGGCCGGGCGCCTGATGTTCTACGGCGCGGGCGCGGGTGGCACTCCGACCGCGAGCGCCGTGCTCGGCGACATCGTCGCCGTGGCCCGCAACCGGCTGGCCGGCACGCGCGGCCCTGACGCGTCCACCTACGCCGGGCTGCCGGTCATGCCGATGGGGGAGACGCTCACCCGCTACCACGTTTCGCTCGACGTGGACGACAGGCCCGGCGTGCTGGCCCCGGTGGCCGAGGCATACGCCAGGCACGGCGTATCCATCGAGGCGGTCCGCCAGGCCAGCCGCGGCCACGAGGCCAGGCTGGTGATCGTCACCCACACGGCCAGGGACGCCGCGCTGGCCGCCACCGTCCGCGACCTGGAGGCCCTGTCCGTGGTCCGCGCCGTGGCCAGCGTCATGCGCGTGGAAGGGGAAGAAGAGTAATGCCCCAATCGATGCCCCGGGTCCCCTTCTCGGCCGCCCCCCGGCCCTCCGAACCCCCTCTCCTCCGGGCCAACCCCTGGCGGGGCGTGATCGCCGAATACCGGGACCGGCTACCCGTGACGGACTCGACCCCGGTGGTCACCCTCCGCGAGGGCGGCACCCCGTTGCTGCCCGCGCCCGCGCTGTCCGCCCGGACCGGCTGCGAGGTGTACGTCAAGGTCGAGGGCGGCAACCCCACCGGTTCGTTCAAGGACCGCGGCATGACCGTGGCCATCAGCATGGCCGCCGGGTCCGGCGCCAAGGCGGTGATCTGCGCGTCGACCGGCAACACCAGCGCGAGCGCGGCCGCCTACGCGGCCCGGGCCGGGCTCACCTGCGCCGTGCTTGTGCCCCGCGGCAAGATCGCGATCGGCAAGCTGGCCCAGGCGCTCGTGCACGGCGCGAAGCTGCTGCAGGTGGACGGCTCGTTCGACGACTGCCTTGAACTGGCCATGAAACTGTCCGCCCAATACCCCGTGGCCCTGGTCAACTCGGTCAACCCGGACCGGCTGCAGGGCCAGAAGACCGCCGCCTTCGAGATCGTCGATGACCTCGGCGACGCGCCCGACGTGCACTGCCTGCCGGTCGGCAACGCCGGCAACATCACGGCCTACTGGATGGGATACACGGAATACCGCCGGGCCGGGCTGGCGGCTCGTGCGCCGCGGATGTTCGGGTTCCAGGCCAGCGGCGCGGCGCCCATCGTGACCGGCCGGCCGGTACTGGCGCCGCAGACGATCGCCACCGCGATCCGGATCGGCAACCCGGCCTCGTGGCACCTGGCCGAGGCCGCCCGCGACGAGTCAGGCGGCCTGATCGACTCGGTGACCGACCGGGAGATCCTGGCCGCCTACCGGCTGCTGGCCACCAAGGAGGCGGTGTTCGGCGAACTCGCCTCGGCCGCGAGCGTGGCCGGCCTGCTGAAGTCGTGCGCAGGCGGCAAGATCGCCGCCGGCTCGCGCGTGGTCTGCACGATCACGGGAAACGGACTGAAGGACCCCGACTGGGCCCTGTCCGGCGCCCCGGCCCCGGCCACCATCCCAGCGGACCCCGCCGCCGCCGCCTCCGCCCTCGCCCTCGCCTAGCGCCCACCGCATGCACCATCCGTCGCCCGCGCCACGCCCGCCCCGGCACCAGGCTCCCAAGCCAAGCCACCCCAACACCAAGCCAAGCCACCCCAACACCAAGCCAAGCCACCCCAACACCAAGCCAAGCCACCCCAACACCAAGCCAAGCCACCCCAACACCAAGCGCCCCACAACACCCACCGGCTCCATCACCCAGCCGCCCAACCGCCCACGCACCCCTCACCGCAACAGCGTCGTTGCGGCAACCGCGTCGTCAGGTGCGCGTCGCTGTGGCAACGACGTCGTTGGGGCCGGGTCGCAGAAGTGATAGGCGATCCACAAGTTGTTACCGAGATCTGAGTGAGGAGCTATATGGGTTGGGATGAGGGCTCGGTGCGGGTGCGGGTGCGGGTTCCCGCCACGAGCGCCAATCTCGGGCCCGGCTTCGACGCGCTCGGGCTGGCGTTGATGCTTCACGACGAGGTGGAGGCGCGGGTAACCGCATCCGGGCTGTCCATCGAGATCTCGGGCGAGGGGGCCGACCTGGCCGGCTCGGACGAGGCCCACCTCGTAGTCCGGGCCATGCGCGCCGCGTTCGCCCTCACCGGCGGGCAGCCGCCCGGAATCGGGCTGCGCTGCGTGAACCGGATCCCGCACGGCCGTGGCCTCGGCTCGTCGGCCGCCGCGATCGTGGCTGGCCTGCTCGCCGCCCGGGCCCTGTCAGGCCCCGGCCGGGAAAAACTGCCGGACGAGAGCCTGCTCGCGCTGGCCAGCGAGATCGAGGGGCACCCGGACAACGTGGCCGCCTGCCTCGGCGGCGGGCTGACCATTGCCTGGGCGGCCCCGGACGGCCCGCGCATGGTCCGGCTGGAACCGCTGACCTCCATTGCGCCCGTGGTATGCGTTGCGCCCTCGGCGGTGCGTACGGACGTGACCAGGGGGCTGCTGCCCGAGATGATCGGGCACGGGGACGCGGCCGCCAACGCCGGGCGGAGCGCGTTGCTGGTAGCCGCCCTGACCCAGCCGGGCACCGGGCCCGGCCTCTTGCTCGACGCGACCAGGGACTGGCTGCACCAGGACTACCGGGCGGCCGCGATGCCGCAGACCCACGCGCTGGTGCGGGCCCTGCGGGCCGCCGGGCTGGCCGCCGTGGTCTCAGGGGCCGGACCCTCGGTACTTACGCTCCTGGATGCAGGGGAAAGCGCCGATTATGGTCACGACCTGGACAGGCTGGGTTCAATCGTGAGAGAAACGGGTATTGCATGGCACATAAGCCCGCTAGACGTCGAGCGGCGTGGTGCGCGTGTCCTGCGCCCGGAGTCCCCGCCGGGCTGCTGACGCGGGAGGCAGCGGCCAATCCGCCCGGCCGGGTACATGGCAGCAGCGCCAGGTCACGGATCCACACCTGGAACTGAGCATGCCGGAAGCTCGAGGCTGCTGGCGGGCCTCATGGGACCGTCGTCTCCTGCCTGCGCGACATGGATGGCTGCGAAGGAATGCCGTGAGCCCACAAAGTGTTAGGCTTGATGGCGCACCGGGTGCCCCGCTCTGGATAGGGTGCTCCTCGGCGAACCGGGCGCTAGCCGGAAGACTCCCATGGGACGGTATCCTTGCCGTACCCAAGGTCATTGGCGCAGGGTGCCTCGCTCTCTCCCTGGTACGAAGGGTGCGGGCAGCCCGGCCGTCCGGGCGCTTTCCGGCTCATCTCCCTGGCTTGCGGGCACACGGTGGCGCACGGAGGAACGCAAAGCGTTGCGGCAATCGCGGATACCTGGCCGCACTTGACAGGCCACCGCGAAATCAACTCGGCCCCCACGGGGCCGCTCTATAGGGTCAACGGGCCTAGCGGGTTCACCCAGGCGGCCGAGAACGATGGAAGGACCATTAGTGAGCGATACAACCGAAATCCTCGGCGGCGCACCTACTGCTTCTGAGGGTGTCTCCGCTGGTGACTCGGCGCCGCCCGCGGCCGCAGGCGGAGTGACGGCGTCGACCTCCAGGTCGCGCAGCCGCGTGGGGACTGGCCTTTCCTCGCTGCTCATGCCCGAGTTGCAGCGCATCGCTCATACCCTGGCCATCCCGGGCGCGGGCCGTATGCGCAAGAGCCAGCTCATCGAGGCGATCGAGGCCCGGCAGGGCGGAGGCCGCCGACAGGAGAGCAGTGCCGCCAGCCAGGGTTCGGACCAGCGTGCCGCGTCCGCGGGAGCCGATGCGGCACGCGTGCTGAAGCAGGATGCCATGGAACCAGATACACACACGCAACGGGGCATCGGTGACGGCCAGCAGTCCGGCATCGGCGACGGGGGTTCCCGCGCCGCCGCCGGCATCGGTGCGGACGGGACCGGTGGGCCCGGGCAGCAGCTCAGCTTCTACGAGGAGGCCGGCTCGGCCGCAGCTCGCCGGGACGCCATGGCCCAGGACAGCGGGGCCAAGGACGGGCCCACTCAGGGCAGTGCCGTCCAGGGCAGTGCCGTCCAGGGCAGTGCCGTCCAGGGCAGTGCCGTCCAGGGCAGTGCCGTCCAGGGCAGTGTCATCCACCACGGGGCCGTCCACGATGGGGCCGTCCACGATGGGGCCATCCAGGACGGGGCCGTCCAGGGCGGGGCGACCCAGGACGGCGTGACGACCCAGCAAGGGGCGGCGCCAGCCACATCAACGGAGCCCACCGCGGGCGACACCCCGCGTGGCGACCGGCGGCGCAGGAACGGACGGCGGGACGACCAGCCGTCGCGGGCTCGCGAGCAGTCCGGCCGGGACGGGGCCGGCCGCGAACAGGGCGGCCGCGAGCAGGCAGGTCGCGAGCAGAGCCGCGATCACGCGGGCCGTGACCAGGGCGGCGACCGCCGTGACCAGGGCGGCGACCGCCGTGACCAGGGCAGCGACCGCCGTGACCAGGGCCGTGACCAGGGCAGCGATCGGCGTGACCAGGGCAGCGACCGGCGTGACCAGAGCCGTGACCAGGGCAGCGACCGGCGTGACCAGGGCCGTGACCAGGGCGGCGACCGCCGTGACCAGGGCGGCGACCGCCGGGAGCCGATGGCCGCGGGCCGCGGCTCGGGAGGCGACCAGTTCCGCGACGACGACGGCCCGGACGGCGGACGGCGCCGCAGCCGCGACCGGTTCAGGAACAGGAACCGGCGACGTGACCGCCAGAGCGACCCCGAGCCGGTGATCGCCGAGGATGACGTGCTCATCCCCATCGCAGGCATCCTGGACGTGCTGGATAGCCAGGGCTACGCCTTCGTGCGCACCACCGGTTACCTGCCCGGGCCGAACGACGTCTACGTCTCGCTGTCCCAGGTGCGCAAGCACGGCCTGCGCAAGGGCGACGTCATCGAGGGCGCGGTCCGCCAGCCGCGCGAGGGTGAGCGCCGGGAGAAGTTCAACGCGCTTGTCCGCCTGGACAAGGTCAACGGCCTCGACCCCGAGAGCTCGGCGTCCAGGCCGGAGTTCTCCAAGCTCGTGCCGCTTTACCCGCAGGAAAGGCTCCGCCTGGAGACCGATCCCGGCAACATGATCACCCGGATCATCGACCTGATCTGCCCCATCGGCAAGGGCCAGCGCGGCCTGATCGTCTCGCCGCCCAAGGCGGGCAAGACGACCATCCTGCAGGCCATCGCCAACGCGATCACCAAGAACAACCCCGAGTGCCACCTCATGGTCGTCCTCGTCGACGAGCGGCCGGAGGAAGTCACCGACATGCAGCGCACGGTGAAGGGCGAGGTCATCCACTCGACCTTCGACCACCCGGCCGACGACCACACCACCGTGGCCGAGCTTGCCATCGAGCGGGCCAAGCGGCTTGTGGAGATGGGCCACGACGTGGTCATCCTGCTCGACAACATCACCCGGCTGGGACGCGCGTACAACAACTCGGCGCCCGCCAGCGGCCGCATCCTGTCCGGCGGCGTGGATTCCACCGCGCTGTACCCGCCCAAGCGGTTCTTCGGCGCGGCGCGAAACATCGAGCACGGAGGCTCGCTGACCATCCTGGCCGCGGCGCTGATCGAGACCGGCTCCCGGATGGACGAGGTGATCTTCGAGGAGTTCAAGGGCACCGGCAACATGGAGCTGCGGCTGCGCCGCGAGCTCGCGGAGAAGCGGCTGTTCCCTGCGGTCGACGTCGACGCGTCGAGCACCCGCAAGGAGGAGATCCTGCTCGCGCCGGAAGAGCTCAAGATCGTGTGGCAGCTGCGCCGTGTGCTGCACGCCCTGGAGCCCCAGCAGGCCCTGGAACTGCTGATGGAGCAGATGCGCAAGACCAAGAGCAACGCCGAGTTCCTGCTCCAGGTCCAGAAGACCACCCTGGGCTCCTGAAGCCCGACGGGGCAGGGAATGCCAGGTCAGCGAATTTCGTTCCATGGTCTGGCACACTAGAAAGCCGCAACCATGCGGTACCGGTTCACGCTCTGCGAGTTTCGCGAGCGACCCGGCGACCGCTCGAGGCAGGAGTTGTCATGAAGTCAGACATCCACCCCCAGTACCACGTCACCACGGTGACCTGTAGCTGCGGGAACACGTTCACCACCCGGAGCACTGCTCCCGGCGGCACCATTCACGCCGACGTCTGCTCGAACTGCCACCCGTTCTACACCGGCAAGCAGAAGATCCTGGACACCGGCGGTCGCGTCGCCAGGTTCGAGAAGCGCTTCGGCAAGAACGCAACCGGCCAGAGGGCCGGAAACAAGTAACCTCCCGCCGAGCCGGGTCCAGTCGCCCTGGATCCGGCTCGTCGCGCGTCCCGGGGCTAAGTAACAAACCAAGGAAGGCCTTTAGTGTTTGACCGGCTAGCGGACCTGGTCAGCGAGCACGCGGAGCTCGAGCACGCGCTCGCCGACCCGGCCGTCCACTCCGGCCAGGAGAAGGCGCGCGCGCTTGGCCGCCGCTACGCCGAGCTGACCCCGATCGTGCACGCGTACGCGCAGTGGCAGCAGACCTCCGAGGACGAGCAGACGGCGCACGAGCTGGCTAAGGAAGATGCCTCGTGGGCCGACGAGGCCGCGCAGCTGGCCGCCCGCCGCGAGGAGCTCGAGGAACAGCTGCGCAAGCTGCTCGTGCCCAAAGACCCGAACGACGGGCGGGACATCATCCTTGAGATCAAGGCGGGTGAGGGCGGCGAGGAGTCGGCGCTGTTCGCCGGCGACCTGCTGCGGATGTACCAGCGATATGCCGAACGGCGCGGCTGGAAGACAGAGATCCTGGATTCCACGATCACCGGCCTGGGCGGCGTCAAGGACGCCACGGTCGCGGTGAAGGGCAGGGGCGGCGAGGGCGCCTGGTCCAGGTTCAAGTACGAGGGCGGCGTGCACCGCGTGCAGCGAGTGCCGGTGACCGAGTCCTCGGGGCGAATCCACACCTCCGCCGCCGGGGTGCTCGTCGTACCGGAGGCCGAGCCGGTCGAGGTGCAGATCAACGACAACGACCTGAAGGTGGACGTCTTCAGGTCCTCCGGGCCGGGCGGGCAGAGCGTGAACACGACCGATTCGGCGGTGCGGGTCACCCACCTGCCGACCGGCATCGTAGTGTCCTGCCAGAACGAGAAGAGCCAGCTGCAGAACAAGGAGCAGGCGCTGCGAGTGCTGCGGGCGCGGCTGCTGGCGCAGGCCGAGGCCGACGCCGACGCGAAGGCAAGCGCCGAGCGGCGCAGCCAGGTCCGGACCGTGGACCGGTCGGAGCGGGTCCGTACCTATAACTTCCCGGAGAACCGCATCTCCGATCACCGTGTCGGCTACCGGGCCTACAACCTCGACCACGTCATCGACGGCGGCCTCGACGCGGTGATCGACGCGCTAGCCGACGCGGACCTGGCCGCCAAGCTGGATTCCGCCGGGTCCGGCCATGATGAGCCTGCTGCTTGACGAGGTGGCGCTGGCCGCGGCCCGGCTGGCCGAGGCAGGGGTGGAATCGCCCCGCACCGACGCCGAACTGATCGCGGCCAGCGTGCACCGGGTTAAACGCGGTGAGCTGCACACGGTGCCCGATTCTGCCTTCGACGCCCGGTTCTGGACCGAGGTCGCGCGCCGGGCCGCCCGCGAGCCGCTGCAGCACATCACCGGCCGGTCGCACTTCCGCTACCTGGAGCTTGACGTCGGGCCCGGTGTGTTCGTGCCCCGGCCGGAGACCGAGTTGATGACCGGCTGGGCCATCGCTAAGCTCCGCGACATGGATGTGGCCGAGCCGGTCGTGGCCGACCTCGGCACCGGGTCCGGCGCGATCGCGCTCGCGATCGCCCAGGAGGTGCCCCGGGCCCGGGTGCATGCGGTGGAGGCCGACCCGCTGGCCAGGGCCTGGGCCGAACGCAACATCGCCCGGCTGGCCTCCAGCGCCCCGTACACGGCGGGGCGGATCATGCTGCATCCCGGCGACTTCGCCGACTCCCTGGGTGAACTCGACGGTACCGTTGACCTCGTGATCACCAACCCGCCCTATATCCCTGTGGGGGCGTCGGTGCCGCCCGAGGTCGCCGAGTACGACCCGCCGGCCGCGCTGTGGAGCGGAGAGGACGGGCTGAACGCCATCCGCGCCGTGGAGCGGACCGCGCGGCGGCTGCTCCGCCCCGGCGGGCTGGTCGCCGTCGAGCACGGCGCGCAGCAGGGCTCCGCGGTGTACTGGATTTTCCCTGAGGAGTCAGGGTGGCGGGATACCCGCAACAACAGGGATCTGGCCGGGCGGGACCGTTTCGTCACGTCGGCTCGGGCCCCGGGCGAAGGAGCGTTATTTACCCATGAGCGCAAGGTACGACTGCCGGAACCAGGTCGAGCGGGCGGCGGGCGTCGAGGCCGCGGTGGGGGCGTCGCGGGCCGGCGACCTGATCGTGCTGCCGACGGACACGGTGTACGGCGTAGGTGCGGACGCGTTCATCCCAGCGGCAGTCAGGACCATGCTGGCGGCGAAGGGCCGCGGCCGGAACATGCCCTCGCCGGTGCTCGTCGGCACCACACGGGCCGCGGCGGCACTGGTGGAGGACCTCGGGGCGTTCGGTCAGGACCTGATCGACGAGTTCTGGCCGGGCCCGCTGACCCTGGTGTTCCGGGCCAGCCCGACGCTGCTGTGGGACCTGGGCGACACCAAGGGCACGGTCGCGCTGCGGATGCCGCTGCACCAGATCGCGCTTGACGTGCTGAAGCAGACCGGGCCGCTCGCGGTATCCAGCGCCAACCGCACCGGCCAGCCCCCCGCGACGACGGCGGACGAGGCGCAGCAGCAACTCGGCGAGACGGTCTCGGTATACCTGGACGGGGGCCCGTGCGTCGACAACCCGCCGTCCACCATTCTCGACCTGACCGGAACGATCCCCACGCTGCTCCGCGCCGGAGCGATCTCCGTGGACCGGCTGCGCACGGTGGCTTCCGTGGTCGCCGATAACGAGCGGCTGGCCGCGGAGGCCAAGCCCGCGGCACCACACCCGCTGGAGGGCGGCCCGGGGGTCAAGCCGGACGCGCCGGCCGACGACCGGCCCTCCGGAGGGTAGACAGTGTCATAAGGTGGCAGTGCTTGCATACCCACCACGCCGATTGGCGGAAGGAGGGGCGGCGGTTCCTCCCTGCCCGCGGGCCGGGGGTCTCCGCACCGCGATCTTGATGAAGGCCGACCCGATCCCAGCCTGCTGAGGCGGCATGCGCGAGTACGTCCTTGTCCTGCTGGTCACCGCTGCGGTGACCTACCTGCTCACCCCGCTGGTGCGGCGGGTGGCGGTCGCGACCCACGCCATCCACGAACCCAGGGCCAGGGACACCCACACCCAGCCGACCCCCCTGCTCGGCGGCCTGGCCATGTACGGCGGGCTCATCGCGGGGCTGGTCATCGCCAGTCGGCTGAGCGCACTGCAGGATCCGTTCGGCGCCGCCGGGTCGAAGACCGCCGCGGGGCTGCTGCTGGCAGGCGCGCTCATCGTTGTCGTCGGGTTCGTCGACGACCGATGGGGCCTCAGCGCGATCAGCAAGCTGGCAGGGCAGGTGGCGGCGGCCGGCGTCCTGGTCTGGAGCGGTCAGTCGCTGCCCTGGCTGCCGACGCCGAGCGGCGGCGAGTACCCGCTGGAACCGGACCTGAGCGTGACGCTCACCATCCTGCTCGTGGTCGTCACGATCAACGCGATCAACTTCATCGACGGCCTCGACGGCCTGGCCGCGGGCATCGTCGCGGTGGCCGCGCTCTCGTTCCTCGTCTACTCCTACACGCTCATCCAGACCATCGGTAACTCCTCGCAGACGCTGCCCGCGGTGTCCTCGGCGCTGCTGGCCGGGATGTGCCTGGGGTTCCTGCCGCACAACTTCTACCCGGCCCGGATCTTCATGGGCGACATCGGCGCGATGCTACTTGGCCTGATGCTGGCCTACGGGCCGATCTCGAGCACCGCGTCGTTCGACCCGGCGCTGCTGACCAACTACGACCACACCCACCCGCTTGACCGGTTCCCGACGTTTCTCCCGCTGCTCGTGCCCGCCGCGATCTTCGTCATCCCCTACGCGGACCTGATGTTCGCGATCATCCGCCGCTTCCGCGCGGGCAAGCCGCTGATGGCCGCCGACCGCCAGCACCTGCACCACCGGGTGCTCAACATCGGCCATTCCTACCGGCAGAGCGTGCTGATCATGTACCTGTGGGCGGCGCTGTTCTCGGTCATTGTCGTCTCGTTGTCTGTGGTGCGGACCCGGCTGGTCGTGTTCGAAGCGGCGACCGTCGTCGCGGTTCTGGCCCTGCTGCCTGTCACCATGCCCCGGCTGCGGCCGTGGCGGCTGCTCGCCCGCCGCGCCGCGCCCGCGGCACCCCGTCGCGCGACCGCGCCCGCCGCCGCCTGGCCCGCCGGTCCCCCGGTTCGGGGCGGCGCGTCCGCGCCAGGCGCCGCGCAGTTCCCGCACGCGCCATTGCCCGGGAGCGTCGCCAACCCGCTGCCGCGGACGGGCCGCCTGCCCGCCGCGCAACCCGTGTCCAACACTTTCGAGCCCAACCCCTTCCAGCCGCAAGGCAGGCCCTACCAGCAAGGCCGCTCCTTCGAGCCCAACCCCTTCGAGCCGGGGCGCCACTCCTTCGAGCCGGGCTACCTGAGCGCGCCGCCAGGCTCGGCACACGTCGGCAACGGTCACGGCCCGCAGCCGGATCCGTTCCCTGGTCCGGTCTCGCTCCCCGCCGCCGACCCCTTCCCGCCCGCGGACCGGTACCCGAGCGCGGACCCGTTCCCGACCGATGACCGGTACCCGACCGAGCAGCGGTACCCGAGCGAGGACCGCTTCCCGGGCACGGACCCGTTCCCGACCGAGCAGCGGTACCCGAGCGAGGACCGCTTCCCGGGCACGGACCCGTTCCCGACCGAGCACCGGTACCCGAGCGAGGACCGCTTCCCGGGCACGGACCCCTTCCCGACCGAGCACCGGTACCCGAGCGAGGACCCCTTCCCAGGCGAGGACCGGTTCCGGAGCGAGGATCGGTTCCAGGACTCGGATACCTGGACCTTCCCCGCGGCCGGCCCGGCCACCACCATCGGCCCGGCCGACCGGCCCGACCCGCGCTCCTAATCCCGCCATCGCTATCAACTCCGGTTAAAACGTTCCGTCACTCGCGCGAGACTCCCTGTCACCCGGCCTTTACCTTTACTTTGCCGACGGTAACCGCTACCTGCGCGGTTCATCACACGCCGCGCGGACGCCCTGGTAACCGGATCTAGGTGCTGTTTTACCCGCGTGACCAGCGCGGCCGACGTTGTGGCGCGGTGCGAGACCGGACTCGAGCCGGGCGCGCCGGGTCAGGATTCCCAGGGTTGGTCATAAGTTGTACGCGCTCAGGTAAAGACAGAGTCAAGGACTTTGTGATAGGTTTCACGAGCAGCCCCTTACAGGCAAAGCAGAGGCCCGTGATACGTTTCCTAAACCCAACCGGATACCCGCACCGAGACCCCGGCGCGGCGACCGGCTCGCGCGTCTCGCGCGGGGGATGCCCCTCGCGTGAGCAGAGCCGCTGTCGAACCCTCAGGAGCCAAGTCAATGCTGGCCAGTTACGCCACCGTCGTCCGGCGCGCGGCCATACCCACCGTCGCCGTCGCCGTGGTCGCGGTCGCCTTGAGCGCCGCCCTGGTCGGCGTCAAGGGCTTGGTCGGTGCGCTGATCGGGGTGGCCGGCATCACCGTTTTCTTCGCCATCAGCATCGCGGTCGTCGGCCGCGCCGCGAAGATCAGCCCGGCCGCCATGATGGTGGCCGCGCTCGCCACCTTCCTGGTCAAGATCATAGCGCTCGCTGTGGTGGTGTCCGCGGTGTACCGGACGACCGCGTTCAGCACGCGGGCGCTTGGCTTCACCGCCGTCGCCTGCATCCTGACCTGGAGCGTGGCCCAGGTCGTCGTGGCCATGCGGGTGCGGATGCTTTATGTCGAGCCCGACGGCAAGGCGGTGCGACATGGCGGCTGACCTGGGCCGGAGCCGGCGCCGGGCCCAGCCGTCCGCGGATGAGGGCTCGGCGGCGCTGGGCCTGAGTACCGGGTGGGCGGTGTTCAGCTACTTGATCTCCGGCATGATCGCCTACGGCGCCATCGGCTGGGGTATCGGCAAGGCCGTGCACGCCGAATGGCTGCTGCCGGTGGGCATGATCGTCGGCATGGCGATCTCCGTGGCCTACGTCATCCACCGCTTCGGCAGGCAGGGCTCGGTCGAGCAGCAGTTCGGCGGGGCCAAGGGGACCAGGGCAGGCGCAAGGGGCGAAGGGAATGACCGATGAGCGGTGAGGTCCGGGTGGAGGCGGCCGCCGGGTGCCACATCTTCAGCGGCTGCGGGTTCCCCGCGCCCGGGCTGGAGAACTTCTACTTCAAGCCGCTGTTCACCGTAGGCTCGTTTGGCTTCACCAAGCCGATGCTGGTCGCCGTGATTTGCACGGTGCTCGTGCTCGCGTTCTTCGCGGCGGCGTTCTGGAAGCCGAAGCCGGTGCCGCGCGGCATACAGAATCTGGGCGAGCTTGCCATCCTGTTCGTGCGCGACCAGATCCTGCGTCCCTCGCTCGGCCGCAAGGGAGACACCTACCTCCCCTTCCTGGTGTCGCTGTTCTACTACATCTTCCTGATGAACCTGATGGAACTGATCCCGGTCATCCAGTTCCCCGCGATGTCGAAGATCGGCTTCGTGGTCGCGCCGGTGGCCATCGTCTACGTGCTGTACATCTACCTGGGCTTCAAGAACCAGGGCGCGTGGGGCTACATCAGGAACATGTGGCCGTCCGGCGTG
>Ga0335074_10002177_pt1 | contig 26707 bp, 22 predicted proteins | sample Lox_Sample_23_FD_206715 | JGI IMG/M metagenome (GOLD analysis project Ga0335074, IMG submission 206715) | Soil microbial communities from Loxahatchee National Wildlife Refuge, Florida, United States - Lox_Sample_2.3 | ecosystem: Environmental > Terrestrial > Soil > Wetlands | place: USA...
CCGGATCCAGCGGGTCTCACCGCGGTCCTCGACCTGAACCTGCTTGTCCTCGCCTTTCACGTATCTAGCATGATGGTATGCATAGATTCCGTCAAGCTCGGCTTGCACCGCACGCCGCCACCAGCTCTGGCGGCGATTGACAGCTTCTCCTAATCAATGCGTATGATTACCATAAGTTATCTGCGACGGGAGACGCCCGGTGACCGACTTCGACCTCACCCCCGACCAGCTCGAACTGCGGAGCGCCGCCGCCCAGACCGCCAGGGCCCTGTACGAGGGCACGGCGCAGGAATGGGACCGCGAGCGGGCCACGTTCCCCAACCCCGAACGTCGGCGCCTCGGTGACCTTGGTTACCTGGGGATCGCGCTCCCCGAGCTCTACGGCGGGTCCGGGGCGCCGGTCATCGACGCACTGGTGGTGATCGAGGAGTTCGCCAAGGTCTGCAGGCCGGCAGCGTTCCAGATCTTCGAATCCAACACTGGGCCGGCCCAGGTCGTGGCGCAACTCGGCACGGAGGCGCAGAAGGCCGAGTACCTCCCGGCCATCATCAAGGGTGACGCGTCCATGGCCGTGGCGATCTCCGAGCCGGACGCCGGCTCAGCGGCGACCGACATGCGGACCAAGGCCGTGCTTGAGGGCGGTCATTTCCGTGTCAACGGTGCCAAACGGTGGATCTCCAATGCTGGCCACGCCGAGCTGTACCTGCTTTACGCCCGCCTGAGCGATGAGCCGGGTGCGCGCGGCATCGGCGCGCTCATCGTCGAGAAGGACGCACCCGGCCTTTCCTTCGGCGCACCGGAGCGTCTGATGGGCTTCCGGGGAATTCCGTCATGTGACATCTTCTTCGACGACGTGAAGGTCCCCCGGCGCAACCTGCTCGTGGAGCCAGGAGGCTTCGGTCAGCTCTTCCACGCCTTCTCGATGGAACGGCTCGGCAACTCGACTGTGAGCCTGGCGATCGCCCAGGCTGCGCTGGACGGCGCGCTGGAGTATGTCAGGACGCGCAAGCAGTTCGGCAAGCCGCTGATCGAGTTCCAGGCGGTGCAGATGACGCTAGCCGACATGCTCGTGCAAGTCGAAGCGGCCCGGTTGCTCGTCTACCGGGCGGCCCGGCACGCCGGCGGCGGGCTGCCAGACTCGCTGGAGGTGTCGATAGCCAAGCGCGCCGCGAACGAGGCAGGCAAGGTGGTCTCTGATATGGCGATCCAGTTGCACGGCGGCAATGGGTTCACTGAGGAGTACGGCATCGAGCGGCTCCATCGCGACGCCCACGGCTGGGCTATCGCTGGCGGGACCCCCACCATGCAGCGCATCCGGATCGTGTCCGAGCTGACCGGCTTGCGTTTCGATCAGCGCGCCTGACCGGCGGCCGGCTGCGCCATCACTCAAGCTGAGGGCCTGCGCGCAGGCCCTCAGCGTGGCGAGGCTGCGGCGCGGTCGAAGGTGGTGGCCGTGACACCCTCCTCGCGGAGGGCGGCTTTGCGCACCTTCTCTGACGGGGTCTTCGGCAGCGCGTCAGCGAACCGGATATAGCGCGGGATCGCGAAGGCCGGGATGCGGCCCTCGCAGAATCCCCACAGTTGCTCAGGGGTGAGATCCCTGGAGGCCACCACCACGGCCAGTACCTCGTCCTCGCCCGCGTCCACTTCCGCGGGGACTCCCACCACGGCGCACCCGATGACATCCGGGTGGCCGAGCAGGGCCTGCTCGACCTCGTACGAGCTGATGTTCTCGCCCCGCCGGCGCAGTGCGTCTTTGTAGCGATCGACGAAGTAGTACCAGCCCTCCTCGTCGCGGCGCAGCGCGTCCCCGGTGTGAAACCACAGGTTGCGCCAGGCCTCGACCGTCTTCCCGGGCATCCCGTAGTACCCAAGGCTGCACGTCCAGGGCTGCTTGTAACGGACGGTGAGTTCGCCAACCTGGCCGACAGGCACCTCACGGTCGGTGTCCGGGTCCACCAGCCGGATCTCGAACCAGTCCGAGGCCACCAGGCCGGCCGCGCCGGGGGGGCGGATCTCGCCGTAGGGCGACAGGATAGGGGCACTCGTCTCAGTAAGGCCGAACGCGTCCACGAACGCCTCGACGCCGAACCGCGCCATGAACTCCTCGAGAACGGAAGACGCGGTGGGTGCGGAGTACACGCAGCGCAGCAGGTTGTCTGCATCGTCGGAGCGCGCGGGCTGCTTCCAGACGAAATCCATCATCACCCCAATCAGATTCGTGACAGTCACCTGGTTCTCGCGCAGGTGGTCAACCCAGCGGCTGGCACTGAACTTAGGCCGGACCACAATCCGCGCGCCGGCGATGAGGGCCGGGTACACCGCCATGAACTGCGCATTGCCGTGGAACAGTGGCGTGCACGTCAGGTAGGTGTCGGCGTCGGTCAGCCGGGTCAGGCACACAACCTCCTGCCCGAAGAAGTACATCTGGGAGTGCGGCATCGCCACGCCTTTGGACGGGCCCGTGGTGCCCGAGGTGAAAAAGATCGACGCGAGGCTGGTCGCCGAGGGGTCGGGGACGGCCACGGGCGCCGCGGCGGGCAGCTCATCCCATGGCGAGGCCACCCAGCCCTGGCCGGTGAGCAGTTTGATCGCTTCGTTCTGAGATCCTGTGTCGATGACCCAGAACCGCTCGATGCTCCGCGCATGCTCAGCGATGGCGGCGAATCGCGCCGCAAAGATGTCGTCGATCACGGCCCAGCGCGGGTCTGCGGTAGAGGTCTGATGGCGCAGGAACTCACCCTCGTAGTTCGTGTTGATGGGTACCTCGACGAACCCGCCGACGGCGGTCCCGAACCAGCTACGCACGAACTGGGACGAGTTCCCGGCCATGAGCAGCACCCGGTCACCGGCCTGCGCCCCGGCCGCGTACCAGGCGCCCGCGATGCGTTCGGCCTCGTCCAGGATGCCGGCGAACGTCCATTCCCGCCGCTCAGCGGGTGTGACAAGGAACGTCGCACCGGGTCGCTCTGCGGCGTGATGCCGCAGCACCTTCGGCAGAGTCCAGTCGCCGGGATCGGGGAAGTTCGGATGCAGGTCACGGTACTCACGTGCCATCGTCGGGACCGCCATTGACTTAAGAGTATTTATGCTAACAGTTATCAGATAACGTAGGAGACTGGCGCCGTCTTGTCTAGACTCTCAGCGGCCTGGCCGAGCCGGTGATCAGCACAGGTGCCAGTGCGGTGCCCCACAGTTCCTTACCGGCCGCCCTCACGTGCCCTCACAGCGGGCAGCCGGGCGGGCGCATGGCGGCAGCGTCAAGCCGCCGCGGGGTGCCCGCGACGTTCGCCGGCACAGAGCAGGGCTGGGTGCAGGCCCGGTCCACGGTCGCCGAACAGGTCCCCCGGTCGCCTCTGCAGGCTGGCGTGCCACCAGTCTGGCTTGCGGCCGCCGTTGACGGCTCCGGTACATGGCACCCAGAAGACCTGAACCTGCAATCGCCCACCAGAAGGCCGCGTAGCCATCACGGCTGGCGGCTGCGGGTGAGCAGCGATTAACGACACCGCTGTACTGGCGGTACTGCTGCATGCCACCGGCACGCCCCAGCCTCCCGGGTGGGACGACAGGACCGCCAGCTTGCCTCTTAGCCCTGGATATAATTATCATGATTTGTCACTTTGCTGCGGCCGGACTCATCGGGAGAGCCAGCGGTGAATATCAGCTACAACCCAGGCCCGGGCTCCACGGGCGCCTGGCGAGTTCGGTAACTATGGGCGTTAATAGAGGCCGGCCGCTCGAAGGGAAGATCTGCCTCGTCACGGGGGCCAGCCAGGGCATCGGCCGCGCGACTGTGATCGAGATGGCACGCCAGGGCGCGGCGGCCGTCGCCCTCATCGACATCAAGCAGGCTATCGGTGAGGAGGCGGCCGAACTGGCACGCGCCGAGGGCGCGGACGCCGAATTCATCCGATGCGACCTGCGCGACCGCGACCAGATCGAGATGATGGTGGAACAGGTGGCCCGCCGCTTCGGCGGAATCGACGTCCTGCACAACAACGCGGGCGTGCTGGAGCGGGCCTTCACCAACGACGTGGATTTCGACGTCATCCCCGAGCTGGTCTGGGACATGGTGTACGAGATCAACCTGAAGGCTGTCTGGCTGACCGCGCGGTTCGCCGCTCCCCACCTGCGCCGGTCGACCCGCGGGCCCGCCGTTGTGAACGCCGCCTCCACCGCGGGCCTGGTCGCCTACACGCACGCCGCCTACGGCGTGATGAAGGCCGCCGTGATCCAGCTCACCCGCTCGATGGCATTCGCGCTCGCCCCTGAGGTGAGGTGCAACTGTTACTGCCCGGGCTCCATCGATACCCCCATGGGTGACACCGTGCGCAAACAGGCCCCCGCGGACGCCGACATCGAGGCCTACCTGACCGGCACGCAGCTCATCCCCCGGATTGGGCGCCCGGACGAAGTGGCCAAGCTCGCCTGCTTCCTCGCCTCTGACGACGCGTCGTTCATTACCGGTGCGGTATACGTGATCGACGGCGGCACACTGGCCTGGCGCGGGAGCCGCTCGTGAGTGGCGGCAGCCCCGGCAAAGCCCGGATCAACCCTGAGGAGCTTCATACCTATGCACAGGATCGCGGGGTGGGGACGGAGCGCACCAGGCACCTTGCGGTCAGAGCGGGCACGTCATCGTGGCCGGTGCACGAGAGGACCTCAGGCGCGGGCAGGGGCGGCAGGGAGTATCCCAGGGCCGCCTACGAGAGCAGGGGCCCACTGTCGCGTGCCGGGGATCGCAGCGAGATGGCCACCGCCCGCCATCGTCACCAGCGACGGCGCCAGCTCAGCGACCGGGGCCGTCCTTCCAGCCGACGGAGGTTCTAGCCAAATGACAGCCATTTCAGAGCGTAATCCCGACCCCACCTCCGCTCCGATCTGGGGGCTGAGCGAGAGCGCCACCGCCTTGCTGGGAAGGCCTGAGAGCCTGATCGGCGGAGCCTGGGAAACAGGCCAGGGCGACCGCCGGCTGGTGGCGGTCAACCCGGCCACGGCCGCGCACCTGGCTGAGGTGCCGGCGGCCTCGGTGGCCCAGGCCGAACGAGCGATCGCCGCGGCGAGGCGCGGGTTCGATGCTGGGCCCTGGAGCCGCGTCACACCGCGCGAGCGATCCGACCTCCTGCTCGGCCTCGCAGACCTCATGGATCGTCACCGCCAGGAGCTGGTGGAGATCGTCGTCACAGAGGTCGGCTGCCCGGTGACACTTACCCGCGCGATGCAGGTTGGGATGCCCATCGACAATGTCCGCTGGGCCGCCGAAATGGCACTCAAAGGCCCACAGGGAGGTTATGAGGAGGCGCTTGCGCCGCATTTCGGGACACCACCGAGCAGCTCCCTGCTGCGCCGCCTGCCGGTTGGAGTGGTCGGCGGGATTACCGGCTACAACTTCCCCATCAACTCTGTCGTGTGGAAGCTCGGGCCGGCGCTGGCCGCCGGATGCACGATTGTGATCAAGCCCTCGGAGCGGACGTCACTCTCAACGCTGGCACTGATCCGCCTGGCTCATCAGGCCGGTTTCCCTGAAGGTGTCGTTAACCTGCTGCTCGGCGAGGGCGACGTGGGCCAGCTGCTGAGTTCGCACCCAGACATCGATATGACGATGTTCACCGGGTCGCTGGCCGTCGGGCAGCAGATCATGAAGGCCGCCGCTCGCACAACCAAGAAGCTGGTACTCGAGCTGGGAGGGAAATCGGCGGCAATCGTGATGCCGGGGGCGGACCCCGACGAGGTGGCGGGGTCCTCGATTCTCCGGTGGGCGCGTAACGCGGGCCAGGGGTGCGGCGCGACCACGCGAACCCTGGTTCCTGCGGGTGAGTACGACCGCTTCGCCGAAGCCTCGCGCTCGTTCATCGCTACCCTGAAGACCGGTGATCCCTGGGACGAGGCGACGGATGTCGGTCCCTTGATCCGCGACGAGCAGCGGGCGTTTGTCGAAGGTCACGTCAAGAAGGCCCTGGCTGAGGGGGGCGTGATCGAAGCGGGCGGCGGACGGCCTGACTTGCCCGGCTACTTCGTCAACCCGACGGTCATCGGGCGTGTATCAAATGAGCAGATGATCTGCAGGGAGGAGCTGTTCGGGCCGGTGGGAACGATTCTCCCTTACGAGACCCTGGACGAGGCGGTCATGATGGCCAACGACTCTCAATACGGGCTCAACGCCGCGGTGTACGGCCCAACTGCCGACGCGATCGCGCTCTCGCGCCGATTGCGTACTGGCGCGGTGTCGGTCAACGGCGGGGGCTGGATGCGGCCGGAGGGACCGTGGGGTGGTTTCCGGCAAAGTGGCTTCGGACGCGAGATGGGCGACGACGGTTTTCGTGAGTTTTTCCAGGTCCAGCACGTCCAGTGGCCGGTGCGATGAGCGCAGACGACCTGATCCGGCGCATCGAGCGGCTGGAAGCAGCGGAGGGGGTCCGCGATCTGGTGGCACGCTACGCGAGGGTCATCGACGGCACGGATCTGGCCGGCGAGTTCTCGAGTATCTTCACCGCGGACGCTGTCCTGTACAGCAACGGGGAGTACACCGGCCGCACAGCGATCTTCGAGTACTACGAGTCAGTTCTCTCGCAGGTGACATTCTCCCGTCACCACATCCTAAATTCGGCGATTACCGTCGAAGCGGTGGACCGTGCCCGTCACCGCGGCGCCTTCCTCGCGATGCTCGGGCGCGGCGGCCAGTCGATAGTGGTGTTCGGCGACTATGACGACCTCGCCGTGCGCGGTAGCGACGGCCTCTGGCGTTTCGCAATCAAGGGCAACCAGACGATCGGTTCGACGACGCTTGCGTCGGGCTGGGGCGACGCCTCGTTCGGTGGACAGCCAGCCAGGACTGAGGGCTGAGGCTGGGCATCAGCGCCCTGCGGCCACCGGCCAACTGGCTTCGGCCCTGCCGGCGGGGTACTCGTCGCGCCCATCGCCTCGAGACGCCAGCGATAGAACCGGCGACCCCAGAAGGCGGTGACCATCCCGCCCCGCTGCTGACGACGACCATGCTCAGCCGGCTGGGCGTCACCGGCAAAGATCCTGGGTGCTGCGGGATGAGCGAACCCGGCGTGGTGGCCAGCTCCGATGATCGCCGTACTGCTCAGATGATGGCCTGGCCTCCCGGCACGATCTTCTCCTCTGGGCACGTAATCTCCCCAGCTGGGCCGCCCAGGGCTCACTGCCGTGCCAGCTTCATGTACCGCTGCGGTGCCGCGGTCCCATCTCGTTGGCTAGCTCGTCGACAAGAGCGTCGATGTAGTCCAGCAGATTGTCGATGATCGGAGCATCGATAGAGCCCGTGCCGGCCAGGGCCTGGCATCGCCGCACCACGCAGCTCAGCAGCTCTACTTCCTCGCAGAGCCGGCTGGCCTCGCTGGGTATCACGAGTGGCGCTCCTGGGCCACCGCCCGCTGGACACGCCACCGGCGCGCCTTGAACGGCCCATCCCCATCGACGGCCGGCTCGGCGATGGCCCCCCGGGGAACTATGCGGACGAGGGGCGTGACGCCAATGGCTGCCTTAACACGCCGCCGGACAGTGTCTTCCAGAACAGGAGAAGACGAGCCCCCGGTGGCCTCCACTTCGAGCATCACCTGTTCCCGTCCATCACCATCGGTATAGACCGACCCGCGGTAGTCGGTAACTCCCGCCACTTCCAGCACTGCACCGTCCACTGCCTGGGGCCAGATGTTCATCCCCCGGATTTTCATCATGTCGTCAATCCGGCGCAACGTGCCAGCCTCGTACCTGCTCAGCTCCATGCCGCAGGCGCACTTCGTGCGGTCACCGCGGCGGATCTCATCCCCCATGCGGAACCTGATACAGGGCATGCCAAACGATCGCAGGGTGCTGATGACCATCTCCCCGCGGTGTCCAGGCCCGACTTCCTCCTCGCCGTTGAGCACCTCGACGAGGACCCGATGGTCCAGCGCATGCAAGGAACCTCTGCTCATCGACCCTTGTCGTTCAACCACGGCGCCCAGGAGGCAGGTGGCCAGCGCGACGCCCAGTGTCTGGGTGGCCCCCCAGCCCTCGTGGATCTGGGCACCCCAAAATTTCTGCATGCCATGGGCCCACTGCAGGCTGTAGGCCTCCCCTGACAGGATGATGGTGGACAGCGCGGGCAGATCGGTCGCGGGCTGAAGCCCGTTGCGCCGCGCCACCGCTGTCAGCCGGTGCAGATGCGAAGGGGTGGCAGACAAGCCAGCACAGCCGTAGGAGCGCAGCGCCACAAGCCGGGCCTCAGTGTCGAGCGCAAAACCGTTAACCGGAACCAAGCCCGCCGCACGGCACGAGGCCTGGAAGTACGGCCCCGCGAGGGTCTGCGCATACGGGATGGTGAGCAGGAGCCGCTGCCCGGGCCGGAGTCCAGCCCACAGGTAGGCGTACGCTCCTCCCGTGCCGAGGGCGGCGATATCACGCACGCTACGGACGTGGATCTCGCGGCCGGTCCCTGTGGTTCCGCTTGTCAGGTGAAACTGACGGATCTCCGGCCGTTCCAGGCCGGCCAGTTCCTGGCCGTCCTGGAACGCGAGCAGGTCGGCCTTGGTGACAAAGGGTACGTGCCGCCGGACGTCCGACATCGTCCTTAGCCGGGCAGGGTCCAGTCCCGAAGCCGTGTAGAGCCGACGATAGAACGGCACCTGCTCGTAGGCCCTCGTGATGGTGTCGAGCAGACGGTGCAGGGTGAACGCGCTTATCGACTCCGCCGACGCCCGCTCCCACAGTCCGTTCGCCGTAGGCGACATCGGTACCTCCCCGCATTCCGGGACGTGATGAGCCTGAACGGTCCATAGCTATCATAAGCATAGAATGCTAGATTAGGGCCTGGTAGCTGCCATAGAGGTTCACCGGCATCGTGGAGGCGCCGCATGACCCAGCCGACCCCGGCACTCTCCCCTGTAACCGTCGCCTCACAGGTCGCCGCGGAACCCGTGGCCGAAGTTTCCGTCCGGCGCTTTGTCGAGGCGTTTGAACTCGACTGCCTGGCGTTCCGCGACGACGCTGCCGCCCGGGCGGCCGGCCATGACCGGCGCATCGCACCCTGGTCAATGGCCATGATCGCTGCAATGCCGGCCTACTGGAATCCTGGTGACCCACCGCTTGGTGACGGCTTTAGCCCTCCGTATGCCTGGGACTGCGTCGATCTCCCCGGCTCAGAGATGATGTCTACCAAGATTGAGCTCGCCTTCGGCCGACCTTTGCGGATAGGTGACCTGCTGCACAGCGAGTACCAGGTGGTCAGGGTCATCCCCAAGCGGACCCGCGTAGGCGCGGGGAACTTCATCGATTTCGAGGTCCGGCTCACCGACCAGTCTGGCGGCCTTGTCGCGGTAGAACGCTCCACCGTATTCCGCTACACCCCGGCCGAGGCCCCGAGTGCCCCCGGAGCTCCACGGGCGCAGCAAGGGGGAAGGTCCGGCTTCCAAACGCCAGCCGACGCTCGGGCAACAGGACCGGATGCCTCGATTGGGCAGCACACATTTCACCTCAGCCTGCAGCGCCTGATCATGTGCTCGGCTGCGAGCCGAGACTTCGCGGCGAGCCACATCATCGACGAGGCGGCACTGGCAGGTGGCGCACCGCGCGCGTATGCGGATATGAACTTCGCTCTCGCCATGGTGGAGAAGCTGCTCTTGCGCTGGGCAGGTCCAGCTCTTCGAGTACACCGGCTCGGCCCCCTGGACATCCGCGGCTTCGTCCTAGCCGGCATGGACGTAACGACCAGCGGATCCGTTCTCGCGGAAACCCCCTGCCAGCAAAGCGGCCGCCTGGATATCACAGTCTCCATCACGATGTCCCAGCCAGATGGCCGTACGCCGGTAATAGGCCAGGCACAAGCGTGCGTGCCCGAAGACGTGTGGGCCGGGCTCAGCCGCCCGGCAGAAAAGAGCGCCTGATGTACGACATCCTGCTTGGGTACCGGGTGATCGAGGCTGCGATGTGGACCTTCGTCCCGACGGCGGGAGCGGTGTGTGCCGAGTGGGGCGCTGAGGTGGTGAAGGTGGAACATCCGAAAGGCGGCGATCCGCAGCGCAGGATGTTCGGCTCCGAGGATGTTCCCCCGCACATGCGCATCATGGTGGAGCACGTCAACCGCGGCAAGAAGAGCGTCGCCATCGACCTGGCACAACCGGAAGGACGGGAACTGCTGCTGCGGCTCACCGGCGAGGCCGACGTCTTCCTCACCAGCTTTCTCACCCCTGCCCGCAAGCGCCTGCGGATCGACGTGGACGACCTTCGGGATGGCAACCCCAGGCTGGTGTATGCCCGCGGAAGCGGGCACGGCACTCGCGGCCCGGATGCCGACACCGGCGGCTATGACATGGTGTCCGGATGGGCACGCCCCGGGCTGGCTACCGAGCTGATGCCGGCATCCGCCACGGAGCCGCCTCTTTGCCCTCCGGCGATCGTTGACCTGCAGTCTGGCTTCAACCTCGCGTCTGGGATCCTCGGCGCACTGCTGCGCCGCGCGCGGACCGGTGACGCACCAGTCGTGGACGTGTCCCTCCTATCGACCGGGATGTGGCTCGCGGCACCCAACCTTCTTGCGGCGCACAGCGGCGAGCGCATCCTGGGGACGACCGGAAGACTCGATCCACCCATCCACCCGATGGTGAACTCTTACCCGACCGCGGACGGGAGATGGATCTGCTTCGTGTTCCTCGAGGCAGACCGCTACTGGGAGGAGTTCTGCCACAGGGCCGGCCGTGAGGACCTGATCACCGACAGCCGGTTCAGCACCGCAGCGGCCCGCCGCGACAATTCTGCCGCCTGCGTCCGGGAAATCGAGCAGATAACCCGCAGCAAGACCCTCCCGGAGTGGACGAGGCTGCTGCAGGGCAGCGAAGGACCCTGGGCTGCTGCCGCCCTGGTCACCGAGGCAATTCACGATGAGCAGGTTAAGGCGACCGGCCTCATGAAGGCAGTCGAGACTGACGCGGGTACGGTTCCCGTAATGAGCAGCCCTGTCGAATACGGCGAGCGGCCCGCAGGCCAGCCGCAACGAGCGCCGAAGGCTGGGGAGGACACCGAGCACGTGCTGTCCGCACTCGGGCTGAGCCCGGCGGAGCTCGGCCGGCTGCACGACCGCGGGATCATCAAGCTTGCAGCAGACAGACAGCCACTTAGACCGCACACCGTCCGCTGATTCTCCAGAGCCCCTGGCCCGGCGACGGCAGCGCCCAGTATCCCTTGTAATCATTCTAATAATACAATACGCTGATAAGTGCCCCCCTGGCCGCGGCGTTCTGCCGACTCGCATCGGGTGAGGACGTGGCTGGGAGCGAGGGCACGAGCGCATACACGGACAGCAGATGCAGACGCACTAAATAGCCCTCGCTGGCACCTAGGAGAACTGCAAAGGTCATGACCGAAGCGCCATTGTTCCTGAATGATCACCAGCGTTACACCCTTCAGGCAGCCATGGAGCGCGTGATGCCCGCGGACGACGATCCGGGGGCAACCGACGCTGGGACCGTTATCTGGCTCGACCGCTACCTGTCCGGCACAGGCTATATTCACGCAAAGCCCGACGGCAGTGGCTTCCTCAACCTCGGCCCCCGTGAAGCTGCCGTGTGGCTAGGACGGATCGACCGGCTGCGGGCCGTGTACGCCGCGGGCCTGAGTGACCTCGATCTCCGCAGCAGCTCCCAGTACGGCCACGAGTTCTCCAGACTCGCCCCGGGCCAGCAAGACGAGATTCTCCGGCAGGTGGAGCAAGCCGAGGCCACGCCGTCAGCGGCGGAGTCAGACGCCAGCGCCCAGCGGGCAGCGAAGCGGGCCAACGAGAACAGCTTTGACGAGGATACTGCGCCCTTCTTCCAGCTGCTCGTCGCCCACACCCGCCAGGCTTTCTACTCTGACCCCGTATATGGCGGTAACCGGGACCGGGTCGGCTGGAAGACAATCGGCTTCCCCGGCCCGATGTCCCTTGCCGACACTCAAGCGAACCGGTACACGACAGAGGCCTACTTCGCCGATGGCACTGACCTCGATGTGGAGAACTCCTGATGAGCGCGCCCAAACCAGACTCTACTGGGTTCTGTATAATCGGCGGCGGTGCATCGGGCGCTACCGCAGCGAAATTGCTGACGGAGGCAGGTCATCGAATCGTGCTCCTTGAGCGCGGGCCATGGCGCGCGTTCAGCGACTTCAGCTCGGACGAGCTCGCCAACATCAACCGCCATTACCTGACCCCGGACCCGAAGATCAGTCCCCGTACCGTCAGGCACACCAGCGAAGAGGAGGCGGAGCGCGGCGAGTTTGCCCCAACGCCATATCTCGTCGGGGGCGGCACGACGCACTGGGCCGGCTGGGTTCCCCGGATGCTCGCGTCTGATTTCCGCCAGCGGTCCCTGCACGGCGAGATCGGCGGCGCGTCGCTGGTTGACTGGCCCATTTCCTACGATGAGCTCGAGCCCTACTACTCGCAGGTCGAGTGGGCACTTGGCGTGTCAGGGGCCGCGGGTGCCAACAAGTTCGAGTCACATCGCAGCCGCCCTTACCCGCTGCCCCCTCTGCCCTCCACTCGCTACTCGCGCCGATTCACCCGCGGCTGCGATGGCCTCGGCTGGAACAGCTTCCCCATGCCGACCGCGCAACTATCCGCACCCTACCGGGGCCGGCCCGCCACGGTGCAATCGGCATTCGTCAATTTCATCGGCGATCCGTCAGGTACGCGATCAGGAGTGCTCGCCACGTTCATCCCGGACGCCCTCGCTACGGGCAGGCTCGATCTGCGCCCGAACTCATATGTCCGCGAACTGGCGGTGGACGCCCGCGGCCGGATCCGGGCCGCGGTCTACGAGGACGCCGATGGTCACCTCGTCGAGCAGGAAGCGGATACCTTCATCCTGGCGTGCAACGCGATCGAGTCCGCGCGGCTGCTGCTGATGTCGGCGTCCCCGCGCTTCCCCGACGGGCTCGCCAATGACAACGGGCTCGTCGGGCGCTACTTGACGGCTCACGAGTACACCGAGGCGCTGGGCGTCTTCGACGACGAGCTCCTCTACCCCTGGGCGGGCGGTGGCTTCATCACCTCAGCCACCTACCAGTTCTACCAGACCGACTATGCGCGCGGATTCATTGGCGGTGGGCTGATCGCCGCGGGCTCGGCGGGCATCGGCCTGCCAGCCAACTGGACGTTGCCTGGCCACCCCCGGTGGGGTGCGGCTGCGAAGAATTTTGACCGCGAGTACTTCAACCGGGGCATGTCCGCCGGAATCGTCCTGAACGATCTCCCCCAGGAGGCCAACCGGGTCGATCTGGACCCGACGGTGAAGGACGCCTGGGGGCTTCCTGTCGCACGGGTCACTCACCAGGCTCACCCGAACGATATCGCTCAGGCAAACTTCCTGGTGGATCGCTGCGCCGACATCCTTGAAGCCGCTGGAGCCTCCAAGGTATGGCGCAACTACATCAGCGAACTGACAGGCAACTCCAGGCATCAGCACGGCACCCTGCGGATGGGAGATGACCCATCCAGCTCTGTGGTCGACCGGTGGTGCCAGGCGCACAGCGTGCCCGGCCTTGTTGTCGTCGATGGCTCGACGTTCCCCACACCAGGTGGCGTGAACCCCACGCTGACGATCATGGCCAATGCCTGGCGTGTCATTGATCACCTGCTTAGCGCCAGCGCCTGACGTATCGCAGGGCGGCAAAGGCCCGGCAGGCCCTCTGTAAAGATCCAGAAACATCGTCGTCACACTCTTGACAGCCATGCGAATCATGAGCATGATATGTAACATTACTCGACGGCGTGCGCAGCCAACGGGTCCGTTAGTGACCGACAGCCAGTACGTGCAGTTCCATACATGCCGGCCTCGGTCTTGAGCCGCTCAGGAGACAGAATGGGCGTACTGAAGAGATCACGGGCGCTGGCGGCAACAGGCGCCATGGCGGCGATCACATGTGTCGTTGTCGCAGCGTGCAGCAGTTCAAGCGCCTCGGACGCCGCAAACCACACCAGCACCAATATGAGCGCTGTCATGAAGGAAGCGCAGAAGCTTGCGGCTCCCTTCCAGAAGCGCCCGACGAAGCTTGAGGTCACAGTACCTATCACAAAGCCTATCCCGACGGGCAAGAGACTGGACTTTATCACGTGCTCGTCCCCCGGCTGTGCGGTCATCGCGAGCCGTTTCGTGGATGCGGCCACAATCCTCGGATGGCACGTCAAGGTACTGACCGCAGCGCCCTCGGCAGACTCGATAGTGAGCGCGTATGAGACTGCCATCAGGGACAAGCCAGACGGGCTTGCCGTCGCGGCAGTGTCGGCTGAAGTGGCCAGGCCGGAACTGGCCAAACTGCAGTCGATGCATATTCCTGTCGTCACGGTGCAGGATCCTGACGTGAAATTCGGCCCGATCATCGCGAGCCTGTACACTCACGACTCGGCGTACCGACTGGGAAGAGCGACGGCGGATGAGATGACCGCCCTCGGGTGCGGGAAGGGAACGACGCTCTACCTGAACCTCAGCGGATACCTCGTACTGCAGTTCCGCCTCAAGGCCTACGAGGCGCAGATGAAGCGGCTGGATCCCAGCATGAAGTATAAAGTGCTTAGTTTCGCCGCCACCGATACGACTTTCACTTCCCAGATCGTGGGCGCCGTCAGGGCAGACCCAAGCGTCAGCTGTATATACGCATCAGCCGACTTCATGGCTCTCGGCCTTCCGCAAGCGCTGAAAGCGGCTGGCGTCACCTCACTGCCGAAGATCATTACCGACTACCCGGCGGGCAATACCACCCTGCAGTACATTCACAGCGGGCTGGCGACAGCCACCGACATCGGCGACTCGGGCTCGTACGGGTACATCTACATCGACACCTTCGCTCGCTACTTCACCGGCATGTCCCTGGCGCCGGACGTAAACGCGCTGCAGACCATCTGGTTCGTCGACCGCGCCAACGCACCAACCTCGATCCCGTACTCGGACGTCGCCAACCTCAAGGCCGAGTACACCAAGCTGTGGGGCAAGTAGCTGTGACTCCCCAGTCCGAGATCCCGGCCGGCGATCCGGCGGACCGCCGGCCGGGATCTGGGCTACGGCTGGAGAATGTCTCCAAGTCCTTCTCCGGGCGTACCGTCTTGCGTCAGGTCGATATCGAGGTCAGGCCGGGCGAGGTGCATGGCCTCGTCGGGCAGAACGGCTCGGGTAAGTCAACGCTGATCAAGGTCCTCGCCGGGTATCACACTCCGGATCCGGGCAGCCGAGCCTGGCTGGACGGCAAGATGTTCGAGCTCGGAACGTTGCCGGTCGAGCACGGTCTTGACATTCGCTTTGTCCACCAGGATCTAGCTCTGGTCCTGCAGCTCAACGCGATAGATAACGTCGCGCTGGGAGGCGGGTACGTGAAGCGGCGCCCGGGAATCATCCACTGGAAGCAGCAGGCGGACCTGACGCGCCGGGCGCTGGCCCGCTTTGGGGTGTCGATCGACGTCAACATCCCGCTGGGACGGCTCGCCCCAGTCGAGCGCACCGCCGTGGCGATTGTCCGGGCCCTGGCAGGCTGGGAGGGGACATCGGGCATACTCGTCCTGGACGAGCCGACCGCATCACTGCCTGCGTCCGAAGTCGACCGGCTGCACAAGATCGTGCGCGAGGTATCACAGCACGGGGCGGGCGTGATCTACGTTTCGCACCGGCTGGACGACATCGTCGCGGTCGCCGACAGGATCAGCGTTCTGCGGGATGGTGATCTCGTCGGTACTTACCGTGCTGACCAGATCGACAGCGGTCAGCTGGCGAGCCTGATGGTAGGTCACCGAGTCGAGCAAAAGCGCTCGGATTACTTCCGGCCCGACCAGACGTCGCCGCCGCTGCTGACCGCCAGGGGACTTACCGGAAGGTGGCTGGAAGACGTCGACCTTTCCGTCTGGCCGGGCGAGATCGTGGGAATCGCGGGCGTGCTCGGTTCAGGCCGCGAGGAACTTCCGTACCTGCTTGCGTCGGCACATTTCGCCTCCTCCTCCGGCCAGACCATGATCGGCGGCAAGGTTCTCCCCCCACAGTCACCGCGGGCGGCCCAGGACCTCGGCGTGGGCTTCGTCCCTGCGGACCGCTTGCGGGAAGCAGTCGTCGCACCCTTCAAGATGCGCGAGAACCTCACGATCGAACGGGTAGATCATCTGGCGACCTGGGGCTTCGTGCACCCTGATGAGGAACGCGATCTCGTCGATCACTGGGTCAGCAGGGTCAACGTGGTTCCCGCCGATCCGGAGCGCCCGCTGCCCAAGTTCAGCGGCGGCAATCAGCAGAAAGTCATCCTGGCCCGAGTGCTCAGCCTCGCCCCGAAGGTCCTCATCCTCGCCGAGCCGACCGCCGGGGTTGATATCGGCGCCCGGGAAGCTGTGTACGACGTTATCCGGACCGAGGTCACAGAACACCGACTGGCTGTGGTTATAGCGTCGTCGGACATCCAGGATCTGACCGCGCTATGCCACCGGGTCGTGGTACTGCGGGGCGGCCGGATCTTCTGCGAGCTCGAAGGCAGCCGTGTCACCTATGCCGCGATCGTCCACGCGACCGAGGGCACAGTGGCCGAGGAATCGAACGTTGAGGAGACACACCATGACGGGGATCACCCCCGGCCGGCCGCCGGCCCCTGACCTGCCGCCAGCTCCACAGACCCGGAACATGGACCGGCTGGATACAGGGAGAGTGGGCATCGGGAGAGCAGGCCTTCGGCAACGTCTGGCCTGGATGTCGTTCAAGAACATCGGCGCAATCTACGTTTGGCTCCTGCTTATCGTCGTCTTCTCCGTCTGGGCGCCAGATACATTCCCGCAGTACGCGACGGTCACGGAAGTTCTCAACGAGGATGCCATCACCGGCCTTATGGCGCTAGCCTTGGTCCTGCCGCTGGCAGCAGGCGTATTCGACCTATCGATCGGCTACAATCTGGGCTTCTGCAACGTGCTGTGCGCCTGGCTCCTAGTCAGTGGCGGAATCTCCGTTCCCCTGGCAATAGTTATTACCATCGCGGCGGCACTCCTCGTCGGCGTAATGAATGCAGTGGTAGTTGTTATCGCTAAGATCGACTCATTCATCGGAACGCTTGCCACTGGATTCCTGCTCCTCGCCGGCATCACGATAGTGGCCGGCTCGACCGAGATCGTAGGGTCCAAGCTGTCGTCGGGGTTTTTCGAGGAAATCGCGAACTCAGGGATCGCCGGGATAGATTACAGCGTGATATACATGGTGGTTGTAGCGGTCATCATCTGGATCGTCCTCGAGTTCACGGTGGCAGGCCGCTGGCTCTATGCCACGGGCTTCAACCCTGATGCAGCCAGGCTCGCCGGCATTCCCGTGAGGCGTCTCAGATTCATTGTGCTGCTTGTCTCCGCTCTTGTGGCCGGGGGTATCGCTGGTATCACCGTAACCTCGGGAATAGCATCCGGGACGTCTACTGTTGGGCCGCCGTACCTGCTGAACGCCTTTGCCGCGGCTTTCCTGGGTGCGACGCAGCTTAAGCAGGGCCGGTTCAATGCCTGGGGCACGCTCATCGCAGTGCTGATGCTTGGGACAGGCACGGCGGGGCTGGGTCTCGCTGGGGCACCGGACTGGGCTTCGTCGGTATTCACCGGGGTTGTACTCCTTCTCGCCTTGGCCGTGACCCGGGCGGAGAGGTCGGGCTCACTCGGCTAGCCGGCATGTGGCAGGGGCGGTGCGCCGCGCCTGCCACATGCCGCCGCCCCGCACACCCGGTTCAAGCTCGGACACTGCGGAGCGAGGGCTGCTGATGCGCCCCTGGGCGGTGAGAGGCGGGCGTGGCATACAGTGGCCGAGTCGGCGCCGCTGAGCGCGACACTGCCCGCATGGCCGCCGCGCCGAGCATCCTTCCTGGACCGTGCTGCCTTACTGCCGGACTGGGCCACCTCCGAACATAGCCACCCACACGGCACCCTCGCCCAGCGCTCCCCTTACCAGGTCGGACTTATTAGGACGTCGACCCGCCTGGTCCCGGTATCTGCGCGGTGGAGGCGATCCGCCACCCAGTTCAGCGCCAATCCGTCCGCGACCGGGCTCGTTGCGTTTGCGCGCCCGCCCGGAATCACCTGATAGAGCGCCGCGTCCGGATGTGCCGAACCCTCGGTAGCCACACCGGCTCACAGTCTGCCGCTGGGTCACCCGTGCGGTTCCTCGCCCGCGGAAGCCGGCGGATGCGGCTGCACTTCGCCGCGTACCTGACCCGTGGCTGGCCACATCAAGTGCGGCGATCGGCGCCTACCCGCACCTAACTCCGGCTGACCAGCCCGGAACGGCTTCCGGCCATCAGGGAAACGAGGCCTGCGGGCCACGGCCTACCCGGCGTAGACGGCGGGGGCTGCCGCCCACAGCCGGATGCCCAGATCAGCGACCAGCCATAACCTCTACCGGGCGGATCAAGGTGGCGAAGCCTCGAAGGCTGGTTCAGGGGCGCCACACGTACTTTGATTCCAGGAACGCCGTCATGCCCTCGACACCGCCTTCGCGCCCAAGGCCGGACTGCTTGAATCCGCCGAACGGCTCGCTCACGCACATTCCCCAACCGTTGATCCACATCTGGCCTGTGCGGACGCCAGCCGCAATACGCTCGGCTAGCTCGAGGTCTTTCGCGTATACAGCTCCGGACAGCCCGTACGGCGAGTCGTTCGCGATCCGGATCGCTTCGGCTTCATCCGAGAACGGGATGACGCACAGGACCGGCCCGAAGATCTCCTCCTGGGCGATGCGCATTGAGTTCTTTACGCCAGCGAACAGGGTCGGCTCGTAGAACCAGCCTTGAGCCAGGTGCGGGGGGCGCCGGCCACCGACAATGAGCCGGGCGCCCTCTGCGCGCCCGATAGCTACGTACTCCTCCACCCGGTCACGCTGGCGCTGCATCGCAATTGGGCCGATTTCCGTGGCGGGATTCATCGGGTCCCCAACGACCAGGGAGGACATGATGTCAGCAATCTTGCCGACGATTTCGTCCTCGCGGTCCCGTGGAACAAGGATACGTGTGATAGCAGCACAGACCTGGCCGGAGTGCTGGATGCCGGACATTACGATGTCACGCAGCTGAGCGTCGAGGTGGACATCGTCGGCGATTATGCCGGCCGATTTCCCGCCTAGCTCTAGGGTAACCCGGGTGATCCGATCACCGCACAGCGACATAATGCGCCGACCAGCGGCAGTGCTTCCGGTGAAGGACACCTTGTCCATGAGCGGATGGGTCACCAGATGCTCCCCCACCTCGCGGCCTGCGGGCAGAATGCTGACCACTCCCGCCGGGAGCTCGGCGGCCTCTATAGCCTCGGCGAGCAGCAGCGCGCTCGACGGCCCCTCGGGGGCGGGCTTGGCCACAACAGTGCATCCGGCCGCCAGGGCCGGCGCCAGCTTAATCGTGGCGTTGCCGACCGGCGCATTCCAGGGAGTGATCACGGCAGCGACGCCGAGCGGCTCATGCCGGATCTGAGCAACCCCGGTCTCGCTGGGCCGGTGCTCAGTGAAATCGTACCGCTCCAGCACCTTCGCGGCCGATTCCCACATGGCGAGAGTGCCGCGGTTGAAGGCCTTCGCCAGCCCGGCTGGGGTCCCAATCTCTTGCGTGAAGGAGCGGCTCATCTGCGGAAGGCGCAGCTCAACCTGGTCCCGGATCCGCCGCAGCGCTGCGGCGCGTTCGGCCCGTTTCATCCGGGGCCAAGGCCCCTCGTCGAATGCCTTTCTCGCGGCGTCGGCGGCCTGGTCGATGTCAGCCGTGGTGGCTTCGCTGACCGTCGCAAGCGTCTCCTCGCTGGACGGGGAGGTCACCTTGATCACTGCGTCGCTGCTGGGTTCGACCCACCGTCCCCCGACGAAGAGTCGGTCAAAGCTCTTCACACCGCTGTCGGCCAGAGTCATCCCCAGCGACCTACTTTGCTTCGAGCTGCTCGGCCGGAACGAGACGCTTGTCGAACATCGCCGTCTCGTATGCCAGCGTGTCGCACCATTCGTCAAGCTGGGTCATCTTCCCGCCTTCGACCGTGATGACCCAGCAATACGCGTTGTTGTAGGGCACTCCGTTACGGCCTTGCGCGTCGGAGCTGCAGGTGACGAGGACCCGGCCGTCCTCGAGCGCAACCAGGTTGGTGACAGTCAGCTTCAGCCCGTAGTCACTGTCTAGTCCCTGGACACCGCCACCCCGGCCGTCGCCAGTTTCCCAGCAGCGGCCAAAGAAGTCCCGGTTGATCGCTTCGAGGCCCACGTGTGAGCCCGAAACACAGCTCTTGCCGGGGACGTTCCACACCATGTCGGGGGCCATCACGGCCTCGAAGCCCGCCCAGACGTTGTCCTGATCCCCGGTCAGCAGATCGACCCACCGCTGGACAACCTGCTTCTCCTCCTCGAACACTGCCTGCCTCCTCTGGGTCACCAGCGAATAGGTGTTCAACGGCCCAGTTGCGTCACACTAACAGATGATCCGCATCATTACTAGGGATCGCTCTGCACCGGAGCCGCGCCGGCCAACGGCAGACGTCTCACCGTCGCGGCCCCACAGTCCCAGTCGACGTGGCACGTCGCCGAAACGATCGTTAGCAACGGTGGAGCAGCAGGCTGACATGAGCACTGCCGACCAGACGGCGATAACCCGGCCAGGCCGCGGGGATCGCTACTCGGCCACCGCAGCTGCCGGCACGTCGACCGGCACGGTGGGCAGTCTCTCGGACGGACTACGACGTACGGCCGACGGAACCAGGCCGTCAGCCCTTAACGGCTCTGCACGACCCATATGAGTGGGCTTGGATCGTCCATCGGCTGCGGCGCGGCAAAACCAGCATCGTGTCCTGAGTGGCGGTCCGGTGGTTGCCGGAAATCCAAATTGATGATACTGATAGTTAGCGATTATACTCAGCCGGGCGGGCCACCCCCATCCGAGGCGGGAGTTCGCCGCAATGACCCGCGGGGCACAGGGCACCACGCCGACACTTTCGATCAGATGAAGCGAATGGAACTGAGTCGGTAATCGCTCCGTCGTCTGCGGGACCGGCGGGATGTCCGGGACAAGTTGCGTCGCGGACGGGATCTCTGAGGTGGAGGCGGACAGATGCGGTTCGATGGCAAGGTTGCGCTGATCACGGGAGGTGCGCGTGGGCAGGGCCGCTCGCACGCGGTGAACCTCGCCAAACGAGGCGCCGACGTCGTCATCCTGGACATCGCCGAGCAGATCACATCCGTCGAGTACCCGATGTCCACGCCGGCGGACCTGGAGGAGTCGGTCAAGCTGGTCGAGGCCGAAGGCCGGCGGGCGATCGGCCTGCAGGGGGACGTCCGCAATTTCGACGATGTCGAGAAGGCAGTCAACGCCGCCGTCGGCGAATTCGGTCACCTCGATCTGGTGTGCGCCAACGCGGGTGTCATGCCGACCACCGGCGAGCCTTCACAGCAGCTCGGAGCATGGCACGCCTCGATCGACACGATGCTGACCGGCGTGTTCTACACGCTGCGCGCAGCCACTAAGCCGATGGTTGAGTCGGGCCGCGGCGGATCGATCGTGATCACCGGCTCGACGTCCACATTCCAGGGCATGGCATACAACCTGCGCACCCTTAATCCAGGCCAGATGGGTTACGGCGCGGCCAAGCACGGCATCGTGGCATTGATGCGCAACTTCGCGCGCGCCCTTGGGGTCTACAAGGTCCGCGTCAATCTCGTCGCGCCGCAAGGTGTACGCACGCCCATGCTGGTCAACGAGTTCTTCGGACCGTCCGTGCGTGACGACGCCCCGCCCGGCTGGATGGCCAACGCGATGAACACCGACCTAGTGGAGCCGCAGGACATTTCTGAAGCGGTGCTGTGGCTACTTTCTGACGAAGCCCGCTTCGTAACGGGCACATCGATTGCGGTCGATTCTGGCACCTTGATCATGTAGTGGGCGGGCTCTGGCCAGCCAGGCTCACTGCCCGCTGAGGGCCACAGACGACGGTGGATCCGAACCCAATGAACCTCTCGATTGCCGTATGCGTTCCGGTCGTGGACCTGCTCGCTGAAGGGCCATGCTGGGATGCCGACGAAGGCCGGCTCAGCTGGGTCGACATCAAGGCCCGGAAAGTGTTCACGTGGACTCCAGGCCGTGAGCGCGCATACATCGAGCTCCCGGACGAAGTAAGCCTTGCGTTGCCACGCACCCGCGGCGGGTTCGTCGCCGCCCAGGTCGACCAGCTGATCGCCGGTGGCCCGGGCCGTTGGCGCGAGGTCTGCCGCATCCAGCCGGATAACGCGCACACCCGTCTCAACGACGGCTGCTGCGATACATCCGGGCGGCTCTGGATTGGCACCTACTCGACCCGCGGCCAGGCGGAGGCAGGCGTCTACTGCATCGATCCGGACGGCACGGTAATCCAGGTGCAGGATGAAATGGTTGCTGCGAACGGTATCGAGTGGAGCGCAGATGGGAGGACGCTGTACCTGGCCGACACGGGCCGTTGCAGAATCGATCGCTTCACCCTCGATCCACGGGACCCGTCGCGAACGACCCTGATACACGACGGTGAGGTTTGGGTGGGCGACGGTGCGCAGGGCCGGCCCGACGGGCTCACTCTCGACCAGAATGACAACCTGTGGATCGCTATGTGGGGCGGTGGCCGACTGCTGCACCTTGCACGTGACGGCAATGTCCTCGCCGAGGTACCGGTCCCAGTCACCTATCCGACAGCCGTCTGCTTCGGCGGCGCCAGGTTCAGGACGCTGTACGTGACCACGTCCAGTCATCACCTCGACGAGCCGTCCCGCGAACCGCTCGCGGGCAGCCTGCTTGCGTGCACGCCACCGCTGAGCGGCCGGCAGATGCCACGCTACGCTGGATGAGCGAGTTGCGCTTCGACGGCGAGTGCGCCGTCATCACCGGAGCAGGGCATGGACTGGGCCGCGGTGCCGCTCTCGAATTGGCTTCGCGTGGCGCACACGTGATCGTCAATGATCTTCCGAAGGCCGGTGGGACAACCTGCGCCGCAGACCGGGTGGTGGATGAGATCCGCGCAGCGGGGGGACGGGCGAGCGCCGTGTCGGCCGACGCTGTTTCCCCATCGGGCATCGAGGCGCTCGCCGCGGCAGCACAGGAGCACGGCGGCGCGAGCGTCCTGGTGCACTCCGCTGCGCTGATCCGCCGCGTCGCGCTAGCCGACCTGAGTCCCGAACTTCTCCGGCAGGTTGTCGAAACTAACCTCACCGGCTCTGTTCTCTTGCTTAAGGCGCTGCTCGGCCAGTTGCGGGCGAACCAGGGTCGGGTGGTTCTGTTCGGCTCTGGGGCCGGGATGTTCGGGCTTTCAGGCCAGGTGGCTTACGGTGGCACGAAGGCAGGTCTTGTGGGCGTCAGCCGATGTCTCGCCGACGAGCTCGCCGACGACTTGGTGCGCGTTAATGTCGTACTTCCGTATGCCGTGACCAATCCTGGCCGTACCACTCTTGATTGGCCACCAGCCGACCTTGAACTCGTGGCTGCGCGAGGAACTGTCGAGCATGTGGCGGCGCTCGTGACGGTCTTGAGCCACCAGTCGACCGAAGTAACTGGCCGTGTGTACTCGGCTATGGGCGGTCGCTATGCGCGGGTCGTCACGGCACTCGCGCCTGGGTGGGCGGGGACCGCAGGCCAAACGACGCGGGCCGAGGATCTGCGAGACGCCTTCGGTCTGGTAGATGCCGGTACACCCAACTGGATACCGTCACGCTTTGAGGATGAGTTGATCGAGGTAGCACGGATGCTGCGTCGAGGTTCGTGAAACGGTACAGGAAAGCTGAGGCATTGATCCTGGACAGCAAGTCGGCACCGATCTAGGGTATCTATAATAACTATATGAAGTGATATGCACAGGGGCGGGGCCGCTTGCTGGCGGAACGTGACCGCTGTCTTGCCGATACCCGCTGCATGGATCACCGCCGAGCAGAAGGAGCTCCGCAGTTGACCGAGGTCGGGCTACTCCTCAGCGACGTTCCGTCGCACGTACCCGCGCAACGGCAGTTTTCCGACGTCGTCCGCATCGCGCACGCGGCTGAGGAGAACGGCTTCACCTATATCGTCATCGGCCAGCACTTCATGTACGGCGACCTGCGGTGGCTGCAGCCTGTGCCGCTGCTGGCCCGGCTGGCCGCCGAAGTTGGCCCCACCGTGAAGCTGGCGACGCAGATCATGATCGCACCGCTCTATCATCCTGTGATGCTGGCCGAAGAGCTGGCAACGCTGGACGTCGTCACAGAGGGCCGATTGATCGCTGGCCTGGGACTGGGCTACAAGCCGGACGAGTTCGATTACTTCGGCATCCCCTTCAGGTCGCGGGTCGGACGCATGGAGGAGATTCTCGAGTTGCTCCCTCAGCTGTGGACGCAGGAAAGCGTCACCTACCACGGGAAGTACTTCACCCTCGATGACGTCAACCCGCACCTACGCCCGACCCAGAAGCCGATGCCGATATGGATTGGCGCCCACAGCTTGGCCGGCACGCAGCGGGCGGCACGCCACGGCGTCAGCTACGCGTGCCCTCCGGAGACGACACTGCCGGAAATCGCCGAGCGATACCTCGCGGTTAAGCAAGGCTGGGAGGCCCAGGGGAAGATTTTCGCTCCGCAACCGTTGCGGCGCAACGTGCTAGTAGCCAGCAGCCGGGAAGACGCCATCGTCGAGTACGCCCGCGTAGCGCAGGGCCGGTATATTACCTACTCGCAACGCGGGCTCGACGTGATGGATAAGACCGGGCTGAAGGAGGATTTCGCCGAGGCTGTCGCGGGGCACGCCGTGCTCGGGACCTCGGAGCAGGTCACCGCCGAACTCGTCGAGATATGCACCCAGCTGCCTGTGAACCCACTTCTGCTGCGACCGCAGTGGCCGACTATGAATGCCGACGAAGCCATCGCCGCGATAAAGACACTTGGCGCGGGGGTTGTACCCACGGTTCGCGCGGTCACGCCTTCGACGGAGATCCGGGTCGGCAACACTGACACGGCGGCCGGCTAGGCCTGTTGGCTGCCTGCGGAGGCTGAATGGGGTAATCACGACGTCAGGAAGGCGGCGTCGTCGTTCCACGGCGGCAGGCTGGCTGTCGCCGGCGAGGCGTCGAGCCCTCACCATTCGGCAGACCGCGTGTGCCGCTTCAGAACTCGCCACATGCGCTTTGACCTGCAATTTGGTCAGATGAGGCTGACAGGGGCAAGATCGCGGCTTGTGTCTCTTCGACTGCTCTACTTGATCATGATCCGGGTCTTTGGCTGGCTGGTGCTGCCGGGCCGCAGCCAGGCGTCCAAGGACGCCGGGATCATGGTTCTCCGCCATGAGGTCGCGGTGCTCCGCCGTCAGGTCACCCGACCCAAGCCAGACCGCGACGACCGGGCGATCCTGTCGGCACTGGCCCGGCTGCTGCCGACCGTGCTGCGCGCCCGCCGACTCGTGACGCCGGGCACCCTGCTGGCCTGGCACCGCCGACTCGTCACACGCAAGTGGACCTACCCCGAACCGGCCCGGCCGCCCAGGGACCAGCCTGGAGATCCGCGACCTGGCGCGGCGGCTGGCGCGGGAAAACCCTGCGTGGGGCTACCGCAGGGTGCACGGTGAGCTGTGCCGGCTCGGCCATCGCGTTAGCGAGGCGACGGTGCGGCGGATCCTGAGCGCCCGGCGGTGCGGGCCGGCCCCGCGGAACATGGACACCTCCTGGCGGGCGTTCCTGCGCACGCAGGCGCACAGTTTGCTGGCCTGCGATTTCTTCCACGTCGACACGATCTTCCTTACACGCCTATACGTGCTGTTCGTCATGGAGGTGCGGACCCCGGCATGTGCACGTCCTCGGCGTGTCCGCCCATCCGGACGGCGCATGGACCGCCCAGCAAGCCCGCAACCTGCTCATGGACCTCGGCAACCGGATCAGCTCCTTCCGGTTCCTGATCCGGGACCGCGACACCAAGTTCACCAAGGTCTTCGACGCGATCGTCGCCAGCGAAGGCGTGCAGGCAGTAAAAGATTCCGCCGCGGACTCCGCGTGCGAACTGTTTCGCCGAGAGATGGGTGCGCACCGCGCGAGCCGGGTGCAGCGACCGGATGCTCATCTACAGCGAAAGGCACCTTCAATCGGTCCTGGACGAGTACGCCAGGCACTACCACCGGCACCGCCCGCACCAGTCCCGCCAGCAACGACCGCCCGACCACAACGACCAAGCCAGCGCGCCGCCGGACTTGCCAGTCCAGCGGCGCATGGTGCTCGGCGGCGTGATCAACGAGTACTACCGGGCGGCGTAGCTGATCTTACGAGCCCCAGGTCAGATACCTTGCATCAGTTTTGAAGCCGTACAAGGTGATGTCGCCGCACCACCGGGTGTTGACCTTGGAGGCGTCGGCGGTGAAGTCCCGCCTGATGCGGTCGGCCCGGGCGGTCGCGGCCGGGTCGGGAATGGTGGTCTTCTTCCACCGCCTGGCGGCGCGGCCCCGCAGCCCGGCCTGCCGCATGATCCGGGCGACCCGCTTGCGGGAGTGACGGCGGCCCTGGTCGTGCAGCTGCGCGTGGACCCGCGGCGCCCCGTAGCGACCTTTTGATTCCTCGTGCACCTTCTTGACCTGCTCTGCCAGCTCGGCGTCGTCCCGTTCCCGCCGGGAAGGCCGGTCCTTGCGCGCTGCGTAGTAGGCGGCACGGGAGACCTTCAGCAGCTCGCACGCCCGCTTGACGTTGCGCTGCTGCGCTTTCTCCGCCTCGATGAACGGGTAGACGTTCACCGGGTCTCCTTCGCGAAGAAAGCCGTGG